>Ga0075366_10000249_pt1 | contig 23668 bp, 28 predicted proteins | sample EndMethybrTD3031_FD_72351 | JGI IMG/M metagenome (GOLD analysis project Ga0075366, IMG submission 72351) | Populus endosphere microbial communities from Tennessee, USA - Endosphere MetaG P. TD hybrid TD303-1 | ecosystem: Host-associated > Plants > Roots > Endosphere | place: USA: Tennessee...
GAGCGGGGGCGGCGGCGGATTTATTATGACGCCTTACTTCTTGCTCATGGGGCTTTCACCGCAGCAAAATATTGCGGTCGGGTCGGTGATCGGGCTTGGTCTTTCGGGTGGGTCGTTGTTTGCTGCCCGCGGTAAAGGACTAGTGCGCCGTAGTGTCGTTGTGCCGCTCTTGGTCCTGGCGTCCCTGGCGACTATCGCCGCGACGTTTGTACTACCAAAGATTCATGCGGATGTGTCGCATACGCTTATTGGCTGGTTCATCTTATGTATGATCCCGACACTATTTATAAATAAGAAAGGTTTTGCCCCGGGCATACGCTCAAAGAAGATCCTGGCATATGGCTACGTGCTGTACGGCTTATTATGGTTTGCCAATGGCATATTTAGCGCTGGTTTTGCGGCACTCTTATTTATCCCGATGCTCTTTTGCATGGGGCTTACGGCAGTGGAGGCGAATATTGCTAAACGCTACGGGGCGCTCGCACAAGCAGTTATATTGTTTATTATATTAGCGCCCCAAGGGCTTATTCTATGGAATATTGCGCTAGTTAGCCTTGCTGGTGCCTGGATCGGCGGACATATGGGTACGCATGTGGCTATTAGGAACGGTGAGCGTTTTGCAAGAATAGCCCTCGCGGTTGTGATGACAGTCTCAGGAATACTTCTCTTACTGTAAATTACATACCTGTACCTGGCATTTATAGGAGGTAGGTGTTGTTTTGTGGTAGTTTATGCAGAGTGAAAAATGCAGTTATCTTGCACGGCAAGCCATCTCGCGAACGTTACCTTGACCCCGTCCTACCTAAGCCGCATGAAGCTCATTGGTTTCCATGGATAGGTGCACGGTTATTGGATGCGGGTATGCCAGCGTCCATACCGCCATTACCTGAGCCCTATTTTCCTGTGTATGAAGACTGGAAGGAAACATTTGAAGCCGAAGAAGTTAACGAAGATACAGGAGTAGTTGCATATAGCGCTGGCGCTGAGTTCATCTTGCGCTGGCTTTCTACAAATAAAGATACTCGGTTGGGCAGAGTCGTACTGGTGGCACCGTACTGCGACTATGCGGGAAAGTACGGCGACTTCTCAAAATATACTCTTGATGAAGGCTTGGCAGAACGCGTAGGCAAATTGACGGTTATAAACTCCCTGGATGACAGTGAGACTATCCAGAGACGCACTCATGAAATTATTGAAGCACTGCCAAATGCTAGGCTCGTTGAAGTAGACGGGTATGGGCACTTCCAAATCGGGAATAATATGACTGGTCCTGAGTTTCCAGTATTACTCGATGAACTGATCCGGTAGATTGACTATATCTCCGTAATATGTTAATATAACTGCCTATTATGTCTGCTTTTGAGTATCTTGATCCGAACGATACGGATACGGTAGCGCGTATTCTCGCGCTATCAACCGAAACGCTTATTACTAACCCAGATGTTAGGTGCGGTGTGCCACTTGCTGAGGGTCGGATAGATGCGCTCAATGAAGACAAACTTGGTATATCAGGGTACTGTATGGAGTCCTCCGATGCGGTAACAAGGGCGGCACATTCATTGGGTATTGTCGCTGCGCGCGAGCCGCTTGTCGGCTGGCACTTCATAACGACCTTTGGCCCTCCCGATCAGATGCCAAGTCCAGATGACTTAATTTTGTGCAGGACTTGGGGGCAGTACGATAACGACTTATATGGCAGCGACCATCCTCTAGCCGGCAGGCCATTTTTTGGCCCTCGGAAGGATTTAGCTGCCTTGCTACCTGATTCGCAGGATAGGTTTGAACCGGAGTCGGTTATGTACCGCCAGGTGGTACATAAACCTGGCCGTACGGCGCTGCGCCGCCACATATGGTTGGCAACAGAACTAGAAGAATTGGTGCAGAGCGGCTTTGTGATGGGTGAGAGCGAACTGCCTGTACCTGACGCTGATTCCCAGTGGTTATAGCCGCATCTTCAACCTGCAGAGTTTGCTACTATGAGGGTATGAGAAAAATAATTGTTATAACGATGCTTACGCTAGACGGTGTGATGCAGGCACCCGGCGGACCTGGCGAAGATGATTCAGGCGGTTTCGAGTACGGTGGCTGGACCGCACCGTATGGTGACGACAAATTCAACGAAGTCATATCAAAAGAAATGCAGCAGGCTGACTACCTGTTGGGTAGAACAACCTTCAAGATCTGGGAAGGATATTGGCCGAAGCATGCTGACGTTTGGCCGGGTATAAACGATGGCACAAAGTACATTATGTCTAATACCGTAGACCATACTGATTGGAAGAATACAGTCTTTGTTAAGAGCCTAGAGGATATCCAAGAACTTAAGGAATCAGAAGGCCCTGACATCCAGGTTTGGGGTAGCAGCAGGCTCATCCAACTGCTTCTTAAGAATGATTTAGTTGATGAGCTGCGGCTCAAGATCTACCCATTAACGCTTGGACAGGGCAAGAAGCTGTTTGATGAAGGCACGATCCCTGCAGCTTTTACACTAGTAGAGAGCTTGCCAACGCCCAGCGGCGTGATTATCGCTAATTACAAAAGGGCTGGCGAAGTCAAAACGGGAACCGTTGCTGACTAATATGTACCTTGCTGTATCTGTTGTTTAATGCTTAAATATGGATAACGTGGTCATCCCATTGCACCCATGCGCTGCTCATTCGGCGAACGACATGGACGGATACCAGAACCACCGATGAATGAGTAGACTTGCGCCTTGTAGGGAACCGTCGAACCCGTGAGACGACAAGTTCTCATCAAGTTAACAAAAAGGATAGTATGCAACACCAAGGCAAAACTCCCAAAGAGCTGCAAGAAGAGTATGGCTACAGCTACCAGGACAGCATGAAAAACTGGCGTGCCTGGGGCTCGTGGTTCAGCTGGGGCAGCCCGGTTGGTCTCGGCTTGTTCTTCATTTCCATTGCGGCAACGCTCTGGATTCTGAGCCAGGCTTTTGGCTGGAAGTAGCACTTACAGCTAGCAAAATAGCACCGTCATTCTAGGCGGTGCTATTTTTATGCGAGTCAAAAACTTGTCATAAACTATACACCGAGTGTATAGTTACGTGCATGCAAGCTTCATACGCACTTTTAGGAATAGCTAACGTCGGCCCTTCATACGGGTATGAGATGAAAAAACGTTACGACAACTTGTTCGCAAACGGCAAGCCGCTTGCTTTCGGGCAAGTATATGCGACTCTCTCCAGGTTAGTTCGCGACAATAAAATGCAAATCGAAAGGACTGACGAACAATCTGGCGGCCCTGAACGCAAGCGGTATGTCATCACGGCGGCAGGGCGCAAGGATCTGGAGGAATGGCTTACATTACCAGAAGGCACGAGTACGCGTTCCCAATCGGTATTCTTTACGAAAGTAGTTACATCGATTCTAGTAGATGCTTCCCCGCAACAATACCTTGACGTGCAGCGTGCAGCGCATATCCAGCGTATGCGTGAGCTGACAGACAAGCGCCGCAAAGGCGACATTGCCGAGATGCTGCGCGCAGATTATGAATTGTTTCATCTTGAGGCTGACTTGCGATGGATAGACCTTACTGTCGATCGCTTAGCTAATTTAACAGAGGAGATTACACATGCCGCAGAACGATAATATCCTAGTAGCCAAAGATATACGAAAGTCGTTTGGCTCAACTGAAGCATTGAGAGGCATAGACCTCGCTGTTAAAAAGGGAGAGATCCTGGCGATCATGGGCCCCAGCGGATCGGGCAAGTCAACGTTGATGCACTGTCTTGCGGGTATTTATGCTCCGGATAAGGGCTCCGTAGAGTTCAACGGTAAGGATTTAGCGAAGCTGTCAGACAAGGAGCGGACAGTGCTACGGCGAAGCGACATTGGCTTTATATTCCAGTTCGGGCAGCTGGTGCCTGAGCTGGCAGCAATAGATAACATTGCTTTGCCGCTCATCCTGGCGGGCAAGAGCCGCAGCGAAGCGCACCAGATGGCACAGCCATGGTTTGAGTTGCTTGGCCTGCAGCACTTGGAGAACCGTATGTCGTCAGAGCTTTCTGGCGGGCAAGCCCAGCGTGTAGCCATAGCCCGGGCTCTTATTACTAAGCCTAAAGTTATTTTTGCGGATGAGCCAACGGGTTCGCTTGATTCGCTTGCCGGCGAACAAGTTATGGAACTCCTGACTGATCTTGCCCGTCAACATAATGTCGCAACTGTTGTTGTAACCCACGAGCCGCGTACCGCCGCCTACGCCGATCGTGAAGTACTTGTCCGTGACGGCAAGCTTACAGGAAATAAGAGGGCAAGCGCGTGATATCCCTGGCATACCAGCTCCTGTTCCGCTCAGGCCGGGAAGCACTGTGGCGTTTAGCCGCTATTGTCGGCGGAGTAGGAATCGGCGTTATGCTGCTACTGACCATACTGAGCGGGTTCGCTGCCCTAAACGTACGCGATGAGCGTAGCGGATGGCGTGAAACAGAAGGTAAATCCTTATCCAAGGACGGAAAGCCTACTGCGGACGCGTTATTGTGGCAACGCAGTGAAGACTCAGTAGGTACAGAGCGTATCGACCGTTTTGATATTGCCAAGCAGAACAGTAATGCAAAAATACCTGGTATAAGCCGTATGCCTGAAGCGGGTGAATACTACGTATCACCTGCGCTTGAGAAACTAATTTCGCAGTATCCAGAGAGCCAGCTTGCTGACCGCTTTGGAGATAAAAATATAGGCGTAATTGGCAAGCAAGGCTTGGGTACTTCTAACGAACTGATTGCTATTGTAGGCCAAGACCCCCAAACATTGTTGAAGGCCGGGCAGACAGCAGTTGTGCAAACAGTTAATGGCAAAGCCAAGAGTCCGGATAGCGCTTTCATGCGTATGGTGCTGGTCATTGGTAGCTCAGGTGTTCTGTTTCCGGCTGTTATGTTTGTGGCAGTGAGCACACGCTTGGCGGCAGCGCGCCGCGAAGAGCGGTTTGCCGCTATACGTTTGGCTGGTGGCACCAAACGCCAGATTGCCGCATTGGCTGCATTTGAAACAGGAGCCGGTGCAATATTTGGTGTGCTGGCCGGTTATCTACTGCACCTTACGATGCCGTATCTTTTGTCGAATATAACACTGGCCGGTATGCAGTTTTATCCCGAATATATGCGCGTGGCTCCGCTCCAGCTATTGCTAGTGGCCGCCGGTGCAGTCGCGGCAGCTATCGCAATCTCTTTCCTTACATTGCGTAAGCTTAATATTTCTCCGCTCGGCATAGCCCGCAAGGCGCCTGCTAAACGGCCAGGGATCTGGCGGATTATCCCGCTGGCGGCTGGCTTAGGGTCTGTGGCCTATATGACATATGGCGACCAGGATACGGCAAATGAAGTAACAATGCTGCTGTCGTTCCTGAGCTGTGGTATCGGAATCTTCCTCGTCGGGCCGTTACTGGCTAGTGCCATAGCGTGGGTGGCGCGCAGGCTAAGCGTAGGCCCCTCCGGTTTAATCGCTAGCAGCCGGTTGCTGGCGCAGCCTTCAGCGATCTTCCGTTCAGTCAGCGGCATAGTTATAGCTATATTCGTTGTTAGCACATTCAATACTTTTATAACTGCATTGTCCCAGGACAGGAATCGCGACCCGCTGCTGCCAGAATCTACGCTGCAATTAATTTTCAGGCCAGGCCAGAACGAACAGGAAACAGCCGGCAATTACCTGAAGGTTACCCAACTCTTAGAACAAACTGACGGCGTTAAGGGTACGGCTACACTGTACCAGGCGCCCCCTCCTGCAGACCTGCCGCTTAAAGAAGTGAGTGTGATTATTAGCGAGGACAGCAGACTGCGGACCCAGCCAGATTTGCTCTTGCCATGTGCCGATGCTGCTGCGGTAAAAATCAAGGGCTGTCCTAAAGATAAGTATGTAGCATTGCCGGCTCTCGCATTATTCCGCGAGCAGACGCCTCCCGAAGGATGGCAATTCGTATCAATCGGGGATCGCAATCTTACGCCTGGCCGCATACTGGTCGAAACTACCGGTAATCCCGCAGTAGTCGAAACGCTCCGCACTAAAATAGCCACAACAGTGCCGTTTACGGCATCAGTCGATACGGACCAAAGCTTGTATGCGTCGGGTGTCGCTATGTTTGACCAGCTGAGGGCTGCCATGTACCTTGGCATGATCATTGTACTTATCGTGGCTGGTTGCGGGTTGCTGGTTGCGGTCGCAGACAGTTTGTTGGAGCGCAGACGTCCCTTTGCCTTACTGCGCCTGACGGGTATGACTCTTAGGCAATTGCGTGCTGCTGTGCTGCTAGAGGCTGCGATTCCTCTTATCGCAACGACCGTGCTTGCTGCTGCTGCCGGTACGGTCTATGGTGAAATGGTATTGAATGCTACCTCCAGGACGCCATACCAGTGGCCTTCGGCCCAGTTTATGCTGGCTATTGTTGCCGGAGTTGTGCTGGCGCTTGCGATAGTCACGCTAACGCTGCCGCTGCTGGGCAAGATCACCCGTCCCGAAAACGCCCGTTTCGAGTAGCTGGTATATACTTGGCATATTGCTCCGGAACGGACAGATTGCGGCGTTGGCGATCTGGGTAGATATCAATTAACGTACGGGGTAGTAGTTGTCTGGTCCCCAGCCCGATTCGGGAGTCCAGGCGGGCGTAAAGGGCATATCAGCAGTAAGTTCTAAGAGGCGCCGCGAGAGTTGCTGGACAGTGCCGAAGTAAGGGCTGATTGAGTCCGGGGTACAAATCTGGCCTGGTTCAACGGTGTCGGTATCGACCCGGAACGGGCAATATTCGGTCGCTTGACCTTCGGAGGTCATGCGCCTTGCGACATAAATCCGGGAATCTGAGTTGCCGCGGTGCCAGGTCTGCTGGTCGGTTGCTAAGATGCTTCGGAGCGTTTCATCGGACGGGACGTCAGTTTCTACCGTGTAGCGGTCATTAGACTTTGGCGGATCAAATATACCTGCCTCACGCATGGCGGCAGGGAACACCTCATCATGATGTACTGAAAAACGGCGCAGCTTATCATCATCGGTGAATTCGTGCAGCACGCCGATGTTATTGCCCATAAATACTGTTCCATGGGCTATTGTGACAGACCCGATCGCCGGGGCTGCGCCTGCAAGCTGTTCGGCTAACGATTCAAGGTCGCCGACGTTTGCAGGATCAACAGCTACCAGCCGTTCAATGCGCTCACGTGCCTCATCATATGCGGGCAAAGTTTCCCCAGGAATGGGGATGTAAATACTCATGATGATATTTTACCATAATTATGTGTATTTTACAATCTCGTGGCCTCTTTTAGTTGAGATATAGTGTACCTATGACCAAGACCATCCCCAGCCCGCTTGTGCATTCACCAGAAGAGCACAGCATAGTAACGTTGTTTAGCAGCAATACGTTAGAAAAGATTGTAGCTATCCAGCGACAGCTTGCTTCGCTCCTTGGAGATACTATTTGGTTGACGCCTCCCCAAGCGCTGCATGTGACGCTTATGGAAATCATCTGTGATACTGAGTACAAAGGTCCGTCCCGAAAGGAACATTTCCAGCACTGGTATGAGATGTACAACGGGGCGGCCCAAGACACACTCGCCCGTTTTTCGCCGGTAGACCTCAATTTCAATGAGCTGATTGCCAGTAAGGGTGCGATTATCATCAAGACTGCAGATTCTACACCTTTTAACGACATACGCGCCGAACTGCTGAAGAATACGGTCTTGCCCGCCCAAACAAAAGTGCCGCCAGATATCACTCACTGCTCGCTTGGCCGTTACAGCAAAGCAGTTGACCTGGAGACGGTGCAGGAAAAGGTTAGAGAAATTATGGTTGATATCAATGAAACCGTACATGAGTTCAAATTGATGAAAGACCTTGGGCCGGACTTTAACCCTGTTGAACTAGGATCGTACTTCTTGAAAAAATAGCTGTTTAATGATATTACATTACGATGAATGTCGCTGTGGCAAACCGTCCCCCACAAGATGTATTGGAGATCGGGTGTGGAAATTTTGACGAGATGCTGGCGCTCCACTGTGGCGGCCTGATCTTTAAGGGCGCGGACATCCGCTATACCGGCATCGATCTTCCGGAGGTCGTGCATGGAAAATTTAGCAACGTGAAGGACCGTGACGATGTCGTGGCTGGTAGTTGCGCTGATCTTCCGTTTGAGGACGGGTCATTTGACGTGGTACTTATGCGGAGTGTGTTTGGTCAGCTCACGATGCCGGAGGCACTCCGCAACATTGATGATGTTAGGCACCTTGGACTCAGGGAAGCCTTTCGTGTCATGAGGCCTGGGGCTGAAATCGTAGTTGCTGAGGAGAATACTCCCTGGGATGCGTACTATGTTGAGAGCTATTTGCGCGATGCAGGCTTCCAGCTTACGACATTCGAGCATATGCGCGAAGACGAATGGGCGTTGGAGGCACCTGACTCTCTGTATGTATGCGAAAGAACGCCGTACTTTGGCGACGAACCAGCGCAAAGGGCAAAGTGGCTTTGGGGGCGTGGTCTCGCGCCACCATATTTGATGAAGGCGATCCGGCCGCTGGATGGAGTTGTTGTTGGCGGTGATTTTCTTACCACACCCGAAGCTGTTTACTAGATTATTCGACGATTGTAATGTTCCCGGTCATTTGGGGGTGCGGCGTACAAAAGTACGACAAGGTGCCTACGTCATTGAAGGTGAACGAGTAACTTTGGCCTTTTGAAAGCATCGGCCCAGCCAGAGCCTTGCCAGTAATCTCACTGTCGAGACCTTGTTTGACATTGTGCTGCACAGAGTCCTGGTTGGTCCAGGTTACGGTGGTGCCCTTCTTGATTTTGATATTTGGCTGGGTGTAGGCAAAGTTCTGGATGTCCATTTTTATGCTCGACTGCGTAGTAAGGTCAACTGCACCGGCTGTTTCAGAGGTTGAAGTGCCAGCCGTGCCAGATGAATCATGTTCCGTCGTATCATGGCTGCTGCTGGCCGTATCTTTAGGGGTGTCGTTATTATTTGATTTGAACATGGAGCCGGCAAACAGGCCTGCGGCTACGAGGAGGACAATGACAAATATAATTATTTCTTTTTTCTTCATAGGCTCATTGTAATGGAAGCGGTACGGGGTAGTTCTGTCATAAAAATTACACTACATTGCTATACTATACTTATGCTTACAAAAGAAAAGCTCGCTATCTACCGGCTATTCTTCGGTGTCCTGGGGCTAAGCGCTATCGCTACAGAAATTATTGTCCTCATACATCGCAATAGCTTTGTGCCATCCAATTTCTTCAGCTTCTTTACCATCCAGAGCAATCTGCTTGCCTCCGCAGTTTTCCTCGCGGGCGCAGTACTACTTCTGAGGGGCAAGAGGCAGGGCGTGAGTGAAATGTGGCGTGGTGCGGTAACGCTCTACATGGTAGTTACGGGCGTTATATTTATGTTGCTTTTGTCAGGGTTGGACTCCGTGCCGCTGACGGCTATGCCATGGGACAACACCGTACTGCACTACATTATGCCCATCGCCGTTCTTGTTGATTGGATTATTGATCCTCCTAAGCGGAGGATTGCCTTCAGGAAGGCTTTGCCGTGGCTGGCATTCCCCATCACCTATCTGCTGTATACACTCGTACGCGGCCACGCTACTGAGTGGTATCCGTATCCATTCCTCAATGCCCTGGACAAGGGCTACGCCACCGTACTATCAACAGCAATTATTGTTGCTCTGTTTGTGACGGGAATGACCTGGATCTTAACCCGAGTTAGCAAACACAAGAAGTGATTATCAATATATATTTATTGTAAAACGATAAATATATTGCTACAATACGACCAGAATAAGTATGAAAGGTACTTTTATGAAACGTGGATCAACATTTTTCTTAAGGGGAGCCATTCTGGCTATGGGCGCAATCGTGCTTGCGCTATGTATATTTGCACTGCCTGCCGCATGGATGGCCGTTGCTGACGAATATCCTAACCACACCTATGTGTTCTATAGCATTTTACTTATCTTGTATGCTGCAGCCGTGCCGTTCTATGTTGCCTTGTACCAGACACTGAGACTTTTAACATATATTGATAAAAATATAGCTTTCTCAAAACTGTCAGTCGGTGCCCTGAAAACCATTAAGTACTGTGCTATTACGGTGAGTGCTTTATTTGCCGCAGGTATGCCGTTCTTCTACATATGGGGCGAGAACGACGATGCGCCGGGTGTTATTGTGCTGGGGATGATCTTCACTATGGCTCCGCTTGTGATAGCGGTCTTTGCCGCAGTACTGCAGCGCTTACTGCGCGATGCGATCAACATGAAAGCTGAGAACGACCTAACGGTCTAGGAGGCATCATGGCAATTATCGTAAATATTGATGTTATGCTCGCAAAACGCAAAATGAGCGTTACCGAACTCTCCGAAAAAGTCGGTATAACTATGGCCAACCTTTCTATCCTCAAGAATGCCAAAGCAAAAGCTGTCCGTTTGTCGACCTTGGAAGCGATCTGCAAGGCACTGGATTGCCAACCAGGAGATATCCTGGAGTACAAAAAAGATACATCCAGCTAGAAGTTCAGGGTGAAGTATAATAAAAGTAAGATATGGCAGAAATGGTTGTAGTACGTAGCAGGGAAGAACATGTGGCGGAAGTGCGGTCGCATGGCATCCCAATGTTTGCAGGTTCATGGTTTGACGCTGCTCCTGATCATTATAGGGGCTCATATGATCCTGATAGGGTTGTAGTTGAGCCTGATCCGCAGTTTCCCGAGCATCTTTTGCGCTCAGTAGTAGAACTAGTAGTAGAACCGCCTATTGACGAAGCGGATGAAATTGCACTGGGTACACATGGTAGTGTCGGTGGAGTCCTTGATATCCTTTCCAGTCGCCGTGGCGGCAAGAGTATTATCATTCTGGAAGCTGCTGGTTTCCAGCCCCCGGATGTTACCGCTGCAGCTGCACTTGATGGATTGAACCACATACGCGATTGGCGTTTATCTGAGGGTGTTTATGACCCGCAACGGGTAGCCGCGATCCAGGCTGTCGCGTAGCAAACGTAAACACAGAGATTGACTAAGGCCATCAGCGGGTAAGTGATTTTGCAAAATAGTCGCATTTAGTGATATATTTACGACTAATGGATGAGAAAGCTACCGAACTGCTACAGCGTGTCCTGAAGGACAACGGCTACAGTATTACGGCTGCACGCAAGACGGTGTGCGAGCTGCTCTGGAAACAGGAACCACTTTCTATGCGAGAGCTCGCCGTCCGCTCTAAGGGCAAGCTTGACCGGGCCAGCCTGTACCGGACTATCGACTTATTTGAACGGCTTGGACTCGTAGAGCGTATTTACATTGGTTGGAAGTACAAAATTGAGCTGAGTGACATCTTCGCACACCACCATCACCATATTAGTTGCTTGGAGTGCGGGAAGATTGTAGCCATTACCGAAGAAGCAGAAATCGAGCAGCTTATTACAGATCTAGCCCGTAAGCATGGCTTTACCGCCAAAAGCCACCAGCTTGAAGTCCGGGGACTGTGCGAACAATGTAGCGCCAAGGCTGCTTCATAAATCAATCACATATATCATTGACGAAACTATGTTCCGTCCACATAATGGAAACATTCAGCATAAAGCTGACAGGGCGGCTATTTACGAACGACTGTTCGTTAATGGTCGCACTTCTAGCTTTAGTACATTTTGAACACATTGAACATCGGTCTATTTAACTCACAGTTTAAAGAACAATAGGAGGGTTTCGTGAGTAGTGCAGGTAACACCAATCCAATACTAGGTGGTGGCATATCACCTGGGTTTCAGGGCGAGGCAGGCGTAGCAGGCGGCGCGCCATTTGATGGTGATCCAGATCTAATAGGTGGCCGGGGAGTGAACCTAGTGGGTTCTTACCCAGATATTTCTGATCGTTTTACGGATGGCTCTGGCGGCGGTTCTACCGTAGAGCGAGTGGATGCCGCCGCAGTTCTAGACGGAATCGTTGGTGACGGTGATGTAGCACTGGCCACAGACCGCCCGCAAGGTGGACGCGCTGCTACCGCTGAAGCAGAAGACCGTGTCGACGCTGCAGCCGATGAAGTTGCCGTACGCGTTGGTACAAGTATCGCCGAGGCAGTTTCCCTTGAACTTGCACACGAACAAGACGGTTCAGACCGGAGCGGCGAGGTATTCCGCCTTAAGCGTGACCCCGAAACATACAAAGTAAGTGTCGAGAGCGACCTTACCCTCGAAGACTACAAGAATATAACCAATCCTGAAGACTGGGCGTTGATGGAGAGTCTCGCAGAGGGCATGAAGGGCCGCAGTGTTGTGTTTGTTAATCCGACTATGGAAGGCGGCGGTGTCGCCATGCTGCGCCCGACTGTCGTGGACATGCTGACTAAGCTCGGTGTTGAAGCGCATTGGTTCGTGATGGCAAAGGGCCAAGACCCTGGACAGGATCCATTCAAGGTAACCAAGCTCATGCACAACATTTCCCAGCGCCAGGCTGGCGAAGCCCGTCTTACCGACGAAGGAAAAGCAGTCCACCACAAATGGGCAGTTGAAGAGAACGGCCCTGTGCTCTTGGCCCAGCCGGAGATCCAGGATGCGAGCATAATCGTTGTTGATGACCCGCAGCCAGCACCGCTGATCCCACACTTCAAGGAGCTAAACCCTGACGCAAAGATTGTGTGGCGCAACCACATCGATACCAATAACGAACTTATGTCCGACCCAACAACCCCGCAAGGTGAAGTCGCTAACTACCTTTTGAACGAATGTGGCGTGGCAACAGCAGACGCTGTGGTAGCCCACCCCGTGGAAGACTTCATCCACCCGGGCATGGACGCAAAAACCTACTTTGCTCCTGCTACCATTGACCCATTTGACAACCTGAACCGTCATTTGAGCCCCGAAGAAATCTCGGGTGGCGTAGACTTCATTAACAATGAAATTGCCAAGAAGAATGAGGAGCTGGTTGCTGCAGGGCGTGGCGATGAAGCTATCAGCCTCCTCGATACCGACCCAAGCAGGAAGCGCGTAACCTTGATTGCACGTTTTGACGAGTCCAAGGGTATGGATATCGCTATGGAGATGGGTTACAACCTCCGCAAAGAACTACGTGAGCAGGGTGTGCCAGAGCACGAATTGCCAGAAGTTGTTATCGTGGGCAACGGCTCCGTTGACGACCCAAGCGGAGTACCGATGTTTGAGGCCATGATGAAGCTTCGCAAAGAACAGTTTGCAGATGACATGGACGGCATTATCCTGATGCGCCTGAAGCATAACTACGACGCTATGAACGCACTTACCCAGCGTACGAGCATTCTTATGCAGACTTCCCGTGCCGAAGGTCTTGAGACTCGTGTATCTGATGCCATTAACCATGAAACCCCAGCCGTTGTTTCGAACCGCGGCGGCATTAAGACGCAGATTATCGAAGGCAAGTCAGGTATTGTGCTCGACTTCGGCCGTGATGATTACGATATGCCCCGAGGCGTAGCGTTTATGAAGGAATTACTTACTGACGAGACGAAGTACGCGGCCTTTGTTGCCAGCACAGCTGAAGCCGCTGCGGTACACAACCGCCGTGAGTTTACGACTACCGCAAATGTTATCCGTTTCCTTGAGGTATTCGGTGATGTGCTTGAAGGCCGTCCAGCCAACAAGACATGGCTGATTAGCGAAAAGGTCGCCAAGCGGCGTGCAGCTGCCGGCGGTGCAGGCGGCGCTGCTGTTGCCGGCGCAATGGCCTAGACCCTTTCTCCGGAGAGCGGGCGTACATAACCGCCCGCTCTTTACTTGGAGAAAACAGATAGTTTGACATATAATTACGGTGTTATAGCAAGTATGGCGCCTTGGCGGAGTGGTTACGCAGAGGTCTGCAAAACCTTTTACACCGGTTCAATTCCGGTAGGCGCCTCCAGTATTTTAAAAATCAGATAGCGGGCGAGTGGCGGAATTGGTATACGCGGTGGACTTAAAATCCGCTGGCCTTACAGCCTTGAGGGTTCGAGTCCCTCCTCGCCCACCAACCTGTACGAAAGACCAGCGATGGTCTTTTTGTTTGCCTAAAATGCCTGGTAAGCAATAGCGCGATGCGGTTTAATGTATGCATGAAACAAAGTGCAGGCCTATTGCTATATAGGGGTGAAACGACGGCCATGGAAGTTTTCCTGGTGCACCCCGGCGGTCCGTTTTGGGCCAAGAAAGACGCAGGTGCGTGGTCAATACCAAAAGGCGAATTTGATACAGAAGAAGACCCCGCCAGCGCCGCAAAGCGCGAATTCAAGGAAGAAACGGGTATTGATGTGCCCAAAGGCGATATGACAGGGCTGGGTGTTATCAAGGCTTCCAGCAGCAAAATGATTCACTCCTGGGCGATCCAAGCTGACGTAGACCCTAAGCATGTTAAGAGTAATGTGTTCGATATGGAATGGCCGCCAAAGTCCGGCCAGAGCCAGCAATTCCCCGAAGTCGATAAGGCAGCTTGGTTCCCCCTGGCAGCCGCCAAGACAAAGATAGTCAAAGGCCAAGTGGCGCTACTCGAGAAGTTGGCAGAGCTGACTGGCGCAGACTTGGATGCCGGGCCGCCAGCGACGACTACTGCCAAGCCGGCCAAGAAGCCTACCGCCCCTGACGGCCAGGTAAGTTTGTTCTGACCTCTAGAGGTGCTATAATTTGTATATGATTAGCACGGCTATCAGTAAGATGCGTGTCATGCCCCCGCGGGGCTAATTTCTTTTTGCACCAGTTCTTTTTTGTACATAACTCCCGTAAACAGGTAGACTAAAACATATGAATTATTACGTAACAACCTCTATTCCTTATGTGAATGGCGAACCACACATTGGCCATGCACTGGAATTTATTATGGCCGACGTGTTGGCCCGGTCTGCCCGCCAAGAAGGCAAGCCTACTATTTTCTGTACCGGTACCGACGAACACGGCACCAAGATTGCTGAAAAAGCCGAAAGCCTCAAACTGACGCCAAAGCAGCTGACCGACAAAATGAGCGGCGAGTTTAAGGATTTGTTGCACCTTCTCAATGTCAGCAATGATCGCTTTATCCGCACGACCGACAAAGGCCACGAGCAGCGTGCCCAACTTATCTGGAAAGCGCTCGAAAAAGACATCTACAAAGCCAAGTACGCTGGCTGGTACGATGTTAAGGAAGAGACATTTGTCCCCGAAGCCCAGGCTGACCCTGAGCGCATGAAGCCTGGCCATCCGCAGGCATACCAGAAGCTCGAAGAAGAGAACTATTTCTTTAAGCTCAGCAAATATACCGACCAAGTGCGTGCAGCGATCGAATCTGGTGACTTCAAAGTCGTGCCTGAGACGCGCCGCAACGAAATCCTTTCCGTACTGCGCGAAGGACTCGATGACATTAGTATCTCCCGCCCCAAAGAAAAGCTTGAATGGGGCATCCCGGTGCCTGGCGACAAGACCCAGGTCATGTATGTGTGGTTCGAAGCCCTCATGAACTACATCACTGTGCTCGGTTACCCTGAACACGATGACTTCAAAGAATACTGGCCAGCCCAAACCCAGGTTATAGGTAAAGACATTATCCGTTTTCACGCTGCTATCTGGCCCGCTATGCTTATGAGCCTTGAGCTGCCATTGCCGCAGCAGCTGTACGTACACGGCTTTATAACTATGAACGGTGAAAAGATGAGCAAGAGCATCGGCAATGTTGTTTCGCCTAAGGAGATTATCTCCAAGTACGGCACCGATCCGTTCCGCTACTATTTCTTGCGCCACATACCAAGCTTCAACGACGGCGATTTTAGTTGGGAGGCTTTTGAGGCATCCTACAACAATGAGTTAGCTAATGAACTTGGTAACGCCGTACAACGTACTGCTGCCATGATCATGAAGTATCAAAACGGTATTATCGGTGATGTCCCAGTAGCCCAGCACGACAGTGCAGGCATAGGCGAATCTATCTTGCAGTGCCGCTTTGACCGCGCCCTGGACCAGATTTGGGATCAAGTACGCGGCCTCAACCAATACATCGATGAAGAAAAGCCATGGTCAATCGCCAAAGACGGCGACAGCGAACACCTGCGCGACGTCCTGGCCTACCAAGCTGGCTGCTTGCTCGAAATCGCTGAGTTGCTTGCGCCATTCTTACCTGAAACATCAGAGAAAATTAAAGCCGTCTTTACGGAAGGTATTGTGCGTCCAATTGCCGGTACGTTATTCCCTAAGACCGAACAACCCGAAGACGCTAAAGAAGAGAAGTAGTATGCAGCTCATCGATACCCACTGTCATATCCACGAAGCGCTGGGTACTGCGCAGCTGAGTACCGAAACACGCTCTAAGTATGAAAAAGCCGGCACACCATCGCCCGACGACATGGTAACGGCAGCCCTGGCTCACGACGTGAGCTGTATGGTGTGTGTCGGCACAACTCTTGAAGACAGTGAAATAGCCGTGGAGTTTGCTGCTAAGCGCGAGCCTATCTGGGCAAGTATTGGACTGCACCCTCACGAAGCAAAGGTATACGCTGGCAACGAGAAGGCGCTCAAGAAGTTTGCTTCGCTCGCAACAAAGCCAAAAGTGGTGGCGGTGGGCGAGTGCGGGTTGGACTATTACTACAACCATTCATTACAGGTTGACCAAGAGGCGGTGCTGCGTTTCCAGATCGAACTTGCTCTCGAGCACGACCTGGCGCTGATATTCCATGTACGCGATGCATTTGAGGACTTCTGGCCTATCTTTGATGAATACAAAGGCATCAGGGGTATCATCCATAGTTTTAGCGCCAGCAAGAAAGAACTTGATCAAATATTAGACCGTGGCTTGTACGTTGGACTTAACGGCATCATGACATTTACGAACAAAGACGACCAGCTGGAAGCGGCTAAATCCGTGCCAACCAGCAGGTTAGTGCTAGAAACTGATGCTCCCTTCTTGACACCGACCCCTTACCGTGGTAGAATCTGTGAGCCAAAACACGTACGCGTAACGGCAGAGTTTTTAGCTCAGTTACGGGACGAATCCGTTGAGGAAATCGCCCGCTACACAACCGAAAACGCGCAAACGGTCTTTAGGCTGAGGTAAATCTATATGTCATTTTTGAGTAAAGAATCAGGAGAGCGACAGCTAAGTCCGGCACAACAGTTCCGGAGCAGCTTGGTGTACCGCATCTCCGAAGTAGATACGACAGCCGCCCTTGAACGCCAGCTTGGCACCGACGTCCTTGATGCTGAAGCACTTGCCCAACGCGGCATTGCAGACTCTACTGCTATTTTGAACAATGTCTTGGGCGTACAGCGCCCGGAAGCGGCTCACGCTATGGTTGAGCCTAACCTTATGGACCGCGCTGACCGCGCGCTCATAGAGCTTGGCTATACAGAGAACCAGACCCCTGCTACCGAACCGCTGCCAGGTTTTGAAGCGCAGCAAGTTCCAATGCCACCAATTGGCGCTAACCCAGACGATTACCGTCTGGCCGCATAGGAAACACTATGTTTAGTATCCTGAATTCAATCAAAGGCCAGCACGAAGAAGAAAAGCGTGCCCGCGAGTACCGCGAGCTTATCCGCAAGGAAGCCCGCATCGGCGGTGAACTGTTTGGCCCAGTGCCCATGAACGTCCGCCGTGAATTCTTCTGCCTGGATGAGCACACCTGGGTCTGGCACGAAGAGTGGGTCGACGAGAACAACAAGCCCCGTGCTATTACTACCCGCTACGATGTACGTCCTAACGGTGTACTTAAGGCACAAGACGGCCAACCGTACCGTTACGTTACCCTCGAAGAGGGCAAACGCCTGTACAAGGCTGTAAAGATGTACAACCGCCTCGTACAAAACGAACTGTACTCGTAACTACGAACCAACTAGACTAAAAGGCGGAGCAATCCGCCTTTTATAATACAGAACATGAACCAGCCAATGTATCTCGACCACGCAGCAACCACACCTATGGATCCAGAGGTGCTAGCTGCCATGATGCCGTACTTTACTGAGAAGTTCTACAATCCATCGGCGACATACCTGCCGGCAGTCGCTGTCCGTAAAGACATTGATGCGGCCCGGACGCGTATTGCTGGTGTCTTGGGCGCCCGTCCGAGTGAGATTATCTTTACTGCTGGAGCTACGGAAGCTAATAACCTGGTGATCAGAGGCGTTTTAGAGCAGTATCCTGGCAGTAATATCGTGGTGAGCAGTATTGAGCATGAATCCGTGCTGATGCCTGCCCATCACTATGATTACAGGGAGGCGCCAGTAACGTTACAGGGTATTGTGGATGTCGATAGGCTTGCAAGCTTAATCGATGACCAGACTGTTCTGATCAGTGTCATGTACGCCAATAATGAAGTTGGTACAGTCCAGCCCGTGCACCAGGTGGCCCTTATGGCTGCTGATATCCGCAAGGCCCGCCGCAAAGCTGGCAATGACCGGCCGCTCTATATTCATACCGACGCAGCCCAGGCGCCAGCCTACCTCGACCTTCATGTTTCGCGGCTGGGCGTGGACTTTATGACGCTCAATGGCAGCAAAATGTATGGCCCCAAGCAATGCGGCTTACTCTTTGCAGATAGCCACGCCCGGTTTGCGCCGCAAGTATTGGGCGGCGGCCAGGAGCGCGGTTTGCGCGCGGGTACCGAAAACGTCGCAGGCATTATCGGTTTGGCAACTGCCCTCGAAATAGTACAGAACCGCCGGCCTGATGAGATCAAGCGGCTCAAAGACCTCCAGCACTTATTTTTTGAATTACTCGAAGCGCAGATTCCAGATGTAATTGTGAACGGGTCACGCAAGCTCAGGCTGCCAAACAATATCCATATTACGTTGCCTGGACAGGACAATGAGCGTGTACTGATTGAACTTGATGAGGCTGGCGTGCTCGCTGCTGCTGGATCTGCTTGCAGTGCCAGTAACGAGGAGCCATCCCATGTACTGCGTGCCATGGGTTTGTCTGAGGCTGACGCCCAGTCATCGCTCCGCTTCAGCATGGGGCATGCCACTACCGAAGCTGACGTTCGCAAAACAGTCGAATTGTTAGCTGCTATTGTTGCCGGGTAAGCTTAGCCCCTATATACTGCTAGGAAATGGGCAAGCATAAGCGCATCTTCCATCGTTTCCTCGTAGTTATAGGCATATCTGTTGTAGCTCTGCTTGGTGTTAACACGGCATCTGCCCAAAACGTTACAACCGGCTACCAGACTGACGAAAAACTCCAGAAGGGTATGATCATCCGCCTGAAGCGCGGTGATAGTACTAAGGTGGTTGCACTGCCGCAGACTGAAGTACCTGAGATGCTGGGCGTGGTTGTCGCTGCGAGCGATTCGCCGGTGTCGCTCTCGAATCCTGGCGCCGACAAGGAAGTGTTCGTAGCGACATATGGCGCTTACGATGTGCTCGTTAGTACCCAGAATGGCCCGGTTAAGGAGGGAGACTTTATAACGATCTCTTCGCTCAAGGGTATAGGCATGAAGGGTGACAGTACCCAGCAGCTGGTTATCGGCAAAGCACTCGAAGCGTTTAAGGGTAACGGTGACACCGAGAGCAAGACAGTTCTTGAAACCAGCAACGGCAAAAAAGAAGTACGTATCGGCCGCGTCTCTGTAGAAATCTCCGTGGCTCACAATCCGCTTTACGACAAAGATGACACTCCCGGCGTGCCAGAATTTCTCTCCAAGACTGCGCAGTTTGTAACTGACCGTCCTGTAACGGCTTTCCGTATTTACGCTAGCCTTGCCGTACTTATTGTTTGTCTGATTATTGCCGGTATGATCCTGTTTGCAGGGGTTCGCAACGGTATGATTGCTACCGGCCGTAATCCGCTGGCCAAGCATGCGATCATCCGCGGCCTGATTCAAGTCACTTTAATGGCCTTAATTGTTTTCGCAATTGGCATATTTGCGGTATATTTACTACTGAGGATATAACGCTTGTGTTAAGTAGGGTGGTAATCGCGTAATGACAATTTGGTGGCTGATTCTTATCCTGAGCTTCATCTTAGCCGGAGGGTCGGCGTTTATTTATATGGCTATCCGCCTCAGTAAGGTGGCAACCCAGAAGAAGACTCTTGAAGACTTTGAGGGCCAGGCCGAAAAAGACGTCGAACACATCTTTAATGATGAGTTCCGTGAAGAGCTGCGTAACCGCGGCCGTTTACACTTTGAGAAGATTCTTGGTGAGAACGCTATGTTCTTGCAACAGGACTTGCGCCTGACGACATCCCAACTGAACGAATACATGAAGGACCAGATCAGCAAGGACCTTAAAAACGCTTTTGCCAACTACGAGAACGCTATTAGCGACGCCAAGCAACTGGCCGTTGAGTCTATCACTAAGACCAAAGAAGTAATCGACGAACAGCGTTCTACCATGACCAGCCAGCTTGAAAAGGAAGTCAGCGACGAAAAAGCCCGCCGCGTTAAGCGCCTTGAAGAAAACATGGCTGACGTCGTGAACCACTATGTACTTGCAGCTATCGGTAATCAGATCGACCTAAACGACCAGCTAGAATACATCCTGGGCGAGTTGGAGGCCAACAAGAAGGAAATCTTGGAGGATGTCAATAATGGCGCCTGAGCAGCAACAACCAGCTGCAGCTGCCAAGCGTCTTGAGCTCCCCACATTGGTCTTCGGTCCGATTGAGCTTCGCCGCTTGCAACGTGAGCTAGAAGCCCTGGAAGAATATATTTCAGCGGCTAATATCCGTAACCCCGGCAAACAAGCAGAGTTACCTAAGACATCACGTCTTTTGGATGCACTTGCCGGCAACAACGGCTACAACCTGCTGATGCCTAACCACCGCGAGCTACTCATGAAATTCCTGAAAGACACTGAAGCAAAGGCTCCGGTTATTCACATTAGCCTGGCTGCCGACCCGTCATCGGCTTTTACGGCCAAGCTTGTAGCCTGGCTCCGCCAGAATATCCACCCGTATGCATTGCTGCAGCTTGGTTTGCAGCCTAGTATTGCTGCCGGGTGTATTTTGCGTACCAAGAACAAGGCTTTCGATTTTAGCCTGCGTAACCGCTTCAAGGAGCAGCGCTCATTGCTGCTGAAGTCTATTGGCGGGGGAACGGGTAAGCTATGAGTGATAACAAGCACTTCGACCAGCTCGTAGCTGCCGGCAAGCCTGTCGGCGAAGTTATTGCCGTAGATAAGTTCATGATCCGCGTTAAGGGCATGCAGCCGGTTAATATGCACGCCCTGGTGTTGTTCGAGGACGGCAGTAAAGGCTACGTACACCACATTTTCGAAGATTACCTGATTGTGATGCACCTTGGTACCAAAAGCGTCATGGTGGGCACTACAGCCGTCGTACAGCACGACCAGCTGGTAGCTAAGGTAGGCAAAGATTTTATTGGGCGCGTTGTTTCCGTCACGGGCGAACCATTGGACGGCAAGGGGCCTATTGCAGCTGACGCTGTATGGCCTGTATTCCAGCCAGCACCACCATTCCACATGCGCGAAGCACTCGATAAGCAGCTTGAGACGGGCATTACCGTTATCGACACCTTGTTCCCGCTCATGCGCGGCCAACGTATGGCTGTGCTCGGTGACGGTAAGGTAGGTAAGAGTACGCTCGCTACCCAGATCGCCCTTAACCAGGTAAACACCGATATTATTAGTGTCTACTGTTTGATTGCTAAGCGCCGCAGCGACGTGGACGGCTTGCTGACCCGTTTGCTGTCGTACGATGCCATGAAGAAGACGATTGTGATTGTATCTACGATGTCTGACTCGTTGGTGATGAGCTACCTTGCCCCGTATGTGGCTTGCAGTATGGCCGAACACTTGTGGCAGAAGTGCGACCAGGATACGTTGCTTATTTACGACGACCTGACCTCCCATGCGCACACCTACCGTGAAATTGCGCTGCTTTCAGGCAGTAGCCCTGGACGCGACTCATTCCCGGGTGACATGTTCTACACGCACTCTTCACTACTAGAGCGTGCCGGTAAATTGGCCAGCAACCACAAGACGCTGACAACACTACCTATGGTCTTTGCTGCCGGCGGTGACATTACGTCCTACCTGCCAACCAACGTCATGTCCATTACCGACGGTCAGTGGATCCTTGATATGAAGGTATTCCGCGATACGATGCGACCAGCCGTAAACGTTGGTCTGTCAGTGAGTCGTGTTGGTGGTCGTGGACAGAGTGACCGCCACAAGAAGCTGGGTAGCCAGATGCTTAAGACGCTAACTTCCTACGCCGCTGCCGCAGAGTTTGCCCGTTTCGGTTCCGAACTTGCCCCCGAAGCCCAGCAAAGCCTGCGCCAAGGTGCCATGCTCTTCAAGATGCTCAACCAGTCGCCAGGCGACGTATACAAGCTTATGGCCCAGCAGTTGATGTTGGACATTGCTCTCAACCTTGGCCCAACCGAATCGCTTAACCTCGAACTCATGAAGAAGTCTGCCAACGAAATGGCCGCACAAATCAAAGAAGACAAAGACTTCGACAAAGTCCGTGATGAGCTAAAGAAGAAATCCCTGATGGCTGAACCAAAGAAAAAGCCAGAACCTAAGCCCGATGCCGCTGCACCTGCTGCAGGAGCCGCTGCTCCCGCAGCCAAGCCCGAAGAGAAAAAAGAGGAGGCTAAGAAATGAGCCGCCTCCAAGAAGTAGCGCTTGAACGCGTGGCCATGGACACTATCGTCAACCTGACAAGCGTGTTCGAGGGTATCGCCAGTATGCGCATTGCCCAGACCAAGACACAGGTTTTGCAATCCCAGAAGTTCTTTAGCGAACTGTGGCAGATCTATTCGCAGCTGCGCGTGGACAAATTGTTCCGCTACGGCCGTACCCAGGCTGAGAACGCCATCGACAAGCAATTGTTTATCGTCATTACCTCGGAAGGTGGGTTCAGTGGTGACATCGACCAGAAGCTGATCAAGAAGATGCTGGAACAGTTTGATTCCGAAAAGCAGGATATTATCGTCATCGGGCACCACGGTGCCGTGCAGCTGATCCAGTCAGGCATTACCTTCAAGAAGTACTACACACTGCCAAGTAAAGACCGTAATATCAACGTGCTGCCGCTCATCAAAGAAGCCCGTAACTACAAAGACACTATCGTGTTTTATCAGACCTACGTATCGCTGATGCTTCAGGAAGTAAAAAGCATTGACCTGTTCCACGCCGTCCAGGAAGAAGCTAAGACCGTAGGCGAAGCAAAAGAGTACATTAGTGAAGCCAACTACATTTTTGAACCGTCAGCCTTTGATGTGGCTGCCCACCTGGAACGCTCCATGATGCAGATTGCCCTTAGTCAGGTGATCTTGGACTCCAAGCTGGCCCAGTATGCCAGCCGTTTCCGCGCCATGAGCATGGCCAAAGACCGCGCGCACGATTTACAGACAGAGCTGGCTATTTCGTTCAGCCGTACCAAGCGCCGTATCCAGGACGAACGGCTTAAAGAAATGATTAACGGCTTGCGTAATTCGGGAGCATCATAATGAACCAGGGTATTGTCCGCGAAGTAAAAGATCTGATCATCGTCGTTGTATTCGACGAAGACTATCCTGATTTGAAAGAAGTTATCTTGGTTGAAGAACTGGGCACGATGCTGCTTGTCGACACCATGGAAACAGGTGGCCGCGCTGTTTGCCTGAACATTAACTCAGACCGCCGCATCCAAAAGGGCATGAAAGTTAAGCGCACTGGCAAGAGCATTGAGATTCCGGTAGGCGAAGAGCTTATTGGCCGCGTGATTGACGCTATCGGTATGCCGCTTGATGGTAAGCCCCCGGTTGCCGAAACCA
>Ga0075366_10000250_pt1 | contig 23665 bp, 22 predicted proteins | sample EndMethybrTD3031_FD_72351 | JGI IMG/M metagenome (GOLD analysis project Ga0075366, IMG submission 72351) | Populus endosphere microbial communities from Tennessee, USA - Endosphere MetaG P. TD hybrid TD303-1 | ecosystem: Host-associated > Plants > Roots > Endosphere | place: USA: Tennessee...
GTCTGCCTTGGTCGAGAGTTCACTCCAGTTGGCTTCAAAGACCTCCGATAAGGCCTTAGCTTCGGCTTCTGCGTGACTAGCCGGAACGCCGGCGGTTTTAAGCTGGTTGGCAAATTTGAGCGTGTCGAATGTGAGGGTGGACATAAATAAAGGTTCTTGTGTTTCAAGTCTTTATACAGCACTTGACGTTTGCTGAAAAGGACGATTTCCCCGATGGATACTCATATGCTCTGACATTTACATTTTTTGCCTAGATAAACTTGCTTGATATGCACAGTGCATTTCCTGAGCGGAGGGCGTCTAAGCAGTAGTATAACAGCAAAGGACAGTAGGCCATCGTATGGTGCCCTCACAAAGGTTCTCAGGTCGAGCTTGAACGGTTAAGTGAAAGTGTGATTGCAAGGCCATCCGGGACCGGGACCCAAGTTCCGTGCAAGGGGCCCTTCTGAATGCGGTTGAGGCCATCTTTAGCCACCAACTCGGCGCGCTCAGATCCACCGGCGTCATCCCAAAGCGGATTCACGCTGCAAGGCTGGAAGTCCGAATGCATCTCGATAACATCCGGCTTCTGTAGCCCTCACACGAAGTGCCATGGCTCCTGATACTCCCCCATCCCACTGAAAAGTTCTGGTGGCGGGTGGGTCACCGCGTTTTGCAAGAGCGTAGCAGGGGTGCGCTTAGAGTTTGGAAACAGCTGTTTCAACAACCACTACCGTACATTTTGCCGAATGGAATATTACTTACAATATTTGTAGACAGATAGATTTTGCGGGCAAACTGAAAAGTCAACGGAACAATGCTTTTGGCTGTCGTTGCATGATCTCCAACAGACGAAGAGCTGCACCAGAAGGTTTTCGTTCGCCGGATTCCCATTTGCGCACCGTGACAGCAGGGACATTGAGAATCTGCGCAAATAATGGGCGACTCAAATTGCGAGTTTCACGCAGTTTGACAATATGCGTAGGCGTAAACTTCGGTGCTGGTGCGACTGCTGAATAGGTACGCAAGGTCAGCTTTTTCTTTCCCTCATAATGGTCAGCTAACTCTTGCATATCTTGCACTAGCTCGGCAGGATCGAATACTGCATCATCCCAGCTTGTAATACTCTTTGAGGCTCTGGGCGATTTGTTTGAGGCTGTGCTTTTCATCTTTGGTCAGTGTTTCACGTTTCGACTTTTTATAGACAGTCGCAAGAAAGACGATGTTGTGTTGCGAGAAATACAGGTAAATAACCCGTGCACCGCCGCTCTTGCCTGCGCCGCTGAGTCGCATCCTTCCTTTGCGAAATCCACCTGTGCCTTGTATGACATCGCCTCTTTCTGGGTTTTCTATGAGTTCTGTCTGAAATCGCCGATAGTCCTCATCCTCTACGAGCGCGGTCACAATCGCCGTGAAGCGCGGATGTTCAACGAATTCCAGAGCTTTATATACGATACTTCGTATCATCTTTCAAGGATTTTCGGCGATATTGGGTTCTGTACACGAAAGGGAGAATAAAGCACGATAAGGCAGTCGAAGACTATTTAAGCAAAAAAAAGACGCTCTAGAATTTGATTAGAGCGCGTTTGACAACTCGTCGGCTATCTTATCCCTCGGAATTTTCTGGGCTTTCCTCACGTGTCCGGTAGAGATCGTCCTAGTTCTTCACCCAATTGTTGCTGAATTTCATCATTCAGGATTCGGTCGGTTGTTTTCGTTTGACGTTTGGCTTCGAGAACAGCATCACGTTCTTTCGTCAGTTCAGGCTTCTCACGCTGCAACTTCTCCTCCGCCAGTTCTTCAACCTTCGTCGCGTACAATCCGGTTCTTTCGCGAATCTCACGGACTGCTTCAAGGCGTTTTGCTAAGTGCTCAAGCCGCTGTATTTGTCGTTGGCGCATCGCTTCCCGCTCGCCGTGCGCTGCCGCACCGGCCAGCAACCTAGGTGCTGCGTTTACCCCGGCAGTCAGGCTAGTGGGAAAACACGTCACACGAAAGGTGCAAAATCTTTAGGCCTTCTCATACCCACTCGAACCGTTAATAAAGTCCTGGGCTTCTGCTCTTACATCTGGGGCAGATTCTGGTCCAAGAAAACCGCGCGCTTCGTCAGCAGTCAACGGGCTTTCCTGAACTGGTTCTTGAGACGGTATGCCACCTGAAACGCCAGCGCTTTTTTCTCGGATCGCAGAAGCAACTCTCTCACCAGGTGTCTGTGCCATCCGGTCCTGCATGCTGCTCGTAACATCCTTGGCCCCTGCCTTAGCTGTTACTGCTACACTTTGTACAAGACTTGAAGCCATATGACCACCGAAACCACCACCGGTCGCTAGTCCACCCCCAATCCTGCCACCGCTGTTTGATCCTCCGGTCCCGCCAACACCGTTACCAATGTGTTGCTGAGCTGATTCAAACGCGGCTCTTAATGCTTGGCTGCCCTCACCGACTGCCGCCAAACCGCCAGCCCCAGCCCCGCCAGTTGCCATGGTTGTAATAGTCCTCACCGCCATACTGGCGGCCATCATAGCGGTACCCGTGACCGTTCCCATGGCAAGGTGCCCAGCACCATAATGAGCTCCGCTCCCCGAGACAATCCCCGCAACCATGTCCGGCACTTTCGACGCTAGTACTGCAATTGCGATCGATAACACCAGCATCGTGCCAAGATCGTGAATATTCAGATCCCCAGACATCTGATTGAAACAATCGCCCAAAAATTTGCCGGCAATACCAATGATTAGCATCATTGCCATTACTTTGACTCCTGTCCCAAGCACTGCCCGATAATAATTAATGGCCATGTCTGAGGTCCAGCGGCTACCACCAAAGCCTAGATAGATTACTCCGGCGTACATCAGGATCCACGATGACAATAACACCAGCACAACGTTAACGGATACGAATGCTAAAACCGCCAGGATAATAATTGCCAAAACCCCCGCAACAACACTGGATCCGACATCAAGCCAATTCATTTTCGAGAATGTATGATCCCAAATCTTGAACCCAATCTTAACAATGTCTGATGGCATCAACGCCTGATCAGAAGCCCCTGCCTCGCTTCCAATACTAAAAAGAGAATCAATAATCTTCTTAGCAAATGATGGTCCGTTAGTGAGGAGCCAAAAGTAAAAACCTGTGAACATCACAAACTGCACAGCTTCAGCAATGAACTCTCCGATTTCTGCACGGCGAAGAGCTAACATTCCAAATGTCCACACAAGGGAGATAACCACCAACAGCCAAAAAATGTTTGTTGCATGACCAGTGATAACACTGCCCCATTTATCTGCTACGCTCTGATATTTTCCAATTAAGTTATCAATAACATTGCTGTCATCCAACGCAGCGGATGCCTTGGGCACACTTACAAAAAAAGTAAAAATGACTAAGCCAAGCCTAGACACTAATTTACTCATCGTCTGCACACCTTACATCACGGTTTCCATGCCTTGGATGGACCATATTTATAAGTAGGCTCAGACGTTGGTGTTCCTTTCGCTTGCTCAGCGGCAGCCTTGGATTCTGGAGGATTGTCTGTGCAACCCACTAGACTTAACAATATCCATGCGCTCAATGAAAATATTTTACGCATCACGGTTTCCAGGTCTTAGATGGACCGTACTGATACTGGCCATCTAAAAATTTATCCGTGGCCGCCTGGCGCATCGCCTCTTCATTCGCTAACGTTTGATTCCGAGTCGCCTCGGCTGCCTGCGTTTGCATTAACAACGCACGAACTTGCATCAACTGCTTGGCTTGTAAACTTGCTAACTGGTTAGCGTACTGCAATGCCTGCATTCGCCCTTCGGCATTCTGCGCAAGTCCTTGAAGCTGCTGCAAAGATGCTGCGTCTTGCCTTAGCTGCTCCTGCTGTTGCAAGATCCCTCGCATTAAGGCCTCATTCGCCTTCTTCTGCGCGCTCGATCCCGCCGTCTGCGGTTGAAACAATCCCGACGGGACGGTTGACCAGTAGTTTACATCCTGGAATTTATTCAGATAACCTTGAAGATCTGATCCTATCGATTTGTAGGCGTCAACCGTGCTGAGGACATCGTTAATTGTTCTCTGAGCTTTCTGCCAAACGGAATCGACTGGGGCTATAGTATTCTTGACCTGATCCGCATATTGACTTTGCTGCATATTGTATTGATCTATCTGCTTGGCATATTGCAGCGCAGAATTCGCTGCGGTTTTCGCATTTTGGATCGCCGAAATTGTACTCTGGGTGACGTTCGCAAAATCGATAACTGGAATACCGGTCCCAAACACCACCGGGCTGGCAAACATCAAAAAGCCTATGGATACCGTAATTGTTTTTACCGCCTTCATCATTGATTGTCTCCTAATAATTTGCGACGTGGTACGGATGAGTCAAAACAACATCTTTGACTACCAAAATGTTAAACCTGTAGCCAGGTCGGATTTTCAGAGTCGGCGAGATACTAAGATTTTTTCTGATCATTTCACTCATCGTCATGCCCAGCTCCTGACCCAGCGCTGCACTCAGAGCATCACTCGCGCTTACTCGATTACTATTAATGTTATTATTCTGATTCCTATCTTGACCCCAGGTTACCCCCGCTGTGATCGCGCTCATGAGCAAGGCGGAACCGAAGATGCGAATGAAGTGATTGTTGACCTTATCGCCGAAGCCCGCCTCGCCTTCGGCGTCGGTCCCTGGCATCGCTCCAATATCGAGTGCTGTGCCATCAGGGAAGATGACCCGCTGCCAAGCCACGAAAATCCGTGACTGGCCATAGGAGACGTTACTTGAATACGAACCGACTAGGCGTGCGCCTTGCGGGATCAACAGGTAGTTGCCAGTTGGTGTGTCGTAAACGTTTTGCGCAGCTTGTGCCGTGATTGTGCCCGGTAATTCTGAATCCATCGCTGAGATCAAAATTGCCGGAATCACGTACCCAGTGCGAAGGATGTACGGACTAGCAGGTTGCTCCAACTTTGAGTCAAGCTTCCAGCGGTCGCGTTCCGTGTTGAACGTTGATAAATCATTCGGTAATCCTGGCGATTGGTTTCCGTTGGGATTTATCAACTCCTGAGCAAGAGCGTATTGCTGCCTATACCGTGTCAGAGTGTCCGACGACATGCCTCCCAAGTTATTTGGGTCGGCCTTCACTAAACTACTATCCTCTTCCCGCTGCGGCTGCGGCCCAAGCGCCGTTCCCCTATTAATATCAAGCGCAGTTTTCGCTCTTAGCGCTTGTTCCAATGCTGCTTCTTTCTCTCTCTTGCGCCGTAATAGATCTTCATCTGGTACGGTCTTCAATTCCGGTGTCGGTGCACTCTGAATTGCCGGCGCCGGTATGGATGTCGGTTTCTCTAATGGAGGAACATATCCTTGCCCAATGCCAGCGATATTCTGTGCATCTGCTAGTGCAATTCCACCATGTTCGTCTTCCTTCGAGACTATAGTCTGCTTTCCCCGCTCAAGGGCCGCAATAGCGATTAGCAGTGCAAACACCAACAATATCGCTCCTGCGATCAGCAACGGTCTGCTATTAACGCGCCGGACTCCTGTTTTATTCAGGCCCTGTGGGGATGATTCTCCTCCTAATTGCCCCTCTTGATCTTCAGCCATGCTATTTGATTTCTCCTACGTGTGTAATCGTGACTTTGTCCTGATTACCGCCCACACCAGCGATCAAAATAGCTTTCTGAAAGATTGAATCTACGACGTACCAGTGACCGTGAACCCGATAGTTCACCATCACTTTTTCGGAAGCGTGGAATAAGCCGTTCGAGCGAGCGACATATAGGCTAGGAGCCTCCATGTGTGCTATACCGCGCGGCATTTCGATAAACGTCTTCGTGCCATTGTTATAGACGTTCACTGGCTTCCATGGCGCAGAGCCTGAGAGCCGATAATGATCGTCAACTGGGTTCGAACTCGGTTTTTCCAGAATCGCTTTATCGTCTCGGTTCTTTACTGGCCGCGCTTCGTTACTATTCGATATCGGTTTCGCAACGGCTGGTGGTGTGTCGTTCGGGTAGGTCAGCGAAACTAAATGCATGTAATCCGTCTGATGGGATCGCAGGACAAAATGATATGTCCGACGGTTCGTCATGATGACTAGTGACGTTCCGAGCCCGACATCCGAAGGCTTGATTAATAAATGGGCGGTTTGGGTTGCGCCCTCGCCTGAAACCGCAGATTCAACCGTCCATCGGACCGAATCACCGACATGTACACCGTTAACGATTTCGCCCGCTTGCAGTTCTAAATCGGTCACTTCCAGCACTGCGCAGATGATGCTGGGCATTGATGAACCATAAATAAACTGCACCGAGCCATCAGGTCCAGGCCTTTGAGACATCGCTCGTAAACTATTGGCCTGCCATTCTTTCGTTATCCCAACACCTGTCTTTTCTTCCTCAGTCAGTTGTACCTCCTGCGGCATATACGAGGTTGCCGGCACAAATTCTGGATATACTTTCTTGGTCTCTCCGTTCGGTAGAGAGACATTGGCATCCGTAGCGGCTGGCGCTATCGCTTCTGGTATTGGTGTGGGCACCGCTGGTGCCTCTTCACTGCGAGCCACAACTGCACTCAAACTCAAAGTTATCAGCAGAATCGACTCTTTCATTTCACTAACTCGTTTTCGACCAGTTAAAATCTTTCACAAACATCCCAATTGGATTGCTTCGAAGTTGTTCTTCAGTCGTCCGTTGTCCCGGAGGAACGATGTAGACCGTTATGATTGCTCTCATCCTAAAAGGCGGAGTCGTAATCGTACCCTCACGATCCCGAACCGTCTCCACCCAGTCCACTTGCCAGCTACTCGCCGACTGCTGCAACACAGACATAATCTGAATCCCAACAATCTCTTTTTCAGCGCGTTTGAATGGACTCGAATTTTTCCCGCCATTGAACCAGTCGTTCATCTTTTCTCGTGCGGGATCATGTTGCTGCAACATCCCGTAGACCCGATTGATCGCTTTTGTTTGTAGCTCTCCATCCGGTGTCACCATTCGAGCGTCCGAGACAAAATTCGCGACCATCGCTTGAATTACCCGACCATCGCCTTTTTGTGCTGTATCCGCGCGGTTTACCGCGACAGCCTGACCGAGTTTGTCAACCTCGACCACGTATGGCACTAGCCGTGACTGTGAGCCGATGTAAATAATCCCGCCGATCGCTCCCACTGTGATCAATAAGGCCAACAATGCGACTATCTGCCATGTCCGTGTGGCCACTAATACACTCTCGATGTGACTATTCCACGCGCGCCGCGCATTGAGATAGGGACTTGTGAGGGTTTTCTTAGCCTGTTTGGCTTCTGTTCCTGTCTCCTCTACAATTGCTATTGTTTGCCCGCTCATCTTACTGCTCCTGCTAATTTTATTTTCTCGAATTCATCAGCGCGCACGTAATCACTCAGCGATAAGCCCTTACGTCGGAGCCATTCATGCACCCAGTTGCTACCGTATTGTGTTTCATGCTGCATTACTTCCGCCACCGAATCTTTGTCGCTGACACCACAAAACGCTAAGGTCAGCGGTCCAAGAGCTAGTTCATATAACCGACGACCGCGTTCTGAAACGTAGTAGTATTGCTGTTTCGGGATTGCAGTCGCGAGGATCTCTATCTGCTTGCGATTTAGACCTAGACGCCTATAAAGCGCCATGGCGTCTTCACCCAATGCGTGTGCATTTGGCAGGTAAATTTTCGTCGGTGTCGCTTCATTAATTACGTCGAGAATACCTGAACGCACTGCATCCGAAACGTTTTGTGTTGCCATGATCACAATACAATTTGCCTTGCGCAGCACCCGTAACCACTGGCGAATCTTCTCACGAAAAACATCGTGCTGTAACATTAGCCAAGCTTCGTCTAGAATGATTGCCGCCGGCTGACCCTTCAATGAGCGCTCAATCCGCCGGAACAAATACAACAGGATCGGGAGCGCAAACCGCTCGTTAAGGTTCATCAGCTCCTCGATCTCAAACGTCATTAAATCACTCATCCCGAGCCCATCACTCGTCGCGTCGAATACATGACCTAAGGGTTTATCAACGGTGTAATCACTAAGTGCTGAACGAATATCATTATCCTGAACCGTACTCAGGAAGTCCGAAATTGTGTGATGTCCTTGCGCGATCATATTCGCTAGAGACTCCACGATCTCTTTACGCTGGTTCGGCGACGGTTCCACGCTGTTTAGCCGAAGGATAGTTTCCAGCCATTCCAGCGCCCAGGCTCGATCACTCCGCGTTTCAAGATACTGCAACGGCGCAAAAGCCAGCCGCTCGACGTCTCCACCGATCTGATAGTGATTCCCTCTCATTGCCTTCGTCAGCGCATACAATGACAGTCCCTTATCGAAAACAAAAATCCGCATGTCTTTGTACCGTCGAAGCTGAGCCATGATGAGCGCTAAATGCGTCGATTTACCCGCTGACGTTGGCCCGAACATCATTGTGTGCCCTAAGTCTCGTACGTGTAAATTTAGCCGGAACGGTGACGAACCTGTTGTTACACAATGCATCAACGGAGGGCTGTCTGGCGGATAAAACGGGCACGGTGCTGTGCTTTCGCCTGAAGGGATCGTGCTTGTCGGCAATAAATCTGCCCAGTTCAACGTGTGCAGCAATGGTCTTCGCACGTTCTCGACTCCATGCCCTGGCAGACTGCCAAAGAACGCATCGAGGGTATTCACGCTTTCAACCCTCGCAGTGAACCCCAAATTGTTGATTGCTTTTTCAATTTGACGGCTCACAGCCTCCACGCGCTGCCTATCCTCATCCATCAAGATCACGGCGCTTGTGTAATACCCCATACCAACCTCGCCGCTGTTGATTTCGGTGATCGCTGTATCGGCATCCGCCACCATATTGATTGCATCCTGGTTTACCTTCGTGGTTGGCAAATGAAAAACCTGCGACCAAAATCCGATACGCTTTTGTTCCCACTTTGCGCGGTACTTTTCGAGTGCTGTTAACGCTTCGTGTCGATCTAAAAAGATGTATCGGCTTGACCAACGATATTCCACAGGTAACTCCGCCAGCTCGGTTAACATTCCCGGCTGCGACTCCAGCGGAAAGCCATCAATTGCGACAACTTGTACGAATTTCCGACCAACCCTAGGCGTTACCCCACCCCATAACTCCTGGCCACCTATCAGCTTATCAATGTAAATCGGGTTTTCGGGCAACCGGATACGATGTCGTAAGCCCGTTATACAGAACTGTAAATGCGACAGAAATTCATCAAACTCTGCGACTGTGCCATTTTCCTCTAACTGAGTTTTCAAGCCTAACCGCGACAGTTTAAATGCGCTCGAAAGCCGTGTTTCGATCGTTTCAACTTCACGCTTGAACTGTTCCAGAAGTTGTTGAGTTTGTGTCTTCTTGCTGGCTTTCGCGGCGTCATCATCGAACAACAACGCGACGAACCGTTGTTCAGCGAGCAACGGTGGAAAATAGCTCACCGTCAGAACAAACTGCCCCTCATATAAATTCCCACGATGCTCACACATCGCTCGCCGTTCCTCGTCGATCGCTGCGCTGACTGGATCTGGAAAATAAGACTGACTTCGTTTACTATAATTCGCTGTCGGACACCGAATTGCATCAACGTGTATCATCCAGCCGCTTCCCAAGCGTGCTAATGCCTGGTTAATCCGGTACGAAAGCAGTTCCCGCTCTTCTTCAGTACTGCTTTCATTATCTGCTCCCGTATATATCCAACCGGTCATGAACGCGCCATTCTTGCCGATGATCACCCCATCATCCACCACCGCCGCATAATTCAGTAGATCCCCTAATCCTTCAGCCCGTGATCGATGTCTTTCAAGCTTCATGGTCCGATCTGCCTTGATGATCCTCTCCACCAACGCCCCAAGCAGCAATAACCCTAATACCGAGATTGCAATCATTAACCAAATCATCGGTACCTCCGTGTGTTTTTGCTAAACGGTGTGCTTTGATTTTGCTGGTTGACCCGAAACGGCGTCGAATGCGCTGGGTAATAACGATGGTACTGATGATGCCTCAAATATATGTACCTCATCTTCGGATCGGCTTTCGCCATCTTCCGCAAAAGCCAAACGCAAACGAACCACAACACAATTCCAGTTGCTATGGCTGGCCAACTAAACGTTGGGATTGTCAGTGTCACCGCCAATAATCCGCTAAACATCACCAGTTCGCGGTCGCCACCCATGAAGAGATTCTCTCTATTGCCTGCCCGGTGAATCGGCACTCTGCGTAACGCCATCCTCCACCCCTTCTGTTGCCAACGTTCCAACGACCGCACCGTTCCCATAACCAAGACCTGACAAGAGATTGTTCGCCGCTACCAGCAGCGCAGCCACAAGAACGATGAATATGATCGTCCGGATGAAATCATTGATCTGACCACCAAAGATTAAGACCGCGCCACAACCCACGATTCCAAGGATTGAAATGGTGAAAGCCACTGGACCTGTCAGTGAATTTTTCAGGGTCGTTAGCGGACCTTCCCAAGGCAAGCCTCCTCCTGTTGAGGCAGCCATAACGTTCGCTGGCAAAAATGCTATCCCGATTAGGACACACATGATCAGGATTATCGTGGTGCTCACCCTATTTATTTTCATCATCTCTTTATGTGACTTTTTGTTACAGCTTGATTACAATTTTTGCGTTTGATATACCCCATTTCGATACCCATTGATTGCCAAAATCTCTTTGATCACTCTCCCCTGCTCTGTCTTGGCAATATGAACTATTACGTGTACCACTTCAGCAATTAGCGACTCAATGCCATCCGGGCTTTCCGGATGCATAGTGATCAGCATTCTTAAGCGATCAAGGGCCGACATGGCACTGTTAGCATGCAACGTTGCGATGCCTCCTTCATGTCCAGTGTTCCACGCCATCGAGAGATCTAACGCTTCAGGACCCCGCACTTCCCCTACTAAAATTCTATCAGGACGCATGCGAAGAGTTGTCCGCAACAATTGCGTCATCGTAGCTTTAATTGTTGTGTGAAATTTCACACTATTCTGTGCCGCACACTGAATTTCACCGGTGTCCTCAATCACTATGATCCGCTCATCCGGTGAGCTTTTTGTGATCTCGTGAATCAAACCGTTTGCTAGCGTCGTCTTACCGCTTCCTGTCCCTCCGATGACTAAGATATTTCGGTGGTGTACCACTGCGTCTAACAACACCTGTTTTTGAACTTCCGTCATAATGCCGGAAGTCACATACTCATTGAGGGTGAATACCGCGCTTGCTTTCTTGCGCAAAGCAAATGTTGGGGCACTGACTACTGGCGGCAATTGTGCGGCAAAACGTGAGCCATCCAAAGGGAACTCTCCTTCAAGTAATGGATTATCCCACCGCACAACCGTATTCAAGATGGCCGCTACCGTGCGGATAATTGCCTCTGCTCGTGGCCCATTTATTTCTCCGATCCGTTGCATCTTTTCTCCAAGACGCTCCTGCCACAGCACACCATCTGAATTTAAAATAATCTCGATCGTCTTTGGATCGTTCAACGCCACTAGAAGGTCCGGCCCACAATCCCGACGCAGCTTTTCAAGCTGTCTTTCCCTACCTGTGAGTCCTAGCTGTTGCGTCTCCACTATTCCGAGAGTCCCTTTCTGCACAGCTTCTTTCTAACCAGAACAATAATTATTTCACTTTTTTCTTATTTTTAACACAATGTCAAACACATTGGACGACCCCGGTGTTTCCGGTTAGCTATAATTTGATCAATGTCGATTTCCCTGGCCTCAATTGCTTCCTGCAATAATGTCATTCCGCGTTTCACCCCAGCACTCAAGTTTTTCGCCTTCTCCGCCTTTGAAATCGTCGTCTGATGCATCCCCAGAAGTGCTGCCACCTCACCCATCAGCAAACCTAGTCTCAGTCGCCATGTTTTGAGATCTTTACCGGTGCTGAAACACCCCATTCTGTGCTCTTCCCATTTTCTCCATCCCTCCGGCTTCCTCCTGATGCGACTCATGTGTAGATCGTCCGCTCTATTTCATTTCGCTCTTGCCCTCAATCCTTGACTTGAAAACGTGGGATGCTCTATGAAAGCTCCATTAAAGTCTTGTCTAGAGCTTTTTTAAGAGCTATGCTAGTTCCTTTCTAAACGTAAGGCAGAGGCTATCAAGATCGCTTTGAACATGACGACATTCTCCGAACGGAGCAGGGCCGTAACCTAACACTTGGACAATCCAGAAGTGGATTGCAGTTCCTGCCTGGGTATGTGCCCACTCAGTCAGGAGGTTTTGAGGGCGATTCTCTTGGATACTCGCTTTCGACGGATCACAACCCTCAACATTATCAAGGGAACTCCAAACGAGAGTTTGGCGTATCCCCACGAAATCTTCCGTTCAGCTATCGTTCAATTTTGCTTGTGCCTCTGTCGGCATTCATGATCATCTCTCGGGCGATCCATCCCCAATGCCAATTTTCAGTTAACACGCCGAAAGCGCTCGCTGGATTTTTCAGCTTCGAAAAAGGCTGTCCTCGCTTTGATGGTACGCCACAATTTGTTCCTTGATCTTACGCTGAATCTCTTCCTGCTCTTCCGCAGAAAGTGGTTGTTCAGCCACCGGCGACCGGCGATGTTCCTTACGAATCTTTACTGGGGGTTGCCAATCATCTCGCAACGCAGCTAGAAGCGCCCGAGCGGCATTGTCTGGCTCCATGCACGTCACAACTGCTACTTTTTCCTTGAGGTATTCCACGCCGAGCTGGACCACAATCGAACGAACCCTCTTAACCTGGGGACCGCTCAGCTTGAACCTTGTTTGAACCTTCTCAAGGTACTTTTCGTCTTCCTGATCACATAGGAACAATTCAGCTTGCTGAACGCCGCGTTCTTCCATTGAGTCAGGAATCGGCGCTGAAAGCCGCTCACAGTGAGGATTCGGAGCAATCCGAAACAACAACGCCTCAACTCTTTTGGTGCCGGGCGTCTTTTGCTCGACGTAGGAAATTTTCAGGTCAGTCATTTCGTTAATCTCTTTGACCGCTGGCTTGATCGCCCAAATATGAAAATCACCGTACTTCGGGAACAATCGTTTGATAACCTTCCCTTTCTCATTAATCTCCTCGGCTCCCAAAACAATCCTCAATTCTTCCATTCTGATAAGACGCTTACTTGCGAATTGCCACCGTTTAGCCCATTGGTACAATCGCAGCGCGTAGCTCGATCTTAACTCGATAGCATATGCTAGTTGGTACTGGAAAAACTCTCGTTTGACTTGCAACAAATATGGCTTCAAACGTGGTGAAATCGAGACACCGATGTAACCCTTTCGATCCTTGCTGGACACAATATCTTGCACCCATGAGGTGATTAGATCCTTAGGTTCCCTTTCATCATTCTCAAAGTGATTCTGAATCAAAATCCACTTCTTTTTCAGCTGAACCACAATGCCGTGTAACTGGTCATATAGATCGTCCTTGCTCAATCCCACAAGGTTAGCGAAATCCTCTACACGAATTTTATAAAGCTTCAGTTCATCATCATTCGCTTCGATCATCGAAATTACATACAGAAGAACTTTTTGTTCCCGAGCAGTTAAATTGTAGCGTGCCTCCGCCAACGAATTATGCTGCCAAACCACGCTACTAGCTTTTGGTTGAGATATGCAGACCTCAAGCGGTATCGATCCCATTGGCATGACACGCAAATTCTCAGTAAAAAACGAGTATAACAATCATCTTCTCGTTTTAGTCGCCTGAACAACCGGCAGAAACCTCGTTTTCGAACCGGCAGAAACCTCGTTTTGTTGCCTAATTAGCCGGCAGAAACCTCGTTTTTGAGCATCTTTTACTGGCAGAAACCTCGTTTTGTTGCCCCAGACGCAAAAAAAATAAGCCAACCGGCAGAAACCTCGTTTTTAGATCACTTTATTACACATAAGTACCTATATCCCATACACTTAAAGCAAACCATAAATCAACAATTAACTACCGGCAAAAACCTCGCTTTTAATCAAAATTTTCCCTTCCTAAGAATATATAATAATATAAGTAAGAGTTAAGACGAAGACTATCAAGTCGCTCCCTACAGTCGCTAAAAAGAACGCCGGGAAACCCGGCTAATACTCGACCCTCGCAGACGCTCCGCAAGCTTCGCTGCTCGGAATGCCACTTCGCCTGGCTTTAGTTCGGTCAAGGGTAAAGCGAATCCGGCATAAACGGACTACTCCCCCCTCTCGCTTCGCTTGGGGGTCCCCTCCATTTATTCCGTTTCGCCGCTCCGCGCCCTTGACCGCGCCAGACTACGTGGCTTCAAAAAGATACAAGTTTCGATTTGGAACAAAAATTGCATTTTTGCATCCAAACCGAAACCACAACAAAACAGAGACCAGTTCCATAGCCAGGAGATGCACCACCAAGCCAAAACAACCCCCTAAACAAACAAAGTTTTAGTAGAGACAGTCAGCTACATCACCAAGGACAACAGTAGAAGCGTTGCTTTTGAGTACATCCCCTTATCATCAGACCTTCGTCATCACCTGCTCAAGCTCAGACGTTCGCATTCGTTCTGAGACAGCCTTCGAACGCCTTACCAGTAAGGCTTGGTCGCGTCCTTTCACAAGATCTGGCCTCGAACGCCGCAACTTGTCTTCAGCTAACTCTTCAACTTTGCCCGCGTGAACTCCATATGCCTCGGCAATCTCACGAATCTTCGCAAGCCGTTTCGACAACTGAGTTATGCGTTGGGACCCTACACTGCTCGGTTCCATCTGGCTCACTTCAATCTCCTGCCCGAGCTTCGCTTCAATGCATTCAATCTGTGCGCTCTTCACTCGCACGAATCGCTCCAATTCGCGGTTGTAATGGTTCTCAACAGTATCAGCCTGGCGCATGAACGCCGCCAATCTGCGGAACAAAGCCGGTTCATACTTTTCACGCTCTTCTGTGTCCAAGACCACTAACAAGCGTTTCACCGTCTCAACGCGAACAAGCAGCTCCTCCGATGAGCGCAACCGGCCAGACTTATAAAGCTCGGCAAGGAGCATCCTATCGCGCTTGCCTTCCTTCACTTTTTCTATTCGCCCCTTTCTCTGCTCTACCTTCACCGACCGTAGCTCTTTCTTCCCCCGCTCCACTTGCCCAACCAACTCTAAGGCAGACAAACGCTCACTTAAATACTCTGCAACCGCCTCACGCAGCGCTACCGCTGACTCGGTGAACACCAAAGCAGCCTCTTTAGCCCGAGACATCGAGACATAAAGCTGTGCAGCGTTAACCAAGTTAAAGGTAGCAATCGGTACACTGACTAACACCTGATCAACAGTCTTTCCTTGCGAGGAATGACTTGTCACGGCCTGGCCTTGATCCAGATGAACGTACCCACCCGCATTCATACGTTTTCCGTTGGACAGGATCAGCTCCTTACCATCAATCTTGACCACCTTGATAACATCATTGTTGACATGCCGATGCACATCATAATGATGGTTCTTTGTGACTCGAACGGTATCGCCGACGGCAAGTGTCAGACGCTCTTTCGAATACACGGTAAAATTCTCAGCCTTATTCAGCACGAGCAAACGCTCTCCGTGCCTGGCGTTGGAAACCACCACACCATGCAGGCCCACTTCTTTGACCTCCCATTGCTCATTCTTCCCAAAGCCAGAGCAACGGCGATTGAACTCGACAATCAAACCCAGCCGATAAGCCGTGGGGTCGCTGCATTGCGCTTCTGTCCAACCAGTATTCTGCAAGCGCGTCAATTCCACATCCGGACCTGAAAGCAACCCATGCACACGCAGAGCGGTGCGCACATGAGCCGCAATCGTTCGGCATTCAGTGTGCGTCGGCGCCACAATCAAACAGTCTTTACCTGCTCGGATTCCCTCAAGGTGTTTGTCCACCAGCGCACTCAACCGATCCGGCTCCTCCTCAATTTCGATCAAGCGTCGCTGTGCCACCAAAGCGTCAACCGCTTTGTCAACGTACCCTTCGCTCAAATCTTTCACAATTGCCTTCAGCTCCGGATCTTTTTGTCGGAAAATTTCTGTCAACGACACCGGTTCAAGAACTCGCGAGGCTTCCAGCACTCGCAGAGCATCTCCACGCTCGACCGCATGATGCTGTGCAGTGTCACCTGAGAAAATCACCCGAATATTGTTGGCCCGCGCAAATCCTGTCAGCCAACCCATTTGCCTCGCTCCAAGAAAACCGGCTTCATCAACCCAAATAATTTTATCTTTGACCTCCTCTTGAAGCTTAGTGCTTTTTTCCAGCATTTGAAATGTCCTGGCACGATCAAAACCCTCAGCCTGCAATACGTCTGTGCTAGCAGAGGAGGGAGCAAATACAGCGACTTCGCGCCCGCTGTATCGCTGAATTAAAACGACAGCACTTTTCATCATGGTCGTTTTACCAGTTCCGGCTCGACCTCGAATCAGAGAAAATTGATTCGTTGTAGACAGTAAATATCCGATTGCCCGTTGATGCTCAGTAGGCGAGGGGATTTGCTTCAACCATCTTTTCTTAATATCCAACGCCGCCACTCCTCCTTGACCGGCTCGGACGTTTTCGACACTCCGCCGCTCCTCACGCAATACCGCATTCGTTGTAACCCTTTCCCCTTTGCCAACCAGCTGCGCGTCGTGTGTAACAAAAAAGTCCGCTTCGCGTACCGACAGATTACCAATGCCCCGCCGCAGCACCGCAGCCGCGATCCTGCGTCGGCTAGCAACTGAGGACCTCTCAAAAAGCTCGCTCAACGCCAAATCCTGCGCCTTTTGTCGCGTCAGCAACTCAAGACTCTGGCTTACCTTGACCGACGTCAGGGAAAGGCTTTGCTGTTCTTCTACGCTCATTTCATCGATCCAGTGTGCGAGACGTTTTTGTGGATCCATTTCACCTTTGCTTTTGGATTCCCGACTCTTGGCACCAATTTCCGCCAAGACAGTTGCTTTGATCTCGACGGCAGTGGCATCCGGCTTACCCAACAACAAACGCTCTGCTTCGAAATGGCTGATATCCTTGGCTCCTGCCAAAACCCGAGCCTTTTCCTTAAAAGCCGCTAGGTATTCTTCGGCCTGGCGTTCAATCTCATGCGTTCGCTTCGAAAATTTTTCAATCAACTCGCGTGAAACGCTCGCGAGTTCAAAATGCACATCAGTACGCCGTATAGCATACCCCTGGGACAATAGACGTTGCGCTAGACGGGAATTAAAAGATGCTTCCCAATAGGCTTTATCTGCTACCAAGTCGCGGAACAGCCCGGCCTTCCAACGATTTTCAGCGCGGTCAAAGGTCGCGTTCAAAACGTAGGCATGAATGTGAAGGTGTGGATCTGGCATCCCGTCCACTGGTCGGGTTGTGTCGTGTACGAAGCTTGCCCACACCGCATTGCCGCTCGTTCGTTCGTCGTCACGCTGCTTACCCTCCTCATTCGCACCGCGGACGCGCGTTTTCATCTCGGCCTCAATCGCCGACATGGTTTCGCGAAACGACTCCATTACCGTTTCGTGCACCTCGCTATTCGGCTCTAATGCCAAAAAAAGCGAGACGCTCTTCGGCACCGAAAAGGTAAAATCATAGCCAGCAGTCCGGTTTTCCTTCGTGCGTGGCGTCAAATTCCCGCCAGAACCAGGATGGATATTGGCCGTTAACTTCGCGAAATCCTGACGCTGCACCGGCCCTCCCAGCCCAAGCATTTCCGCAGCTCCGCCACCCCAAGTTCCAATACTGCATTCGTTTTGGGAGTAATAGTCTCCATGCGCCAAAGCTTCGTCAAAGTAGCGCAATGCCCCTTTAGCAGACACCGACTGATTAATCCGCAGCATCGTGACTCTGACACCGGCGGATTAATTCGAGCGCGCAAACAACATCAAGTTTGGTTCTGACCAAGTGAGGGAAGCCAAGTTGTCCTCGCGATAAAAGGGCTTGATCCGCTTGACCTTTCATTATGGCGCTTAGGCGCTGAGTTCTTGTCTCACCAGTTGGCAACCTGCTTTGAGAATGGTTCTTCATAGGCAACATGGTTCGCTTTTCTTGCCCCATTAAATCTTGCCCCATTAAATAGTGGGGAAGTGTTGGGGGCAAGAAAAATATCAGCAGACTTGTTCCCTAAGTTTTACTTAGGTTGGAAAACAATGGCAATTTTATTTTCCATTATTTTCCATTTATTATTTGTCTTATTCAGTTTATTCCTCGTTTCCAGTTGACAGTAATGGAAAATATTGGAAACATCTGCTAGTCTTTATGGCAAAAATTGGTAAAAAAGGTCCACCGACGCAGCATCCAAAACCATTCCAGAGTGTTCTGTGGCCACACCTTGAACTCATCCGAAACCGACGTCGCCAACGACAGCCATGGCGCGTCATCGTTGAAGAACTCCACAATCAATACGGCGTTCAGGCAACGCTCCCAACGCTGATGCGCTTCTTTCAACGAGTGAGCCAGAGGACCCAAGACGGAAAGACATCACCCACGCTTCCACTCGGTTTTGCCGAAGTCGTAGAAGACACTCCAGCTCCAATGTCCAGCAGCCATCAAACTGCCGGCGAGCGCATCCGAACTGAAGCCAATTTAAACCGTCAGAAGATCCAGAAAAAAGAAGCAAAATGGAAATTCCCCCCTGTTTTCCAAGAAAAGGAAAAGCACAACCCAAATGAGTAAAAATAGCAAAATATTGAAACCACGAGTCATTGTTATCCTTGGTGGTAAAGGTGGAGTTGGTAAAACTCTCTTCGCTGCAAGCTTAGCTGACTTCTACTCGGAAAAACAGGTTGGCTACGTCGCTATTGACGCAGACACTGGAAACAGTAAACATGGAAGCCTTGCATATCTTCTAGGCTGCCAAAAGCTCGACATACGCGGGCGAATTGGCCTGGACGCACTAATCGACCACGCTTTGAGCGGCCCGGAGGTTGTTCTTGTCGATTTCGGAGCCGGGACCGTTGAGGAACTCGCCAAATGGATTGGAGAGGTTGGGGGAGCCCTCTCTGAGGAGAATGTCTCGTTGACGATCGCTGCTCTCATCACCGGAGAATTGGCAACCGTTGATGCCCTCCTACGCTGTGCAGAGCGCGTCACCGATAAAGCAGCCTATGTGCTCGTTGAAAATCGCGTGAGAGGCGATGCAGAAGATGCCCTCAACAGCCAAGAGCTGCGCCAGTTTATTAAAGTTGCACAACCCTCACACATCAAAATTGAATTACTTCGATCAGATCTTGCCCAGGAGCTGGACAAAGTTGGACAATCCCCTCGGGCAGCGAATGTCGAACCCAAAAGCGAGCTTTTAAGGAAAAGCAGCGCTCGTATTCGACTCAGCGCCTGGCGTACTGACATCGACAACCAAATCATCCAAACCAATTCTCTCTTACCGTTGTGAGCATCTTTCAACAACTCGAACGGTACGTACCAGCAGAGTATCTCGATGACTGGCGACGATGGGTCGCTTATACAGCCAAGTACCAACCCACTGATGAAATCGCCCACATCTGCCAAGCCGCCGGTTGGTTAGCCCTGCTCACCCGCGAAACTCCTAACGACTTTTCATTACATGCTGGCCGTTTCCTAGAAACCCTCTCAGCCAAACTTGGGGTTGAACAGGCACAGCGCAGCGATCTTCAAAGAGCAATCATAATCCTCACTGAAACGCTCCAAGACGAAGTTGGCAACCTCTCTAAATCAACGAGAGCTTCTAACAATGAGATCACAACTGCCCTCAATGAGAACATCACTCAACTTCGCTCTGAAATTGAGAAACTGAAAACGACGCGAATGGTGACCTGGGCGGGAACCCTCTTCCTCACCTGGGCATTTGGCATTTTAACCTATGCCTTTCTTAGCTTGGTTTTCCACTAAGCCCATGAAACCCAATACTGCCGTAGGACCTGATGTTCGGAAGAACTCTGGTACTCGCCACTGGCTACGTATGGCCTGGTGTTTGTTCTTTCTCGTGACCGGTTTTATTGTTGCCACGCAGGTGTTCGCCTCAAACCTATCCTACCACCTCTCGCTCGGCCCCAATATCCGACATCTCTACCCACCTTGGCAGATATTATGGTGGGCGCAGCAATGGTACCCCCATAATCCCGCATTGTTCACACTCCCCGCCGCTGCTGGAGTCGCTACGACCGCCGCCGGCCTCTTGATCGCTGTCATGGCCAGCTTCGGACGAAGTAGAAGCTTAATCGCCAGCCCTTACCTTCATGGTTCGGCCCGATGGGCAGCCAAAGAGGACATTCAACAAGCAGGATTACTCGGTAACGATGGTGTATACGTCGGTGCCTGGGTTAATCCATCAAACCGCCAACTCCATTATCTTCGACATGCTGGACCTGAACATATCCTTTGCTACGCTCCGACGCGGAGCGGTAAAGGCGTCGGCTTAGTCATTCCCACACTCCTGAGTTGGAAACAGAGTGCTGTCATCACTGATCTCAAGGGCGAGTTATGGGCTTTAACAGCCGGTTGGAGGAAGCAGTACGCCAAGAACAAAGTGCTTCGCTTCGAACCTGCGGCTGCCTCCGGGTGCGTCGGCTTTAACCCTTTGGAAGAAATTCGGATCGGCACCGAATACGAAGTCGGTGACGCCCAGAATTTGGCAACCCTGATTGTCGATCCCGATGGGAAGGGAATTAATGACCACTGGCAAAGAACTTCTCAACCGCTATTGGTCGGTTGCATGCTCCACTTGCTCTACAAAGCAAAACGATCAAATCTGCCGGTGCCGAGCCTTTCCAACCTCGATGAAATGCTGGCCAATCCAGAACAACCGGTAACAGAACTCTGGAAAGAAATGCTCGTCTATGCGCATAGGAAAGGTCGCAATCATCCTGTCGTTGGCGCAGCGGCGCGCGATATGATTGACCGCCCAGCTCAAGAGGCAGGTTCTGTTCTTTCGACCGCCAAATCGTATCTCTCCCTTTACCGAGATCCGGTTATCGCTCGTAATATTAGCCGCTCTCAATTCCGCATCCGCGATCTAATGAACTATGAAAATCCCCTCAGCCTATACATCATCACACAGCCAGAGGATAAGGCACGTTTAAAGCCCCTGGTACGAGTGATCGTCAATATGATCATGCGGTTGCTCGCTTCACAGCTGGATTTCAACGATGGGAAACCACAGGCTCGCTATGCCCACAGATTGCTAATGTTGCTCGACGAATTTCCTTCTCTCGGAAAGCTTGACATTATGCAGCAGTCTCTTGCATTTATTGCCGGGTACGGCATCAAATGCTATCTTATCAGCCAAGATATCAATCAGCTTCAGGCTCACTACGGGCGCGAGGAAGCAATCACCTCGAACTGTCACATCCAAATTGCTTTCCCTCCAAATCGTCTTGAAACCGCAGAGCACTTGTCGAAACTCACGGGCCAGACAACCGTGGTTAAACAGCAAATTACTACTAGCGGAAACCGATTCGGTGGATTGACCAATATTTCGAAATCACTGCACGAAGTACAGCGCCCACTCCTAACGCCAGACGAATGCATCCGAATGCCAGGACCACGGAAGGACAATAACGGCATGATAACAGGACCTGGTGACATGGTAATCTATTGCACTGGCTATCCGGCTATTTACGGTAAACAACCGCTGTACTTCATAGATCCAACCTTCGAGGCTCGCGCCAAAGTTGCAGCACCGGCAGCAAGCGACACACTCCAATGAGACGAAAGCTGTTCTATGGTTTTCTTGACGCAGTCGTGTTATTCACTTTTATGGTGTTGCTGGCTGTTCTTGCAGGGGCAAGATTTAACCTCAGCCGAAGCTATCCACTCGGTTTGTACTGGGACACACGCACACGTGCAAAGAAGAACGATCTTGTTTTTTTCACTCCACCGCATACGCCAATTTTTGATCTTGCCAAAAGTAGGGGATACATAGACGGCAATGCCTTCGGAGGGTGCCAGGCAATGATTAAAAAAATCGTAGCTAGTGGGGGAGATTTTGTTTCAGTCACTGATCAGGGCGTGACTGTTAATGACACTCTAATTCCAAACACCATACCGCTTGTAAAGGACGTAACGGGAAGACAGCTGCCCGACTACCACATTTTGCAGTATCAAATGCAGGGCAACGAAGTTTTTCTGATTTCGGACGTCAACCCAATTTCATTTGACGCCCGTTATTTTGGCCCGATCAAAAAGAGGCAAATTCGGTGCGCTATTCAGCCCGTGTGGACTTGGTAGGCTATTTTGACCAATCAGGAACATAAACAGAGAGAAATAAATGGACCAAATCTCAGTACTGTATTATATAGTGAGCCATCTGTACCAGATGGATAACAAAAGGCTTTTTCCAATGACCTCCCTAAAGCACTCTTTACAGCGCAATGTCGTTCGATTCCTCAGCGCCCTTTTTTTAGTTTCAATCTCTGCTCCAACGCTCTTTGGAGCTGGCGTAACGATTCGGTTTGCCGGCGATGCAGATGTTGGAGAAGATGGGCGCTGGATAAAAGCTTTGGCAGAAGAGTGGGCGGAAAAAACCGGTAACACACTCGAATACATCAGCCGTCCAAATGACGCTTCGGCGACCCTGCAACTGTATCAACAGTATTGGGCTACAAAGAGCCCCGATGTCGACGTCTACCTGATCGACGTCATTTGGCCGGGGATCGCTGCCCCGCATGCAGTTGATCTTAAGAGGTATTTCAAAGAAGACGAGATTAAACAGCATTTCCCGCGTATCATCAGAAACAATACTGTTAACGGGCACCTTATTGGGTTGCCGTGCTACGCCGATGCCGGGTTACTTTACTACCGCACAGATCTTCTGGAAAAATACGGCTACAAAGAGCCCCCAAGCTATGGGAAGAATTGTACAAAATGGCGAAAGAGATCCAGGACGGCGAACGCAAGGACGGAAAACCTGATTTTCAAGGGTTCGTTTTTGAAGGGAATGCCTACGAAGGTCTCACTAGTAATGCCATTGAATGGATTTACAGCTATGGCGGCGGCAACGTTGTTGAGTCGGACAAGAAGGTGACGATTAACAATCCGAAAGCGATCAAAGCGCTTGAAACCATTAAGGGCTTTGTTGGAACAATTTCTCCAAGGGGTGTAACGACCTACGGAGAAGAAGAAGAAGCCAGAAATATCTGGCAGGCTGGTAATGCGGCTTTCATGCGCAATTGGCCTTATCCCTATGCATTGAGCGCCGATCCAAAGAGCCCAGTCTCTGGTAAGTTCGCTGTCTCCGTTTTGCCGCGGGGTGGTGAAAACGGTAAGAAAGCTGCCTGTCTCGGTGGCTATCAATTGATGGTTTCTACCTACTCGAAAAATACGGATACCGCTGCTGAGCTGGTCCGATACCTCTGCTCGCCTGAAGCGCAAAAGAGGCGTGCGATTGATCTGGGACAGTTTCCGACGCGGCCCGATTTGTACACGGATGCGGATATTCTGGCTAAGAATCACTGGTTCAAGGATGCAACTGAGGTACTCAACAATGCCGTCGCACGGCCCTCGACAGTCGCAGGGGTTAATTACAATCAAATCTCTACCGCCTTGTTCCAGAATGTGAACAAGGTGATCAGTGGTCGTGGATCAGCCAAGGATGCGGTTCAACAGATTGAGCGGGCTGCCAAGCGCGTGGTCCGTTGACGTCTGTTTAATCAAGATTCCTCAGAGTGGCCAAAGAAATTGATCTTTACGAGCGCCAACGGTGCTTGGCGTGGATTCTGATTACGCCGGCTGTCTTTGTTGTACTCCTTGTCGTCGGATATCCACTTATTCAGGTTGT
>Ga0075366_10000252_pt1 | contig 23536 bp, 36 predicted proteins | sample EndMethybrTD3031_FD_72351 | JGI IMG/M metagenome (GOLD analysis project Ga0075366, IMG submission 72351) | Populus endosphere microbial communities from Tennessee, USA - Endosphere MetaG P. TD hybrid TD303-1 | ecosystem: Host-associated > Plants > Roots > Endosphere | place: USA: Tennessee...
GCGCAAAGATGTGGGGAGGGGGAATCGTCAGGACGTCGGGGGGACGTCCGTCTGAAATATAGCGCTCGCGATCAGGGAAGTAAGATCGCGAGATGATAATTGAATAGTCATTAACTATGATAGAGCTCGCCCGAGTGGTTGACGCTCGGGACGCTACGTCTGTCAGCTGGCGGCCTCGCGCTGCTAGCGGTGCTAGAGACTTGCCCGAGCGGTTGACGTTCGGGACGCGAGGTTATCAAGCAGGCCGAGATCATGCTGCGGGGTGCTGGAGCTTGCCCGAGCGGTTGATGCTCGGGACCTCTCACGGACAGGGTGCAGCGTCATCGGGGTGTGATAGAGGCTTGCCCAAGCGGTTGACGTTTGGGACTATGTCGAGCAGTGCGATCGCGACGCGGATGATAGAGCTTGCCCGAGCGGTTGACGCTCGGGACGTTCCGACTGGAATCTGTCAGATTGCAGGCAGTCGCCGATGATAGAGGCTTGCCCGAGCGGTTGACGCTCGGGACCAGCTCAAGCTCAACGTAGACTTGGTGAACACGAACATGATAGCGCTTTGCCCGAGCAGTTGACGCTCGGGACGTCCTAACCAGGGCCCGGATCTGTTCACCGAGCTTGAGGTGATAGAGCTTGCCCAAGAGGTTGACGCTCGGAACGCCCATCCGCACACGTCCGCCGTTACGAGTTTCCAAGATGATAGAGCTTGCCTGAGCGGTTGACGCTCGGGACTGGAGGTACGACCGATCTTCCACGGCGCAACGCATGGTGATAGAGCTTGCCCGAGCAATTGACGTTCGGGACACGTACGACGGCGCCGAACTCTAAGGATAGAGTTTGCCCGAGCAATTAACGTTCGGGACGTACACGTACGACGGCACTGGGCCTAAGGATAGCGTTTGCCCAAGCGATTAATGCACAGGACGTACACCTACGACGGCGCAGAGCTCTAAGGATAGCGTTTGCCCGAAAGACTGACGTTCGGGACTGGAGGAGCGCCGTTGTGCTGGTAAGCCTGAGCGGGACACCAGTTCAAGGAAACCACCAATTCCATGGTTTCGCGTGCATGATAGAACTTGCCTGAACGGTTAACGTTCGGGACTACGGCCTGGTCGATGCGGTAATAGAGCTTGTCCGAACGGTTGACGTTCGGGACAACAGCGGACACGGTAACAGACGCGGTATGCGCCTCGTAATAGAGTTTGCCCGAGCGATTAACGCACGGGACTACCGCATGCGCTGCGACATCCCGGGGCGCGTCGGAAGAATAATAGAGTTTATCCGAGCAATTGACGTTCGGGACGGCAACGACGAGCACGGTCGGTTTTGGCATGGGCCTCGTGATAACGTTTGCCCAAGCGACTGACGTTCGGGACCCATCGAAGTTCACCGCAGCCTGAACGCTACCCGAGGTGATAGAGTTTGCCCGAGCGGTTGTCGCTCGGGACTGCGTCACTCGCCTGCATTCGCCTGCACTCACCGTCCTATTATAGTGATATAACTTGCCCGAGCGATTGACGTTCGGGACTGCGCGACTCGCCTGCGCTCACCGTCCTATTATGTAGTGATAGAGCTTGCCCGAGCGATTGACATTCGGGACAAGATGAAATACGGCTGATCCACCGGGCGGTTGACGCCCAGGACAAGCACCCGATCAGCGCTGAACTGCAGTTGCGAAGAAACTTACCCGAGTGGTTAACGCTCGGGACAAGCGCCCAGTCACGTCGCACCCCTGCTGAGTTTTCTGCCCGAGGGGCTGACGTTTGGGGCCCGGAGTCCAACCGTGCGAAGATGAAACCTACCCGAACGATTGACACTCGGGATATATAAGAGATTGGGGCTCGCTCCAAAGATGATGAGGTCTACCCGAGCGGTTGACGCTCGGGACAGATGAGCTTCCTCCTCGGCGCGCGGTATGATTGAACCTGCCTGAGCGGTTGACGCTCGGGACAGATGAGCTTGCGCGTCGGCCTGTTCGACAAAGATGACCCGCCAAAGTGCAAGGTTGAAGCTGCCCGAACGGTCAACGCTCGGGACGAGTGAAACGACTGGATGACATGAATCCATGACCTTCATGTAATATGACCCTGCCCGAGCGGTTGACGTTTTGGGACTGCGCCGGGGACTGGAGCTGCCGACGGGTATCAGAACAAAAAACACCACAGTTCTTGCCCGAACGGTTGACGCTCGGGACAGTCCTCCGGACATGTCACTAATAAGTGAGACCTGCCTGCGTGGTCGACACTCAGGACGGCACGGCCAAGCAAGAATAAGGACTGCTACATCGCAATGATAGTTTTCTGTCTGACCACGCGGTTGACGCGCGGGACAAGTCGCACCCGGAGCTGTTATACGGGACGAAATCTGCCTTAGTGGTTGACATTCAGGGATGAACGAGTACTGCATCATTGAACACTAAAACCTGCCCGAGGGGGTCAACATCCTGGGACAAACATCGCGGACACGTGCTTTGGAACTGCCTGATCTTGAGAGCTGCCTTATGATGAAGTAAGTGAAACTTGCCCGAGCAGTTGGACGCTTGGAACACACACACAGGTACCTATGCAGGTGCCCAAATCACACAGGATTCTGCCCGAACGATTGACGCTCGGGCCGGCGAAGCTGATGTAACTTGCCCGCGCGGTTGACGCTCGGGACGGGCCCTACGGTGAAGCTCGCAAAACGGACGGCTCCATGGTCAGCGGTGATCTTGGTCTGGCATCTTGATGAAACTTGCCCGCGCGGTCAACGCCCGGGACTACAGCTTTCACTACGCGAGTAAATGTCTGAATGAAATTAGCCCGAGCGATCGACGCGCGGGAGAGGAGCTGCGACTGGGTGGATAGTACCTGTTCGTGCAGCTGATGCTCGGGACGACCAGGCGGTTGAGATCTGAATGGTTCACGCTGATAAAAACTTTCTGGCCTAGTACAAGACTGGCCTAGTACAAGACTGCCAAAGCCCGCCTGAGTAGTTGATACTCAGGACCAGTCCCCCCGTGAAGTGCACTGCTGTCTGCAACCTGTCCGAGTGGTTGACGCTCGGGACCAGTCGAGCCATTTTGCGTGCCCTACTGATCAACAACCCCCACCCTACCAGTCGATCATGGATCCAGATGGGAATAGTAACCTGCCTGAGCGGTTGACGCTCGGGACGCGGGTGAGCGCGCTCAGTGCCTGACCAACTAAGCACTACATGTGCCCCATTATAAATTTGCCCGAGCGATCATTGTTCGGGACACCTACGACGGCGCTGGGCTCTATAGCCATTTGCCCGAGCGGGTTGACGCTTCGGGACAAGGTACAAGCAGCGACGCAAGGCAGTACTGCGTAAACTTAGCTATTTCTGATGAGAACTTGCCCGAATGATTGATAACTCGGGACGTGCCCCCAGCAGGATGCCGTGCACCTTTATGATTGACCTCCAATCCACAACCTGTCCGAGCGGTTGACGCTCGGGACAGCCTACACCCGATCGACAAATGAAACCTGACCGCGCTGGAGTAATAGTGATAGAGCTTGCCTGAACAGCTAATGTTCGGGACGCGCGCCAATTCACGACGTGCAAGTACTTGCCCGAAAAGCGGTCAAAAGACGCTCGGGACGGGCTGCATCCGATCGACGAGACTGATCTATGCTTCATGATGGAGCTTGCCCGAATGGCTGCACACTCGGGACACGCGCTCCCACAGATCGATGATGGAGCTTGCCCGAGCGGTTGACGTTCGGGCCATGTCGGCGACCAATAGCTTTCCGGCGGGTAACAAGGCTGAATAAGCCTACTTTCTCGCGCTGGCCTCTTCCCAACCCACCGTTTTCTTGATTGATTTGGTGGTCCAATGTAGGTTCAATCTATGTCGGATACCAAGATCTTGGACGAGACTTGCTGCAGTGAGCATGGTGAGCATGGTGAGCGCGGCAAGCGCGGCAAGCGAGGTCACCAGGGTCATCGCGGACATGATGGTCATGATGGTCATGATGGACGCAATGGGGACACCGGAGCCACCGGAGCCACCGGAGCCACCGGAGCCACCGGAGCCACCGGAGCCACCGGACCCACCAGCATAGGCCAGCAAATTTTCTTGACTGACGGTGTTTATGTCCCGACACCTGGGACGCGGTTCGTACGCGTCCTAATGTGCGGGGGAGGAGGTGCAGGAGCAAGTGCCATTGCTGGTGTCACCCTCAGCTGTGGCGGTGGAGGGGCTGCTGGAGCGGCGCTTGACTTCATTGTCCAGGGCCCAATCACAGGAGGACCCGTCGTGATTGGTGTGGGCGGTATTGCGGGGGGAGCCGCGAATGGCACCCCAACGAGTATTGTTATTAATGCAACCCTCTACACAGCCGCTCCAGGTAGCAGTGGTGCGGCTACGGGAACAGCCGCGGCAAATACGCCTGTCTTTGCACAGGGAGGCATCACCCAACCAGGATCAAGTGCCGTCGCAATCGTCAGGGGGGACAATGGCATGCCTGGCGCGGCCCTAGGCATCAATGGCGTTGGTGGAAATGGCGGCAGTGGTGGATTCGGGATTGGGGGCCTCGGCACTCCTGGCAATCTGGGCACAGGATTTCCAGCCAGCGGCTTTGGGGCCGGAGGTGGTGGGGCCGCTGGCGTAGACCTGCTTGGTGGAAACGGGGCGCCTGGCATCGTTATCGTCGAAGAATACGCCTGACATGCTCGACCACAACCATAGGATCTGCCCGAGCGGCTGACGTTCGGGACACCCAGGCTGTTGAGGAATTGAACTTGCCCAGATGGTTGATATCTTGGGACGCAGCTTGAACGAGTTCCTACCGCGTGCATGATTGAGTTACCATGCAAGATGCACATATATAAACGCGCCCGAGCGGTTGACGCTCGGGACTTAAGACCTCACAGCTTCGTGATTAGCGCAGATCATTAAAACCTGCCCGAGTGGGTTGATACCCGGGACAGACGGGCACAGCTCTCGCATCCGACCAAAACCTTTGCCTCCGATGTAGGCTATCAGCTCTCAAACAGACACATGTACAGGCACCCAAAGCACAGAGGCTTCTGCCCTAGTGATTGACGCTCGGGACCCCAGCTCGAGGGGTGTATTTTCAAGTTTTCACGAAAAACATGTTAGCCTCAGCCCCATGCGGAAGACACGTCGAGAGATCGCCCGTGAGGTTGATGCAATATTGGCAGCTGGTCGTGGTGGGAGCGCCGTTGGCGAGGCTGCCTACCGGAGGATTCAGGAAGAGGCACAGGCCGCCGAGTTCCAGGTACGCATGGCGGATCTAAAGGGAGCCATTGCCGCGCAGCGGAGTCCCCTGTCGGCACACCAACTGGTCGCTCAGAGTGAGGCACACGCTGAACAGGCCGACAGACTCATCGAGTACGCTCAGGCGTCGGTTCGTGAGGCTCATGGGACACCGCAACTGGCGGCCGTTGAGAGGGTCCTGGCTTCCATACGAAACGCGGCAGCTCGCGCCAAGGCCCAGGCTGCCGCTACCAAACGGGCCTTCGAGAAGCGCTTCGGGAAGCACAATCCGAACGGCCTGACCGATCAGAACATGCAGCGTGCGGGCCTGCAGCACTCCAAGCACACCTGAGCCTGCCCCACCGCCACATCTTTGAGACCGGCATCGCAGTGGGCAGCGGGCGCCCCCACTGCGACCACCCGCCGGAGGACTTCGCCGACGAGAAGACGGTCGTCACGGGTAACGAAATGTCGCTATGATTCAGCATTTCGTTACCCGCCTTGGAGCATGGTAGGATCGGGCACCATGCCGAAGACGCGAGGCGAGATCGCTCGTGAAGTTGACGAAATCCTTAGATCGAGACCACCAGCGAGGGGCCGCAGCGGAGGACCGCATCTCGAATACTTCGAGGGGTTGGACTCTGATGAGAAGCGCTCCAAGACGGGACATGTACACCATAGTACTCGCACCACAGGAAAGTCCTACCGCGTGTCAGCTCTCGTCGGTGCAGGCGTCGCCAATCCCGTGAACCTGGCCACTGTGTCAAGGAAATCTGCCGCGATGAAGATTGCACGTGACTTCATGAGAGAAACAAAGCCGAAGTCGGAGTACGACTCAGTGCAGATCCTCCCGCTCGTGAGGGGCGAACGCGACTGGAACACCGAGTCGATCCGCTGGCTGGGCATTACGAAGAATGTGCGCCGGCCCACGTGGGTTCGCGGGCAGGGTATCAAATAGCGCCTGCCATCGCGGAGTCGCGAGGTACAGAGCAGCAGCACGCACGCCCGCAAGTGCCGGACGCTGGTCGCTGGCCTCAGTCTCTAGGCCGAATAAATATTCAGCCGAGGCTCCACTGGATATTTTTGGAGGGACTTTGAATAACAATTCGGCGCAAGAAACGAAAAATCTCCAAAGCCGCTGAGACCCTGTGCCGGAACCTGCAAGTCACAACGAGGTGGTTGATAACAACCACCCATCCATGTGTCATGTGTCAACACCATGAGCACGGAGCTTTGCAAGCAGCTTATCTGCCACTGCGACAGGAATTGAACCCCCGCGCTCTTGTCGAATTGCGAACGCAATGTCCTCCAGGCGCTCTGTCTGGGGTCGACGCCCTGCCAGAACGTCCTGTGTATAGCGTACCAGCTCCCCACCGACACGTAGCGCCGACGATGCATCCACCAACACGGGACCCCGGCCGCGTGCCATGACGTAGCTGTCCTCCTTGAATTCTGGTGAGAGCCACCCGTAGGGTGCCATCACGGCACGAATCCTCTGGTGAACATCAAACAACTTGGAGGTCTGGCGTGAGGTGCCACTGGGCCCAGATACACATTCACGCACGAGTACGTGCTGTTTCTTGTCGTAGCGCGCGTGACGGGCCACGTGCTCTCTCGCGCCGGGCACTTGTGCCGCACGCTTGAGCCATTCAGACTCCTCGGCCACGGAGGCCTCTCGACCCCGACGAGCAACCTTGTAGGCGACCCCCCGATCGTCGCAGAACACGATCCCAGTAGCCCCTGCGCCCTGGTACATCAGATCACCCACAGCCCCTGCCCTGGCGGCGCGGAACGCAGCCTCATCAAGCTCCTCTCCCAGAGCGTGCAGTGCGCGATCTGAGATCTGTTCACGGTTCGTGATAACGGGTGTGCTGAGAGCACGATCAATTTCATGATCGAGCTGTGTGGCCGTTTTCTTCGTGGAGTGCCCCGCTTGCGAGCCACGGAGCACCGCGCGGATGTCACGCTCGAGGTGTCTTGCTCTCTTGGACATACCCGTTGCCTATGAGACACGCGCGAAGATGACTTCCGTGGCTGCGACGAGCTGATCACTGGTCTCATCGTCACTTAGACACTGCGCTGGACAAATCTCGAGCACACGATAGTCGTTCCCAAGCCTCGTCTGGGCCTCTTCATGGGTGAGGTGGCCCCTGTAACAAACACGCAGCTGATTTGGAAGTTCGTGTGGAGGAATGACTCCAAGGCCTTGTGTGCTATCAGTGTTATCAGTGGGCATTATTAGCTCCTGGGTGATTGTCTCTCTTACAGCCGAGATTGAAATTACTGCCGGCGCGCAGGCATGGTTTCCTAACGCTTGTCGAAGAATCGGCACGCCGCCAAAGCCGCTCAGCGCCGACTGCCTTGCCTACTCTTGGGAGGAATCCTGCTGATGGCGTACCCAATCCCCAAGGCACCCAACGCCAGAATTGCCGCGTTTCTTGTAGCCTCTCGCAACGCGCTAAATTCACGACGGCGGGAGGGCCCGAGCTTCGTGACTCGAGGCATGGCAGGGACTGCAGTCTCAACCATTGGTGCTGGTACAACCGGCGCATAGACACGCGCGTCAAGTTCGCGCCGACGCTTCCAGATGTCCAAGTCAGGTAGGTGCTCGGCCCACTCTTCAGCCGCATTTTTCGCAATTGTTCTTTGCCGGACCTTGACGAACCGCCCCTGTGCTCCTCGAGGTGGTAACTTTTTTTGTTTCTTGGGGGCCGGCATGTATATAAAACGTATCACAGTTCGCGCCTTCGGTTGCTTTTTCAGGCGCGTGATGCCTAACACTAAACGCCATGGGGGTCCTAATCGACGACCGCCTCCTCGTCGACAAAGTCGTCGGGTGGATGGCCGCAGTGGGGGCAGAGCAGACCCGGGGCGAGAGCCACTGGCCCGCGAGCAGCTCGTCCAGGGGCGAGCCCGCCAGCGCCGGGGTGACCGGCTTCTTGCCGCTGGCACCCTTCTGGACGCTGTCCATCTCGTAGCGCTGTGTCTTAGCAAGCGGTACCCACGCGCCGACGCGCGGGTGCCCGTCCACGCAACATCCGACGCTTTCGCGACCGTTGGGGACCAGCCTGGATCGAGGACAGCCCTGATCCATCCGGTCCCTGCCCTGCCACCCGCCGTTTCGGGTTCCAGGCCCACGCATAACAGTCACGTTGAAGACGACCATCATGGGTGTGCAACTCACGCATCAACCAGCCAGCCCAACCCATCGGGTCCGGATCATCCGCGCTCGCATGGGCCTCCCACCCGAGCCGATCATCAGAAAAACAGAACCCCCGTCGTCCAGTCTCACGCTGCTCCGTGAGCCACTGATCAAGTGTGGTCACTGCGCGAATCTCGAGTTGGACGGCGGCAGGATTGTCATTTGACGGTCCAAACACGCCTGCGGTGCATTTTACATCTGCCGTCATGTAAACCTCACTTGTAGTACAACCGGCCTAGGGCTCAATCTTAGTCGTTCGAGCGGTTACCGCGATCAACAACAAGTTTGATTGTCTCCCCGCGCCTTCTCCTACTTCCTACGAAGCTTCTTGGGCAGGAGGTCGAGGAACGCACTCGCCGGCGCCACCGGTGCGTCTGACAGCTTCATGTAACGCTCGGTCGTCTCACCCTTGCTGTGCAGAAGCCCCCGCTGGACCACTTCCTTGGAAACACCACGCTGCTTGGCAATCGTCGCCAAGGATCGTCGGAACGCGTGCGGCGTGAAGCGCGCATGGTCGACGAAACCCGCCCGCGCGGCCTGTCGCTTGACCGCATTGCGCACTGTGCCCGTGCCCACGGCACTCTTGCCCCTTGCGGACCGACGAAACAGCGCGCCCGTCTGGATACTGAACTCCCTGGCCCACGCGATCAGCTGCCGTGCAAGAGGGCCCACGACCTCGACCCGTCCGTACTTGCCCCCCTTGGCTCGGACGCGTAGCACCCCACCGTCCGCAGTCAGCTTCTCAAAATCATCGATCGCGATGCGCGCCACCTCGGCCCGGCGCAGGCCCGTGAACGACAGCACCATCGAGATCAGGTAGTCGCGACGCTCGACGAAACTCTCACCATCTGGCAGGGCGCCGAGAAACTTCTCCAGATCCGCCGCCTCGATCCAGGGTGTCTTCATCTCCGCATTATCGCCCTTGGGGTTCTTGGCCTCACGGGCGGGGTTCGCTCCCTGCAAGACGCCCGTCTGTGCGAGAGCAGCGTAGATCGCACGGATCACGGCAAGGGCCCGAGCCCTGGTGTTCTGCCGCTTGCCGCGCGCTCGCAGCTCGAGGAGGTACGTCTGCACATCGAGCGTGATCACCGCGAGCGGAGACTTGCCGCTGGTCGCGAGGTACTCTACGTAGGTCTCCCACTCACGACGATACGCGCGCTCACTCTCAGGGCTGTTGAGAGCGGCCAGGACCTGCGCGAGCGCGGCAGCAAGTCGATCGTCCCTGACGGGTGCCAGGACGATCGCCGCGGGTACCTGGATGGGAGCGGCGATTGCCATGGCAGGCATCGAACGCGCGCCAGCCAGCGTTCTCTTAGCCGGCACAGAGCTGCTCGACCCTGTTGTGGGCCACGAGGAGGTTCCGCCACGCGTGCTCGACCGGGCATTCCGCTAGGTGATTGTCCCGCTCGCAGAGCGCGTCGTCGTCCCTGGCCCGCCCCGGCGGGTAAGCCCGCGCGTAAGAGCGCCGGGCCTCGCGCCACACTTTGACAACCTCAATCAGCGGCTGCCGAGCTCGCTCCTGCTCCTCGGTGCGATCGATCATCATCGTCGATCTTCTTCCCTGGTTTACGAGGCCTTCCGGTACTTGCGTTGGCGCCCTTGTGGGCGGGCACAGTCACCGAGAGCCATGCACGCTCCGTCCCACGCGGCCTGCCAGCGGCGGGCTACGACCCCGGTGCAGGAGTAGCTCCTGTGCAGGAGTAGCTCCTCCCCCCATCACGGTACTCCGGCACGACCGCATCAGCGATGCGCGTGCAACGCGCCTCCCGCGCTGCCACCACACGTGGGCTCGAGATAGCCCCCGGCGCCACACGTCGAGGAGCTCGGGGACGACGTTTCTCGTCGGAGGCATCAATCATGGTGCCTGTATTTGACGGTAATGGGGCCTTACCGTCAAGTACGATGCCGCCCACCTCTAAACGGCTGAATCAATGTGACAACACGACCCCTGTTGCCACACGCAGCTTGGTTTGAGTGTTACCCTCCTCATCGATGCAGGAAAATCACGACGCGACGATCCGAACAAAGCGCGAGACGGAGGACACATGAAACCCATCGGTCTCACAGAAGAAGAGATCGCCTCTGCAGGAGCAGACGAATTACGCGCCGCTTACCGCAAGCTCCTTGCAGAAAACCACGCTCTGCGCGCACTGATCAGCGAGCGCACATGTGCCGCGGTTGATGACCTGCGTGAACAGGGGCTCAAGTTCAACGGGAATCTGCCCTACGGCCTAGAATGCGATGAAAACACCAAGAAGCTAAAACCCTCACGGTACGAAAGGCGCCTGATCACCGAGATTGCAAAGCTTCACACTGAGGGGCGCTCGCTGCGAGCCATAGCACGTACGTTGACCGAGCGAAACTTCGTCAATCGCAAGGGCAAGCCCCTGGACGCCAAACAGGTATCGCGCATTCTCGCAGCCCAAAAAAAATCAGACACTGCCGCCTAGCGGGTGGGTTCACCCTTACCCATGTTGCGCGCCACCGCCCTGGCTTATAAACGAGCATGCCGCGAATCGAAACAGACGATGCGCCAGGTAGACCGATCACGGACCGTTGTGACGAAGCTGTTTGTAACAGCGCGCCTTGTCCAGGGCTCGATCACGCACGGCACATTGGTGCGGCATGTAAGGGAAACTGCTGCACCCGTTGTGGTGGCCCCATCGACGATAATGAGACATGTCGGTGCTGACCCGCGATGCGGCCCCTGCCATCCTCCACCGCTTCCCGCTGGAGAATAACACCGAAGAGCGACAGGCTCTGCGCAGCCGAGGGACCCCGCCAACTTCCTCGCCTGGAGGAAGCGTGGCAGGCCGCAATCGCAGAGGCCGGTCCTCGCAACCCACACCGCTCCTACCACGGAGTAACTGCAGAGTCGGAGTCGGAGCCATGAAGACGACCGAGGGACGAGAGGCAATTCGGGAGAGCAATCGACGACGCCGGGAGAGCAATCGACGCCGCCGACGATGCTCGAAGTGCAACGGAACTTGCGAGCTGCGCACAGGTCTCAGCGACGAGGCCCACTTCCCAAACCTCACCTACAAGCGCTGCACAGGCTGTGGCTGGGAAGAAGTCACGAGACAGCGCGTCTCCAAACTGTAGGAGAGTCCAATACCGTGACACCCAAGAGAAAATCCACAGCTCCTGCGGAAAAACGAAAAACCAAGTTGGAGGCCCGCCCCGGCAAGAAGGTCTCCCGCAAGAGGACTCGGCCCCGTACCAGGGCAAGTTCCAAAAACTTGCAGGCCCTCAAGCGCATTACACCCACGATCAAAGGAAACACCCAGGACAATCCCCGACCAACAATCGGAATTGATCCACTCCTCGGCGATCTGCCCAGCGTCACCCTCAGGGACACCGCAGAGGTCTTCTTTCACTTCAGCCGCGTCGATCCCCGTCTCGCAGACGCCTGGCAGCGCGACGTCGTGATGCACGAGGGTCCAATCACCCTCCGACGCGTCATGTCACCCGCGAACTTTGGTGGCGCCACGCCCTACGCCTATGTCGACAGGAGGCTCCTCTGGTACCTGAAGCATGACCCGTCAGATCCGCTCGGCGCGCGCTGGGATGGCTATCTAGCCAACCTCTGTGATGCTCCACCTGGCGCTGTGACCATAGTTGTGGGCAGGAACCTCGTGGTACAGAAGACCCCTCCCCAAATCTGCACAGGTTCAGAGTCATGAGTGCTAGCAAGGAGCGCGCAGACAAGAACGACTCTCCTGAGACTGCCTCTCATGACGAAGGGTCAACGGCTCCGGAGACACTTCAAATCACCCTCACCGCCCAGCAGCAGCGGGATTTCACCATCTGCGCCGAGACCTGCGGCCTCGATCTCGTGGCCTGGATCGTCCAGTGCGCGACCGTCCATGCGACAGCTGCCATCGACGCCCTACAGGCACTACAGCGAAAGCATCCTCCAGCCCATGGCAACACACGCAGACACGCACGGATGACGCAAACCTCATCCAAGAGCACAACGCTGGAGGCAGCCCGCTCCTACAACACTAAATTTCGCTCTCGCTCGAGAAACCCCTGATTGATTCAGGGCAGAACCAATGGGAGTGTAATCATGGATTACGGGGACTTGTATCGTCTAGAGTTCTCAAATCATGAGGCCACGAAACACATACTTAAAGCCACGACACACAAGCTGGTCGAAGTGCAGGCAGAGCGCGACACGCTGAAGTCTCAGTTGGTTAAAGAGCACGCAACTAATCAACCACAGAACAGCGCGAAGGTCCTTACCATGTCAGAAACAACGCCAGAAACAACCAGCGACGATCTTGAGGGTGCTGTGATTTATCTCGTGGTCAACAGTCGCTTCAGTCCTGAAGCAGCAGGCACCCGGGACAAGTGCCTCGCCTTCATAGTGGACAAGCTCTCCACGCAGAGCGATCATAGAACACTTGTCAATCCTATAAGTTATCACCTCCTGAAAATTAGGCAGCTCTGAGAGTAAGGATCCCCATGCTGACCTGCATCGATAACCTACTCGACGCTCCAACCGTTACCTGTCTCCGCGACTGGCTTGCAGGAGCCACCTTCGAGGATGGACGGGCCACCGCTGGGGGCAACGCGCGCCTGGTCAAGCGCAACGAGCAGGTCAGCGACAACCCCGACTGTCAAGATCCCCGACTCGAGGAGATGCAGGACTTCATCGAGGATCTCCTGTGGCAGCATGAGCCCTTCATGATCGCTGCCCAGCCTAGCAAGATCAAGCCCCCGCTGTTCAGTCGCTACCTGCCGGGCATGCACTACGGCACCCACATGGATAACGCGATCATGAGCGATATGCGGGTCGATCTATCCCTCACGCTGTTCCTCTCTGATCCCTCCGACTACGATGGCGGCGAGCTGGTCATCGACTTCTCAACCGGCGTGCGCACCATCAAGCTCCCCGCTGGCAGTGGAGTCCTCTACGCGACAACCGCACCCCACCGGGTCACCGAGGTCACGCGGGGACAGCGCCTGGCAGTGGTAACCTGGGTGAGGAGCCTCGTGAGAGATCCCATGGCCCGTGAAATCCTGCTCGATCTCAAGACGGCCACGCACCAGTTGTCCAGCAGGCTCGGCAAGACACCAGAGATCGAGCTCCTCAGTAAGACGTATACGAACCTGCTCCGCCGATGGATCGAGGACTAAATGACTAGTCAGGAGGAGGCCTCCTGCCGCAACTGCGGGGCCTGCTGCATCGCCAACATTGATCGACCCGAGGGATCCGCGCGTAGCACCGGTTGGGCAGACTGCACCGTGATCGACGTGACCAGGCTCTCACGCGGTGTACGCTCCAAGCTCGTTCCGGTCACACACGGGCCGATTCCCACACGGGCTGTGGCCGCGACTCCCACCCTTCGCGTCAAGGCGTTCGGCTCGATCTGCGCGTTCCTGCGAGGGACGCCTGGACGCCGCGTGTCCTGCCGAATCTACTCGAGCAGACCTGAGGTCTGTCGTTGGTTCCAACCCGGATCTGCCGACTGTCGATCCGCGCGAGAGCGGATCGGCCTCCCCTCGATACTAAATTCCAATGTCAACCATGAGGAAACGTGAGGGTCAACGACAAGGTCCTCGCTGGCCAACTCCTGAAGATGGTAGTTGCACGCCACGAGGGTGACGGCTGGCAGATATTCACGGAGCTCGCCAATGGAATCTCGGAGCGAGAGCCAAGACGCGCAGACGTGGTCGCGATGGGTCTCTGGCCCAGCCGGGGCATGGAGGTCCACGGCTACGAGATCAAGGTCACACGGCAGGACGTGCGCAAGGAGCTGAGCGACCCCAGAAAACAGGATGCCATTGGCCGCTACTGTGACTTCTGGTGGCTGGTGATCAGCGACGCTAGCATCATCGAGGGTCTCATCGTACCAGCCCCATGGGGCGTACTGGTGCCCGAGAAGCGCGCCCTGCGCCTGATGAAACGTGCCAGGAAGCAGCGAGCACGGCCCCTAGATCGCCGGTTCGTGGCCGCGATGCTCCGCTCAGCGAGCCGCGACCGGATCCTGCGCGCTCGTCACGAGCAGGTGATTGCCGAGCTCTACGACAAGATCAACGAGCTGTCGGCACGACCACAAGACACAAATGGCGCAACTCAGAAATTACTCGAGGTCCAGAGGCTGCACGAGGCAATCACCAGTTTTGAGACCGCATCCGGTGTATCAATCACGAGCGCATGGCAGGGCAAACGAATTGGAGAGGCCGTCAAGATTGTCATGGAGCTCCTGTCAGGCACGGAGGCCCAGCACCTGCGACCCGAGCACATACGGCGTGAGGCCGATCGATACGAGCGCTATGCCAGCGACGTCCGTCTGCATGCCGACGCGCTCGAGGCCGCGTTGCGCACACTACAAAAACAAGAGAGCCAAGAATGACCACCCATACCAGAACCCCAGCTGAGAGATCGCCCCGTGGGGAACCTGTGAATGTTGAGGGCCTGACGAACGCGCATCTCATCGCGCTGTTCGCCGCACACTGCGAGTGCAACCCGATCAACATCTACCGCACCGAGGACGACCACTCACACGACTGTGACACTGGGATCCTAACCGACATCCAAATCGCTCTCCAGGCAACAGACGAAGAGGCACGCTCCGGCGCCAGATGTCGTTGTGCAGCGCTGTGGAATGAGAATCTGACGAGTGCCATCTATGGGCCGTTGCTCGCGCGAGCCTCGTTACAAGAATGTTCGCACAATATGCCGCGTGAGGCAGGGGCCGGGCACTGGAGGGACTGGCACCGTGGACACGGATGTCAGAACGATCCAGATGCCCTTGCTGCCTGGAATACCCAGCACACTACTCTCATAGCCCCCCGCTGAGGGGACTGAGGACTCCTGCCCATGTCGATACCACTCCAGGATCTCAGCTCCCAGATCAGGGAGCAACTTCATACGGATCCCCTGTGGTCTGAATACCTGCAGAGAGCCCCGCAATTGCATCTAGCAGTCCTGGTCGCTCCCTTCCTCGACTACATCCTCCAGGGAAGAAAGACAGTGGAGTCCCGTTTCGGGGACACCCGTGGACTCCCGTTTGGCCGGATTCTGCCGAACGATCTCATCATGCTGAAACGTCCGGCAGGGCCTGTTGTAGGTATCGCGCGGGTATCCAGGTCCATGTCCATGCGTCTATCTGAGGAGAGCTGGCCCCAACTGCAGGCGCTGTCGGATCAGCTCTGTGTCAATGACCAGTTCTGGTCAGAGCGCCGTCACAAACGCTACGCAACCATCGCCTTCCTAGATGACGTGCGCGCACTACCAGCGCTACTGATCGAGAAGACAGATCGGAGGGGTTGGGTCATTCTTCCCCCAGTCCCGCCAACGGAAAACCAAGGCCACCAGAGCCCGGAGAATTCGCATGACCAGTGACGACCTACGACGGCTGCAGGACAACTGTCTCCAGAGTGCCCAACGACGTCTCTTGGAAAATGGGCACCTCGCCCCTGTCGGCTTCGTCGTCACATTAACTACCCATCTCGACAAACTACTCGAGAGCGGTTGGGGCATAGAGTTCCTCGATCCCAAGCAGTGTCTATCTGATGCCAAGAGCGACGGGGTCATCATCACCCTCGTTGTCGACCTCCTGATGAACCCCGAGCGCCTCTACCATGCCGTCCTGCGTGTGTTTCCCAACACCCGGCAGATCCTGCCCCAGATGATCTCCCTGGGAACTGCAATCAATGTCGACGACACCTATGCCAGGGTGATGCGCGCATTCCTAGAGGCCACCCAACTGGATCCAAAGGACATTATCGCTGCAACACTGAGACAGATCTGTGATCAAGTTAGTGCCTTCGCCTGCATCTTGTGCTCAGGGGCCTGGATGCGCGACCTTGACTCCTCCAACACGGCAGCCGTCACAGCCGCCAGCCATGAGGGATTGGCCCATGATCAGAAAGCTGTTGAGGTCATCTTCTGCGCCATGGAGACCCACGACTTCACACGCATGGTCACGGTACCAATCAGGCGCCAAAAGCCATCAGAAACGGCTAGGCGCGACGAGGGTAAAGTCCTGGGGTTCGGGAAGGTGATCGAAGGTGGAAGCTTCGAGGGTCGTATGTCGGGCTTTCTCAAGCCGCTGGGAGTTGCCTCGTGAGCCACAACACAGGAACGCTACCGCCTGTCACGCCGATTCAGCGCGGCTTCAAGTATGAAGTACGCTTATACGTATCTATACCGCTCGCCTGGGCGCAGTTGCTCAAGACCGTCAGCCGCCACCACTACGATTATCGCTGCCGTGCCGAGGGAGACCACGGTGTAATCAACGGCCTATTCAACACGGCATGCGACAGCGAGACTCCAAGCATCTACCCAGTGACCTGGGCAGATCTTGACATCACCGCCAAGGTCGCTGAGCAGCTCGAGTACCATACCAACGATCATACATTGATCCGTGCAATCTGGACATGGCTCCGAGAGACCCAGAATGCAATCATGCGACAACATGCCGCCTGCATGGAGCTGCCTGGGACCGCTTGCACGGAGCCATCTAGAACTACCAACCCCGAGGGGAAGTCGGCTACAAAGGTCGTGACGGCAACCGAAGAAGCGCTGTCCGAGGAACAGCGCCATCTACTCATCCAATTCCAGGAGACCTGCCGCGTTATCGGGGCTCACGATAGTTGTGCAGTCTGGGCCGCGCTGGGTTGTGCAATTGAAGGAGAACTTGCAGCGCTCGATCTTGGCGCGACTCGCGAGCCCTCGAATACGGCAACAATGGCATCACATGAGTGGCATCGCGCGGTGCTTGAGAAATACCTTGTACGTTCGGACGCTGGCCGCGGGGCTGTGGGGCTTAAAGAAGCGCTTCATGCACTGCTGGCTGCAGGGAGCCCGAATCAGACAAGGCATGAAAAGGAGATTTCAATCACGCAAGTGCTGCATGAGGCTCTTGACAAATGGCAATCCCTTATTGAAGGCATGCGTTCATCGAAGTTCCAGCCTCCGAGTGACTATAAACTGCATCAGGACCTTGAACGGATTGCGTTACTGCGCCAGTCGCTCAACGCGGCAAAGCTCGGGCGCGAGTCATCGCTGCGGGCGGCGGAGGAGAAGGTGCGGCAGGTACGCGAAGTCGCCATTGACCTGCGGCATGCACTACAAGAGGCTATTGGCGTTGCTAAGTGTCTCGACGAACAGCAGCACTTCGCAGGCCGCATCGGGGGTTGGCATGACCTCGCACTGCGCGCTGAAAAGGTACTACAATCAGGTTGATTACACGCGCGCGGCCTAGCCAATCACCTTCCCGCAGTGCGGGCACGTCAGCTTGGGGGAGCGCGACGCCCTGGATAACATCATGAAGTGACGTAAAATGTTTCATTGGGGAGCCCCGAGTAATCTACCACCCGTATCGCAAGTGACACATAACTGCCAGGATCCATCGCAACGTGGAGACGGGTGCGAATCTACCCAGGAATCCTAAAGTCCACACTTACAATGAACTTGCGCGGAGGCTGCAGCTGGCATGACGCTAGCAATCGCACGATGGAACTATGGGAAACGTCATCGTGAAGTCCAGCTCGCTCACCGGGTCCGACGCCTATCTCGTCGAGGTCCGTGGCTCTGTCCCTCCGGGTGCCGTCAGTTACGACGTGCGCGGCTCATCACTGCTGGCAGTCAGAGAGTGCATGACCCGCGTCCGCAGTGCTCTCACGGCCGCCGGTGAGGTCTGCCCGACATCGGCCTGCATCGAGTTCTGTCCAGCGCCGACCAGCACGTCGCAGCTCGATCTTGCAATCACGCTCGCCGTCCTAGCGGCCCACGGCATTGTCCCATCATGCGACCTCCTCGTCCTCGGCGAGCTCGGCCTCGACGGTTCAGTGCGCCCGGTGCGCGGTGTCCTCGCGGCAACCCTCGCAGCCAAAAAGGCCGGCCTCCGCGGCGTCTTGGTCCCGGCAACGTCGGCTTGGGAGGCACTGCTGGTGGATGGATTAACCATCTATGCCGTCTCGGACCTGGCAACGGCGCTCGCCGTCGTGCGCGGCAATGGGGCAGTGCACGAGGCGACCCCGAGCACGCACCCTCGTCCGCGACCCCAAACGGTTGCCGACGCCCCCGACCTCACCGACGTGCGGGGGCAAGATGCCGCAATCGAGACGATCTGCCGAGCAGTCGCTCAGGGCGATGACGTCTTCCTGTCCGGACCGCCCGGCACCGGCAAGACCATGCTGGCGCGGCGCGTCTCATCGCTCCTGCCAGAGATGACCTTCGGCGAACACCTCGCTGTCACGTGTGCGTACTCGGCCGTCGGCCTCGAATGGGCACCGTTCGCCACCAACCGGCGACCATTCCGCGCCCCGCATCACACGATCTCGTCAGCCGCCCTGACCGGCGAAGTTGGCTCAGCCAGGCGTCCCGGCGAGGCCCAGCTCGCTGGGCATGGCGTCCTCTACCTCGACGAGTTGTCCGAGTTCGCGGTGAACGCAATCGAGCGCCTCGCCAGTACCCTCCACCGGATGGACCCCGCGCGCCCACGGGTCGTCGCGAGTGCCAACCCCTGTCCATGCGGTTGGCGAGGATCGCGCGTCCGGTCATGCACCTGCAGCAACGCCTCGATCGAGCGCCACCTGGCACGTGTCCAGAAGATGATCGCCGTGTTGGACCTCCGTGCGACCGTCGATGTCCAAGCGCTCTCAATCGACGAGCTGCGGGGGGCATCCGCCGGCCCCTCCTCGGCGGAGCTCCGCACGTGGGTCCTCGATGACCAGCAGCACATCGAGGAATCTGATCCCTTCGTCGCACCATACAGCCTGACCACCGAGCAGATCATCGCCTACGAGCGCGGTCTACCCCACCAGGACCCGCTCCAGCCGGAGTCGCAGGCCCGACGCGACTGCTTCACCGCGACCCGCTCCGCGGGACGACCCCGCTTCGATGCACGCGTGCGCATTGCCCGATCGATCAACGACGCCAGGAGTAGAACAAAGGGTAGCACTCCGTGACCGAGCAGCACTTCCACGTGGTGGCGTCATCGACCCCCATTGATTCGCCACTGTCGCAGGCGGGCGGCAGCTGCATCACGACAACACTCGAGCGGTGCGCTTGCGGAGCGATTCGGCACACACACGCACATCATGATAACGTCGATGGTACCGTGATTTTCTCAACCTCCCACTGGACTGATCCACCCATCTAGGACCATGCCTGAAGCCTATCAGGCAGTGCCATGAGCCGCCAACCAACCCTCACGAACGAATCCTTCGATCCCGGAGCCAAGCTCTGTGGTCACGGTGATCGATCCCAACGCGTACACTACCTCGGTGGTGGCCTGTGGGTATGCCTCGAGTGCCTTGCAAAGATGTTCACCGGAAAGTCACTAACCCGTACTGATACAACACAGGAGGACAGTGATGGGTGACTACATCTGCACGTCCGCAAACCAGTGCCAAATTTGTCGATCTCGCGCGACGCGTCCCCTCCTCAAGGAGGTACCCTGCCCGCGCCGCACCCGTCTCGCCAGACCATTAGATCGCAGCTGGTGGCGACGCGTGAATGACGGCACAGGTGACTACGAGCAGCAAGACGGATACGGGCGGCTGGTACGAACGACCGAGGGCTGGGTTCTGTATATTGGGGGCGACGCACGTGGCTCACGAAAACTCCTGTGCGAGGCCCGACAACTGGCCTTCGATCTGACCAGGGAGAACAGTCATGGCGAATAAGCAGTGCACACTGCGGGTGAAATATCCACGGACTCACCATCTCCCATGGTCACCGGGCATTACCTCCAATGATCGCGTGATGGACGACCCGGACACCGCGTTCGGCGGCTCCGAGGTCGTTGTCACCGAGAAGATGGATGGAGAGTGCACGACGATGTACCGTGACTACTTGCACGCGCGAGCCATCGACTACGCACCGCACCCCTCACGTGATCGCGTGCGCTCGTTACACGGTGCAATCGCCCACGACATCCCAAACGGCTGGCGATTATGCGGTGAGAACGTCTATGCATTACACTCGATCGCATATGACGCTCTGCCAGCGCACTTTCTCATGTTCTCGATCTGGAACGACCGAAACGAGTGTCTGTCCTGGGACGACACCGTATTGTGGGCAGGGCTCCTTGGCCTCCACACCGTGCCCCTGATCTCACGCGGACCATGGAATCACGAGCACGTGCGCATGACTGACGGACTAACCAACAGCCTCGTCGGTGGCGACCGCGAAGGGTACGTCGTTCGTCTTGCAGGCAGCTTTCACTATCGCGCATTCCGACGATCAGTCGCCAAGTATGTCCGCAAAGACCACGTCCAGACGAGCGAGCACTGGGGAGCCCGCGAAGTCGTGCCAAATCGACTGCGCAAGGACGCCACCAGTCCCCTCGCTGTTGGAACCTCCCGATGACTACCAAAAGCGAACGAATCAACTGGAGACGCCGGGCGCTGGCCGCTGAGCGCGAAATTCGCGCCCTCCGCAAGAGCATCATAAACCTCATATTCCATGACTGGGACGCTCTGATGACCAAGCGTGCAGAAAAATGTCTGCAGGGTACTGCCCCTGGAACCTGACCTGGGTGATCTACTACCCGTGTCTCCCCCATACCGGTCTCCACCGGGAACCGTGAATCATCGCCCCGGGTAAAAGACTACCCAGACCACTACTTCTCACAACTTACATGGGTCCCTGATCCGGCACACGAGCTGCTGAGTCCCCAGATCAACATGATCACCGAATCCACCACCACCGAGGACCTGATCGTCACCTTCAGCAACGCTCGCCCGCTCAATACGGTCTCGTTCGAGGATGGCTGCACCATACTCGACGCAATCGCGATGTTCGATGAGCGCACCGGGAATGGCAAGCTCGGCACCTGGCGTGTCTACAACCGCACCACGCTGTCCTTCATCCCGCCGACCAACTCGTGGGACGATCGGAACACGCACCACCTGGTGTGCGAGGAGCTCGCCCGACGCGTCGTCACCTGGACGTGCCAGCAGCTCGGCAGCTCGGTACTCTGCGAGGGAGACACATTTACTGCATGGGTCGTGATCGACAGGGCTACGCGGGTAACGTGGGTGGAGTGCAGTCCCGTCCGGGATCAGCGCGCACAGCATCCCCGGGCCATCCGGGAGGCCGGCGAGTTCCCCAGCAGCGCGCAGGGATCCGTCTCTGCCCACGTATTTCTACGCATGGGGGAGACGTGGCGCGAGGTGCTCAATAGCGTGGGTGAGGCGTACCACGAAGCGAAGCGCCTCCTCGATGGAGAGGCCGCGTAGCCATGCCCGGTCGCCCTGCACTCCCCTACTCAACGCTGCGCTGCTATGCCTGCAGCGAAGAGGCGTGTGGTGTCCGCGATCGGCGACCCGAGGGCGGAATCGTAGAGGCCGCCTGCGCCCGCCACGCGGATCCCACGATCCGTGCATACGCGGCCTGCTACATGTGCCACGGTGCGAGACCGTCAATTGTCATCGACAGCACCCTGCTGGCCCACAAGAAGTGCCATGCCGCGGACTGCGCATCCTGATTCCACTTCTCCCCTTCTCCCCTACGAGCAGACAGCATGACCACCGAATCACCCACCCAGAGCGCCCCCAGAGCACCCAGAATCATCGCGCGCGTCACCAACGCCACCACGGGTCGCACGTTCAACGTGGTCCTCGTACGGCCAGGAGACTGTTACGGCCTCGACGATCGGCTCATTCATGATGGCCCCGATCCCCTCATCGAGTTCTGGGATGCCACATACGAGCATGATATCCGTTTCACGTTGGGTCGTGGGCAGTTCGTGACGCGCTACTATCTCAACACGCTCATCCATGACGAAGGTGTCCTGCAGGCAGGTCTCAACCTCTGTCCTGGGGTTCATGATTGGCGCCTGACCTACGAGAACGTCACCACGGTACTCGCTGCCGCCGCAACCGCGCTCCAGGACGAGGATCCCACCAGGGAGGCTCGTGAGGACCGCGAGCGCCTGATGTTCGGCTGTACGGCCTCACAACTCGACATGGCCCTGACAGGCAAGGACCCCCGCGACATCGCCATGTATGCGATGGGCACCCTCTCGAATGCGCAGGAGTTGATCCAGCGCGATGCACGTGCAAACAGCTGGTTCGTCAGCGACCACCACGCCAACACCCTCCGTCAACTCATCAACATCGCAAAATACGCCATTGACAAGGCTGCGCCGCGATGATCACCGACAACCAGATCAGGGCCCTGAACCCCGAGATGGCCGCGGCCTGGATCATGGGCACTGGACCCGCGCTGTCGGCTGCGCAGTACAGAGCGCTCGTCATCGCTTGTCGCAACGGGGGCTACGTCGAGGCGGGAGTGGGGTCACACAGAGGGCGCGTCGAGAGAGTCTCGGCACCCGCGCTGATCGCGCTCGTACGACGCGGCCACCTCACGCCCTGTTATGGCTCGGAGGGCGGCGTCGCCGGGCAGCTCTCGAGCAGCGCCCGAGATAAGCTCAGTGCCGTGACGAGCAGAGGGCAAACCACGTGACCAGATACACGGCGCAACGAAGGGCCTCCTACTACTGGGGCAGGCTCGGACTCACCTTCGCAGCGATCAGACGTAAAAACGTCGTCGACAGGTTCGAGGTCGGCTACTACACGTCGAGCAAACGGATCGTCAAGGGTGCCGGGCCCTCGTGGGAAATTGCCTTCGACCGTGCAACGAGGACATCATGAAGCCGAAGACTGTACGAGTTGCCGTACGATCAACAACCTCTCGCGTGCCCTTTCGCCCCGGCACTCACCGCGCCACACTCGAGGACGAGGGGGCAAGGGACTTCGCGATCCTGGGCACGACACGGGGACATGTTACCTGGGGAGCTGCCGCCAGAGCGGCCCTGAGACTCGCTGACCGCCGCGGTTACCTCGTCACAAATCGCGCACTCATCGAGCACAGGATCGCCTCGGAAGTCACATGATCCCGAACATCTTCGATGGTCTGTTTCAGGATAAGTGCGGGAGAACCAAATAATGCACCTCATCTGGTACCAGCGCAGGGACGGCCTGTGGAACGCTGCGTGTGCATGCAACGCATCAATTTGTGGAGTCATGTTCGATCGTCGTGCAGCCGCCGAGACGGCCCACTTCGATCTCACACGCTCGGAGCGCGTGTTCCGCGCCGGACTCCTAGAACGTTTTGCAGGCAACCAGATCCCCCCCTGCGGCCCCAAGCC
>Ga0075366_10000254_pt1 | contig 23477 bp, 24 predicted proteins | sample EndMethybrTD3031_FD_72351 | JGI IMG/M metagenome (GOLD analysis project Ga0075366, IMG submission 72351) | Populus endosphere microbial communities from Tennessee, USA - Endosphere MetaG P. TD hybrid TD303-1 | ecosystem: Host-associated > Plants > Roots > Endosphere | place: USA: Tennessee...
TTCGCGCACTCAGGAGACCGAGGCCGACAATCTGGGCGTCGAGTACCTTCGCCGCGCGAAGTACGATCCGCGCGCGATGTCGAGCGTGCTGCAGAGCCTGGCCAACCAGAACGCGCTGGAGGCCCGGCTGATGGGCACGACCAACCGCGTTCCCGCCTGGGCATCGACGCACCCCGATCCCGCATCGCGCGTGCGCGCCGCGCTGACGCGGGCGGGAACGAACGCGTCGGGCAACCTCAATCGCGATCTCTTCCTGAACAGCATCAAGGGGATGACTTACGGCGACGACCCGCATCAGGGTGTGGTCGACGGGCGCAAGTTCACGCATCCGGACCTTGGCCTAGGTTTCGAGGCGCCCAACGGCTTCTACCTGGTGAACGGCACGCGCTCGGTCGCGATCAGCGGGCAGAGCGGCAAGGCGGAGTTCGGCAGCGGCGCCTATGACGGCAACCTCGACGGATATATCCGCACCGCCTTCGCCGGGCTGGCCGGGCAGGGACAGGCGGCGATCGTGCCGCAGGCGATCGAGCGGACGACGGTCAACGGCTTGCCCGCCGCTTACGGCACCGCGCGCGTGCAGGGCAGCAGCGGCCAGCTCGATGTGGTGATATTCGCCTATGAGTTCTCGAAGAGCCAGGCGTTCCACTTCGTCGGCATCACGCCGGCGGGCGGCGCGCGCACGTTCGATTCGATGTATGGTTCGCTGCGGCGTCTCACGCCGGCGGAGGCCGGTGGCGTCCGGGCGCGCAAGCTGGATGTGGTGACGGTAAGGGCGGGCGACACGCCGCAGTCGCTGGCCGCGCGCATGGCTTATGGCGATGCGCAGCTCGAACGCTTCCTGGTGCTCAACGGGCTTGCCGCCGGAAGTCGGCTCGTGCCGGGCCAGAAGGTCAAGATCGTCGTCTATTGATTGCCGGCGCATCCGCCGCACAAACAAAAGGGGCGGCAGGTTTCCCTGCCGCCCCCGATGTCTCGAAAAGTCTTACGACTTACGACTTACCTTCCGCGATGCCCTTTTCCATCTCGGCCGACGTCGTGCTGAAGGTGCTCTTCAGCTGCGTGCCGAGGCCCGACATCGCGCTGATCGCGGCGACGGCGATGAGGGCGGCGATGAGGCCGTATTCGATTGCGGTGGCGCCAGCTTCGTCGCGGATCAGCTTGTTGATGAACTTCATGATTTGTCTCCTGGATTTGCAGTCTTCAGTACCCGGCCCGCCTCGCGGACAATGGACAATTACGTCAAATTTCTTGACAAACATTTAAGGGTGGGTCTGTGCATGGGCTTCTCCCGTGCGACGGGCGACCATGGCCCAGATCCCGGTATTCTTGTCCGCAACAGCGCTGATCGACGTGATGATCGCCAGGACGATCATCGCCAGAACCATCGCGTATTCCACCGTGGTGGCCGCGCGATTATCCCGGCAAATGCGGGTCAGGAATGTCCGGTCGATCATGAGCATCCCGCAGTTGGGCCAGTTTCATGCTTTCTCGTGATTTAGCGTTAAGATTGGGTGTAGAAGGGAAATTCGGTTGCAAGATGGTCCGACAGTCGTGCTCGTCGTGGCGGTGGCGCTGATCGATTCCGCCGGCCGCATCCTCATGCAGCGCCGCCCGGCGAATCGCGCCCACGGCGGGCTTTGGGAGTTTCCCGGCGGCAAGGTGGAGGCGGGCGAATCGCTGGAAGCGGCCTTATCGCGCGAGATTGATGAGGAACTGGGCGTTCGGATCGACATTTCGGCGCTCGACCCGCTGACTTTCGCCAGCGACCCTGCTCAGCCGCCGATGCCGCGCGCGCCGCAAGTCATTCTTTTTTACACCTGCCGAAACTGGAGTGGCGAGATCGAATGTCGCGATGCGGACGAGCTTTTCTGGTTCGCTCCCGAGGCGCTTGCGGGCCTGAAAATGCCGCCGCTCGACTACCCTTTGGCCAATGCGTTGATTTCTTCGATTTAGCCGCTTGCCAATCCCGAAACCCCCTCCTATTAGCGCCACTCCAACGCGCCCGTAGCTCAGCTGGATAGAGCATCAGACTACGAATCTGAGGGTCGGACGTTCGAATCGTTCCGGGCGCGCCAAATTTTCCCTTGATAATCAAGCCTTTCCCCGAGCTTCACCGCTCGGGGGAACTGGCTTTCAAGGGAAGCAAAACCCCCTTAAATCCCGTATTCGGCGTCAAATCCCCCGTAGTGGCCCCCGTAGTGTGGGAAGACCCTCGATGTCCTCCAACAAACCACCCAACCAAGCGCAACGGATTGGTTGCCGATCATATGAATTCGGGCAGGGCTCGGGCGCAGTCGAATCATCTGTGGCCCGTTGGTGCCGGGCACCGCCCTGAAAAGAGAAAACCCCCGCCTTGCAGGGCGAGGGCTTTCAGGAGCGCCGGAACCGACGCGGGCTGTCAGTCGCGATTCTAGGCCCGGCATTTCCTCTATGCAACCGATGAGGAACAATCGTGGCCATTGTCATTCCCCAAAAATCCAAGCGTCCGCCCGCGCCGCAACCCACCGATGCTACTGACTCTCTCAATGGCACATCGCGGGCGCTGGCCGATCTCGTGCGCGATCATGCCAACTATCAGTTCGAGGGCTTCAGATGGCTACGAGGCACGTTTGGCGGGATTGCCGAACACCTCGGCGTGAATGAGAAAACCGTCAGACGCGCTGCCGATAAGCCACCGTTCCACTACATCACCCGGCGAACGGCGGAGGAGGGCAAGCATATTCTACTCAAGCTGGGCACTGAGCTTTGCGAGACCGATCATGTCTTCCGGCTTCGTGCGGTGTGGAGGAACGGGCTCGCCTTCTACAACGTAGTCGCCGTCAAAGCGTGGTCCGCCAAGATCGCCCAGTTGCAACACCAGAAAGCGCCCAAGGCGTTGTGGGAGCGCCTTCAGCACAGGGTCAAGGCGGCCGAAGAAGGGGCGGCCCCGGCCGAAATGATCAAGGCGGGGGGGCGAATTTCCTATGAGGTGAAGCCGCATCAAATGGGTTGCCTACGCGGGATCGTCCGAGTGCTGAGCAACGACGCTATTGCCGTGGTGGCCTGCCTCACCACATTTGAGGGGTGGCACAGGTTCGCGGCCTACGCGAAGATAACGGACAGGATCACGGATCGGCATTACCATTGGCCTGAACTCGGAGTGATCGCTGCGAACCCCGACATCGCCCTGCAAACGTATCTCGACATGGCGCAGGAGTCGGCGAAAATGGGCCTCTCCGAGAGCGCAAGGTTGCTCGCGAAAGTCGCGAGTTTAACCCCGGCTTTGGCTGCCTGACGGGCAAATGTCCGTTTCTCTTAGTCCCCTGTAAAAATATTAATAATATACCCTATACCTATATAGCCACGGGGAGAGAGAAACGGACATTAGGTGTAGGGGATAGTCGCTGCGCTCCTATCCCCACACCTGGGCGGGAAGAGATGGTAGAGTTACAGGAAGAGAAAAGAAAAAAGTTGCACGTGAACGCGAGCGCACGCGAGGCACTTTCGGTAAACATTCATGGATGTGAGGTTTTGGAGTTCTGACGTATCTCAGCTGTCAACACGAATACCATGTTACCATTTAGTCGCCGTCTCATCATGCCGCCCCACATGGGATATTTTCCGGTTCAAGGCGCGCTCAGGCCCGATAGGGCCTCGGGCTATATTACCCCCCATCTGCCGAGGCAAAGCGCTCCCAGGGCTTCCCAGCGCCCAATCCTCTCACCGGATGCCAGCGCGAGGTTTTGCCAAGAAGATCACACCAATGTCATCGAGCAGCCGGCTCAGTTTCGTGGACGGAGAGCCACGTCGATCAGATCACCTAGCCAGCGCAATTCGCCATCGCTCAAGCTCGCCAGGCGAGCATTCAGATCAAGGAGGTGAGAGCGCTGTAATTGTCCTGCTGGCAAATTCGCGGTGAATAATTCTGCAGGATCAACGTCCAAAGCGGCAGAAATTTGGCTGATAACGCTGAACCCAGCGCCTGTGGCCCCGCCCTCGATCTTCCGCACCATATCAATGCTGATACCCGCACGCTCAGCCAACGTCTCCTGAGTGAGACGCAGCCGAGCGCGGTGCGCTTTGACTAATCGTCCAAACCTGATGCGCAGATCGACCATGGTGCCTCCGCGACGGGCGTACCGGGGACCAGCTCGCGGGGTCAGGGAAGGAAATTACCGATATACGGATATCAGTAATAAAATGGCAGGTTTCTGCGAATACCTCCTCAGGAACCGAAAATTTCCCTGAGGAGCCTCTTTCAGTGACGAATGTCCGCAATCAACGACTGCCAGGACGTGAGACCGCACAGGAAGTCCATGCGGCGGAGAAACCAGGTGCCTGGAAGACGGTGCTCGCACTGAGCGCGTTCGCCGTGATCGGATACTACTACGTCAAGCCAGCCCCGAAGCCGCCGACGCTCGCCACGACGTACCAGGGATCGGATGCCACGCTGAGCTGCACGACGGACAACGACCGCGGCCTGCCTGCCGTCACACTCAAAGTGAATGGTCAGGTGTACGGCGTGAACGGCATCGGGATCGAGGAAAGCGGTCAGCGCCTGCCCCCGTCGCCGCAGACCAAGCACTTGATCGACCAGGGCCTCAACCTCTGCCGTTGAGATGAGCTGGCCCAATATGCGGCCTGGCATTTGCAATTAATTGCACTCTGCCAAGGGTGTTTCTGTCCTCGGGACATAAGTTGGCAGCTAGGGGCGAAACGGCGAGATTTTCAGTAGTCAGTTAGCGACAACCAGGGACAAAATTGACCGAAGACAAAGTTTGGAGACACTCCGGGAGACTCAGGCACTAGCTGAGTTCATGCCGACATAATTTCTCATTTCATGCCACCGGCACTGTTGGTGTGACGTCAATAGGAATGCGGGGATCAAGATACCTGTCCCATTTCAGAGACAGAACACGGGTTTCTCTTGGCCCCGTAGCTGCCACAGCTAACGCAAGTAGCGGGTTCTTCGATCTCGGCCTCCCAAAAACGGAGGTCAGAATGGAAATCAACGAAGCCGTCACGTCACTCGATCCCTGGGTGGCGAGTTCCCTGCTACAGAAAGCCATTCGGCGCAGCGATGTCGATCACGCCACAGCCGCCGCGCTGAGATTCCACCGGCTGCGTGGCAACAGTATCTGGCGCAGATTGATGATCGTCGCTCACGAAGACGTCGGCATCGGCGATCTCGATCTCGTCGCCGCCGTGACACGCCTAGGAACTGACGCCGATGCCCGGCGCGAGATCGGCACCGATCAGGAGGTCATCGCCGATCTCGTTCGTCGCCTAGCCGCCGCTCGAAAGGACCGCAGCAGCGACTATCTCATCTGCACGGCGATCCGACATCCGCGCTTCGAGATCGACCGCGAGGCGATCGCCGTCCTCTCCGACGCTGAACGCACCGCCGTGGCTGTCGATCCGGCGCAACCAATCATCAACCGGGCCATCGCGGCTTGGTACGCGAGCGGTATCAATGGCGGCGGCCCTCAGATTGTCGGCACAGGCGATCTTGCAGCGCTGCTCAGCGCGTTCGAGTCTCGCGGCCTCTCCGCTGACAGTGCATCGCAGCTTGAGGTAGCCGCTCGCAGGACGAAGGAGCCCATCACGGTCATGGTGCCGCTCTTGTGGGCGCTTCTGGCCGAAAACGACGGGCCTCACAAAGATGAGCGATGCTCGCCCCCGAGCAGCTGCGCGGCGAACGGCGTGCCACTCTATGCCTTCGACAAGCACACTTCGCTAGGCAAGAAGGCCATCGCCCGCTTCGCGATCGAGAACGATCGCGTGGAGCGCAAGCTGGCCGAGTACGTGCCGGATTTTCGCGCCCGCGCCGTCGCGGAGATGGCCTGCTTCTATGCTGACGCCATCCCGATCCACCGCCGCCTTTCCTGGAAGCTGTCGAGACCGCTGGAAGGGCTGGGTCTGGAAGTTGATATGTTGAAGGCGGGTTGCCCGCGCGAGGGTGCCCTGCCGATCGTCAACGTCGTCCGAGCGAACCTGGACCACCTGAACTCTATCCGCTCCCGTATGCTGGGTGCGCGAGCGCGGCTGACCGAAGGCACCGTCGACGTCGCGGAGGACAGGTAATGGACCTCCTAACTCGCGATAATCCCCTCTTATCAGGCCCCACAAACGAGGTGTCGGAACCCCGGCTGGATGCAATTAATTGCACGCCGTTGCCCCAGCCTGTCGCTGAGCTGGTCCGCGACAGCATCGCCCCGAACTCCCGACGCGCTTATGGATCAGACTTGGCCCGTTTTCAGGCATGGGGCGGGACGTTACCCGCGACGGACAAGCTCATTGCGACCTATCTAGCGGAGCACGCGGAGACGCACGCCCCCTCAACACTCACGCGGTGGCTGACATCGCTGGCCAAGGCGCATCGGACGGCGGGCTTGTTCGATCCGACGAAGAGCGAGTTGGTTCGATCGGTGTTGCGTGGCATTCGTCGAACCAGTGGGAGGGCTCCCCAGCAGGCCAAGCCCCTATTGCGGGACGATCTCTTGCTGATGCTCGACGCCATGGATCGTGGCTTGAGAGCCCGCCGCGACCGCGCGCTGCTGCTTGTCGGCTTCGCAGGCGGGTTCCGGCGATCCGAATTGGTAGGGCTTGATCGCAGCGACGCGGAACCTGTGCGACAGGGCGTCCTTCTCCACCTGCGCCGGTCAAAAACCGATCAGTTCGGCCAAGGGCGCAGAATCGGTGTTCCTTATGCCCGCGGACGACATTGCCCGGTCGCCGCGCTAGAGGACTGGCTCACAACTGCGAAGATCACCGCGGGGCCGCTGTTCCGTCCCATCAACCGTCATCATCAAGTCGGCTCCGACCGCCTGTCGAGTGAAGCTGTGTCGATCATTGTCAGGGAACGACTGGCTGCGGTTGGCATTCCACCGGCGGGCTATTCAGGTCACAGTCTTCGGGCCGGCTTCGCCACTAGCGCTGCCCAGGCGGGGGTATCCTCATGGAAAATCCGTCAGCAGACCGGCCACGCCAGCGATGCCATGCTCGCTCGATATGTTCGCAACGGCGAGTTGTTCCTCGACAACGCGGCAGGGGTGTTGCTGTAGGATGCGGGGGCAATGTGATCTGCAGGCAATCGAGCCCCTATGGGATCGCATCCCGATGGCTGGATATGTCCGCTGCCTGAGTTTTTCGCAGAATTCCTGCCGTTCCGGACACGAACCATTGCGCACTTTAGCCGTCAATCTAAAAGGTTCAGCAACGCCTTCCTTATTTTACTAAATCCGCCAGTTTGCCGCTCTCGACTGACGGGCTCAATCCCATGTACGTTTTCAGCCGCGTTCGTTTGACTTGCGCGGCACGCGGAGCCGGAACTATTCCGCTCCGCCGGCTCATTTGAGGCTTGTATGAAGTATTTCGGATTTGAGGAGCTTGTTACCAGCGACCTCCACGTTGATGCCCTTTATCGTGGTGGAAGGCGCGGCAACGCGGGCGATGATCCGCTCGGCCCGCTACTTCGGGTGAGCAACAGCGGAGGCTTTCGCTACCGGGGTAATATGGACCGGTTCAGCCTCATAGTCCTCACTACCTCAATGTCAGACCATGACTGGCCTGACAGCATCGATCGCGAAACTGGTGTGTTCACTTATTATGGCGACAATAAAGTTGCCGGCCAGAAACTGCATGCGACCCCGCGACGGGGCAATGAACTCTTAAGACGCGTTTTTGCTGACAGTCATTCAGGGGCGGAAGGCCGCCGGCGTGTCCCGCCAATTCTGGTCTTTTCGACCGCCCATGCCTTTCGCGACGTTCAGTTCCTCGGGCTGGTGGTGCCTGGTACGCCGGGTCTCACAAAGACCGAGGATCTGGTAGCGGTCTGGCATGACGGCGGCGCAGGACGGTACCAGAATTATAGGGCGCGCTTTTCCGTTCTCAATGCAGCTGTCCTTTCCCGAGCCTGGCTCGCGGATATCATTGAGGGCCGGGACCCGTCTGACAATGCCCCGCCAGCCTGGAAATTATGGGTTGAAACCGGCCAGTACGATGCACTCAAAAGCGACCGGTCACGCCCATGGCGAAACAAGAATGAACAGCTGCCGGCAAGCGAGGACGGAAGGGCCGTCCTTGCTGCCATCCACGGGCACTTTTCCGGCAGGCCACATGCTTTTGAACATTGCGCGGCGAGGCTTGCCGAACTGCTGCTTCCCAATGCCCACAATATCGATGTCACTAGACCGTCGCGTGACGGCGGCCGTGATGCGCTTGGCAAACTAAAGATCGGCCGGTTGGGAAGCTCGATTGATGTCGATTTTGCACTTGAGGCCAAATGCTACGGTCCTGGAAATTCGGTCGGCGTGCGCGAGATTTCGCGGCTGATTTCCAGGCTGAGGCACCGGCAGTTCGGTATCCTGGTCACAACCGGATATGTTGACCAACAGGCCTATAAGGAAATCAAGGAGGACGAGCACCCGATCCTTGTCCTCTCCGGCGGTGATATTGTGGATCTCCTGAAGGCAAGTGGCCACTCATCGCCAGCACAGGTCTCCCACTGGCTTGAAACCGAGTTTCCAGAAGGAGAGGAATGGTCCTGATACCTACAAAGGGACGGTCCCGTGGGCCTGAGGCCGCCGGTCCCGTGCGGAGACCTGATTTTGCCGATACTTCGCCTAGCCGCAGGCGAAACATGGCAGCGGTGCGCGGAACCGATACTCAACCCGAACTTAAGATACGACGGCTCCTTCACCGGTTGGGCTATCGGTTCAGGATTCACGCAAGAGAACTTCCTGGCCGCCCCGACGTCGTCTTTCGCTCCCGCCGAAAGGCGATCTTCGTAAACGGCTGTTTTTGGCACTTTCATCAATGCGCATCCTCCGTGATTCCGAAGACAAGGAGGGAGTGGTGGGAGGACAAGCTAAGGCGCACCGTGGAGCGTGATGGCCTGAACATCCGTCAACTCGGGGAACTCGGCTGGGAGGTCCTTACAATCTGGGAATGCAGCCTCAAGGATGAGACCGCGCTCAATGCAAAATTAATCGACTTTCTAGGCCAGGCCAGGCTCGACCTCTCCCGGGCAACTGCTAAGACTTGGCATGGCAAATAGGCTCAGGGGTTGGACTGAACGTGGCGGATGACCGGTCAGACATGGTAGGGTTTGACCCGGAAGCCATTAGGCAAAAGTTGGAACGGATATCCCGCGGCGAACCGGCCCGTGTACTCGACCTCTTTTCAGGCGCCGGTGGAATTAGCCTCGGCTTTCAAAAGTCCGGCTTCCGGATTGACGGTGCCGTGGAGCTTGACCCGCTGGCTGCGCGCACCCACGCCCACAATTTTCATGCCAATCACAAATTTGTCGATACACATGCGAAGGCGCGGGATATCACCACAACCGAGCCGGCCGATCTCGTTCGGGATTTCGGGCTCGGCACCGTAGAAGGGTCCATCGACGTACTGGTGGGCGGCCCCCCGTGTCAGGCTTATGCGCGCGTTGGACGCGCGAAGCTTCGGGAAGTTGCCGCTCACCCTAATGCGTTCAAACTTGATGCCCGGGGCAATTTATATCTTCGCTACCTGGCCTACGTCCGTGCCTTCCAACCGCTTGCCCTGTTGATTGAGAATGTCCCTGACATCCTGCACTATGCACACCACAATGTAGCCGAAGAGATTGTGGAGACGCTTGAGGGCTACGGCTATGTCGCAGCCTATTCGCTCATCAACGCGGCCTTTCACGGCGTCCCGCAAATGCGGGACAGGGTATATCTCATTGCCTACCGCCGTGAGCTGGGCTGCCAAGTGAGCTTTCCTGTCGCAACCCGTCACCTCACCTTGCCGCCAGGCTATTCAGGCACCCGCGCCGTTGCACTTCGCTATACTAATACAGAGGCAGGATACCGCGAACCGGATCTGGGAACCGAGGAGCTTCCCTTTGCGGTGACCGCACAGGAGGCGATTGGCGACCTCCCGCCAATTCAGGGCGAATCCGTTCGTCGCGGCGCGAGAAAGTTCGACAAGCTGGCGCGATACCGAGAGGCTTCGGAAGCCGGTGCCTATGCAAAGCTCATGCGGGACTGGCCCGGCTTTACCTCATCTGAAGGCGTTTTCGACCATGTGATCCGGTCATTGCCGCGGGATGGCGCAACGTTCCGGGAAATGCCGCATGGCGCCGAATATCCCGAGGCATTTGCGACAGCCGAGAAGATTTTCAACCGGGCTGCGAAGAGAATGAAGCTGACGTCCGGAACGGTGGCCTATGTCGAGCTCAGGAAGTCTATCGTCCCGCCCTACGATGTCGCCAAGTTCCCCAACAAATGGTGGAAGCTACGGCCGGATTTTCCGGTGCGCACGCTAATGGCCCATATTGGCAAGGACACATATTCGCACATTCATTATGACGGCGCGCAGCAACGGACGATCTCTGTTCGGGAAGCCGCCCGCCTTCAGTCTTTCCCCGACGGCTTCCGCTTCGCGGGGGCCATGAACGCCGCCTTCAGGCAGATTGGCAATGCGGTACCGCCGTTGATGGCGTTTGCCCTGGCAGAGACGATCAGGGAAGCGCTGAGCGCTGGGGCCGGCCACGGTGCCAAACCGGATGCCGGCCAGGACAAATCAGAACGTGAGGCGGCCTGAGTTTATGGCGCGTTTGCGGTCCTGATGTGCTCAATGACTTCATCTTCGCCAAGCGACGGCAGATTGGCGAGGCTGACAGTATAACGCACCGATACGATACCCGACGGCAGCTTCAAATCGTCAGGCAAACGCGGAAACTCATCGTCAACCTCGAACATGGCGACTGCACGCACGAAAAAGCGCATCAGGTCCGGTGACGGCCGCATCATATCTGACCAGCCGACACGCTCGAGTTTGTCGATAAACTCTGCCTGCGCAGTGAAGTCATCCTGAGTCTTTGCGAGGATTTCATCGATCAACGTCGCGAGAGTGATGTCGCCGCCGATGGTTGGCTCAAGCTGCACCGAGACGAGCAGAAGGGATTTGCCGGGCGGTGCATCAAGTTGGTCGCCCCTTGAAATCTCATGCTCATGCCTGGATTTGCGGGTCGATTTGACCTCAATGTGAACGTCGCCGCTGACAAAGTCGTGGCGCTCAAAATGCGGTCCGCTCCATTGGTCAATGGCAACCGGCCCCAAGAGCGGCAGCATCAGCTGTTTCAGGACATAGAGTTCACCGACGAGACCAACCTGAGTTTTTTGCTCCATGATGGCCTTGCTATTGCGAAGTGCTGCCTGCCACTTTCTAACGATTGCGGCTGTCGCCGCGGCCGGCTCCCGGCCACGGACAGCAACGGCGTCGATTACCTCGCCGCACATACCGGAAAACACCCGTTCGTTTGAGGCGGGAGCAATCAGGTCCAGGAAGGAAGTCTCCTCAATCAGGCGGCGCCTAACCCTGATGCCGTTGAGGTCGGGGGGAACTCCCGCCGAGGCGGACGCAATCAACGGGATCAAAAGGTGAAGGTCGCCCCCGCCGTCAATTGCGAGCAGCATTCCGCGGTCAGCCCCGCCATCGGGAACGTCAAGCACCGCCATCTGATCGTCAGACGGCGGCTTTCGCGACCTAAGGTCCGTCCAATGCTCCGGCCCGGGAAATTCAGGCATCGGCAACGCCGCGATTGACGACCCACGACCCGGTCTCTGCTGTTTGCGGGAGGCTAAGGGCAAGGGCGATGACGGGGCCCATAAATTTCGTACCCAGATTGGCAGGATCGAGCGGATAAATGATGAGTAGTCCCTGGGTGCGCGGCCTTGCTGCACGCATTGCCTGGGAATCATATGTGCCGCTCGCACGCTTGTAGCCCTGCGGGCCGCCCGGAAGGTCGACGCCCTCATGGCGCGGGTCGATCAATATTCCGATACTGTCACTGCTGACGCGGGAACGCGTCAGCATTCCTGTTTCAGTTCCGCCAATGCTCATTTTCCGCCCCGCGCCTGAGCCGGCCAGAAACACCGACCAGTCGACCAGTTCCCCCGCCTCGTTGGATTGTTCGATCCAGTCGGAAAGCGCATCCGGCTGGAAGGCCAGAATGTCGTCGTGAGTCTTATATTCTCGAAGAAACCGGGCGACCGTTTCCGCCGGTACATCCTGGGCGAGCATACCGCCCTCGATCGCAAAGGATGGCCTCAGTTCTGCTATTAGCTGATCGGTGAGCTCAAAATTCCTTTGCAACTTTGAATGGTCGGAGACGGGCAAAAGGACCGTCTGCGGATGTTCTCCCGACCAGGAGAGTTCGGTGTCAGCTGACATTCCGGACTTGTTCCGCGAGGTTAACAAGAGCTCACTGTGGGCACGAAGTCTGATGGCCATTTCGGACGGGGGCTTTCCCGCCCGCGTCAGGGCCTGAAGCGATTCACGAAGGGCATCTTCGACCAGTGCCAGTTCAGCAAACCAGCGGGCGATCCCGGGCGTTGTCCAGATGCGGATCAAATCCTCATAGTCCGTCCTAAAGCCGTACCACCTTGCCATTTGAAGCAGCGTGTCGCTCATCGACGTTGTGCGGAGGAAATAAGAAATCGTCAGTCCTTCTAGCGTCAGACCGCGGGAAAGACGGTTACCTCCGACTGCTACAATGTGCCGCCCCGGCTTCTCGTCATACTCGAGATTTTCGCCCGTCTCGCTATTGAGCTCGATGACCACAAGCTGCTTGAGGACATTGATTGCAACCTCAATTACCCGGTCTTTTAGCTCCGGAAGTGTGACGCCCCTGAAATGACTTTCCAGCATGGTGCCGAGCCATTCTGTGAAGTGGCCGCTCTGGCTGACCTCACTTCGCCAAAGATCAATTTGTTCGCGTATAGCTCCGGAAATCCGCGTTTGATCAGCCACAAGCTGACTGACGTGCACCAGCATGGTGTGTGAGGAGGCGGCACTGCCGTCGCGTATCTGGCGGATGCCTCCGGCGATGCAGAACGCGCCAAGAGCCTCGGCCAGCGTGTCGGGAATGATGGGAGCGTCGGGATCAATCGTGACCTGTCGCCCCCTGCCCTTTTTCGATGACCGCAGGCGGACCACATCTTCTTCCGGAACAAAGCGCAGAACGTCCCGTCCTCCTGCACTCACACCGAACAGTTCTTCGGTTCCAGTATAACCGCCGGGACGCGGCAGCTGCAGGGCAAAGTCCCTCGGAAACAGATCCTGGCCGACTTTCCGGTCCAGAGCGTTGGGATCGATGAAAATGTTGGCAAAGGGCGTAGCTGTATAGGCCACATAGGAGGCTCTCGGCAGACGGTTCAGAATCGAGCGGATCATTGCGTTCGTCGATGACGGCTTAGACTCACCGGATTTTTCATCTTCTGCCTCCGACACCATGGCATCAGGAGTGCGGTTGCCCTTCGTGTTGATCGAAGCCTGGTCGGCCTCATCGTCAATCAACAATGTGGGCAGCCAGTGCAGCCGATCACCCGCCCCCTCCAGCCATTCGTCCAGGCGCTTCAGAACCGGAACAATTTTCTTAGCGACAATCAGGAATGGCCCACCGTGATCCAGCGCCCCAGGAGGCGGCGGGAAGAATTCAAGCTTCTCGCCTGTCAAAAGCTTCCATTGGTGATGCGACGAGCCGACGCCTACCAGCTCCCTCTCGAGGCGCTTTTGGGTCTGGCTTCGAAGCGCATCATGAATACCTGAGAGAATGACAATCAGCCGATACCCAGCATCCACCGCCCGGGCGGCAACGGCTGTGTAGTTGGCGGTCTTTCCGCTTTGGACATAGCCGACAACGAGCCCGCGACCCTGAAAATCATGATTGGAGCGCGGATCCGGGAGATGACGAAGCACCCGCAAGGACTCAGCTGCGACAGAGTCGACTTGCTCGTCCTTCCACTTCGGGTCCTGGCGAAGCAAAGTCTCCAGGCATGCCCAGCTGTCCCAGACCTTTTCGTCGAGGCGGTCGGTCCAGTTTGGCAGAGCCGGTACCGAGGCCACTATGCGCACTTCAGGCATTGTTTCAGGCCTTCCCGATCAGCTCGTCCTGCGCTCCGATTTCATCCAACTGGGTCAGAAATGCAGCCAAATGCGTCGCGGCCTGGGGATTGGATGCGAGAAGCCTCGCCAATTCTGCTAGGTCCGCGTTTACCCTGCTGACCTGCAGTTCCTCGGCACCGTTCAGGCTACGTGACAGTTTCCAGACAAATTTGGACGTTTCCACGGGCCGGACGATCAGCGCAGGCGGCGCGGGGGGCGGCGGCACAGGAGCCGGCACCGGCCCCGGGGGCGATGTGGGCGGAACATTAATTTTGGATCCGCCGGAAGGTGGGGTCGGGCCAAGCGGCGAGGGAGGAACCGGTGGTTGCGACCCACGCCGAAATTTCGCCTGGCTGTCGGTCCGCGCAAATTTGGCAAGCGGTTTGATTGCATCCTGAAGCATGGGCGGTAGGTGCACGATTTGCTTGCTGATGTTGATCTGGAATGCCTTGTCGAGTTGCGGCCCGAAATCGACCGTCACTCGGGCCAGCTTCGTTTTCTCGTCAGTTGTTGCCCAGATCTGGTGCCACCCGCCCCAGCGGATAAGGCGGCCGTTTCGGTAAATGAATAGACCCTGGGTCTCGGTGCGCTTACCGTGAAGGCCGATTGCATCGATTGCCTTATCAGCGTCGCCGGTCGGGGCATGATATTGCTTCAGCTCATCTTCACTGGGCAGAAGATATGGAGCAATTACGACGGGTGCAGTACCACCACTTACGGGTACTTTGACGGTCTTGTTATCGTAATCGCGGACCAACGGATGACCTACCGGATTGTTGGGTGCAACCGGTTCACCGTTGACGCGGATTTCGAGCTTCTTCTTTCCCGGCACTTTACCTTCAAGGAAGCGATGAAACACGAGCGCGAGGTGCCGCTTAAGGTCGCGAATCTCGGCCACATAAGGTGAAGTCCCCGGTACGGATGGTGCGGTTTCCGGCACCGTCATGTCGCGCCACATTACGACGGTGCCGTGCTCGCCGGGATCGGTCGCATCCCTCACCCAGCCATCAAGCGGTCGGTTACAAGCGATCCAGTTTTCGTCGATCTTGCTCTTATCCCAGGTCAGATTGTGCGGTTTTTCGCCGGCCTGCTTGGTAACAACAGTCAACAGATTTGCCTGAGACCAGGACGCACCTTTGAGGCCGAAGCCGTACTTGCCCAGGCTTCCTTCCTCATAATCGGTTTCGCTCCCGATCCTCATGGCTTCCTTAAGCTCTTCCCAGCTCATACCGTCGCCGTTGTCAGCGATGGTCATCCAACGGCCGTTCCCCTGATCAGGCCGACCAAAGTAAATATTGATTTCGGTCGCATTGGCTGAGATCGAGTTGTCAACGAGGTCGGAGACAGCTCCGGCGAAGGTGTGCCCGGTGTCCGCTAGCATGTCGGCGAGCCTCATCGCACGGGGCGGAAGGCTTATTCCACCGTCGAATGCTGCATCGTCGTCTCGATCACTCATTCCTATTTCCCGTCCTAAATTACTGGCAAGTGGGCTCGGCAAGGCTTTGGCGACCCTGCCCAATAAGTGCGCGCTCTGCCGTCCGTGCAAAGCAATCATTCCGGCTGCAGCAAGCCCGCGCGTTGCACCGTCGGCCAGTATCTCCTGCGCCAGAGGGTCCTGGGCATGAAGCACCGTCCATGATCCTTTGGCCGGGCTGATGCCCGCCTCGATCTGTAATACAAACAGGCATCCCGCCGACACGAAGGAAAACCTCTTATCATTGGGGCAATGGCCTTCCAGCCGCCAGTTCTTGCCCTGGCGTTTCAACGAATGGCTATATGTCCCGTTGCCGCTGTCTGTTTCGTAGCTCAGCTCAAGCGGAATCTGATCGGTTTTAGTTGCGGCGGGGAAAACGCGCGACACGACCTTGCCGTCAAAATTAATGGCGCGCTGTTTGGACGTCTCTTTGCCTTGACGCCGATATTCGTGAAAAAAGCCAAGCTCGCTCTGGGTGAGCGAACGAAATATCAGGAATTGCATCGTTTCTGCGCCCCCCCCCGGGCCGAACAATAATCACAGATTTGGCGGTAGGGGTGTAGCAGGCTGTTTTCCAAACGTGCAACCGTGCCCCAGGATCTTGTGCGGTGCCGCTTTCAAAGGCAAATTAGTCATGCAGGGCTATGACGCGCCTACCAAAACTAGCCATCATACACCGTTGCGAGCTGCCGACGTCGCCCAAGGCGAGCCGCTGTCACCATGGGCCTCGATCCTGCTCAGACGTGGGATCGCACTGGCGCTTTGCGCCTAACCATCGATAAACCCCCATTATCGGAGCCCACTGCAGGCATCATCTCATGCAATTAATTGCACAGCCTGGTCCGCCTCAACCAGCATGGACATTCCAACACCGCCTGGCGGGTTGGTCTGAGAAGAAAAGCGGATTGTGAGTAATAGGATCGCCAAGGCGGAATAGTCGCGTTCCGCACCGTCACGACAAACGACTGCTCCCGACCAACATACGCCGTTCGTCGATCGGGCGTTAGACGGCAGCTTCCGCCACAACCTTCCATTCGCTCAGATGAAAGCCGTCCAGCAATTAAGCGCCCCAGTCTCGGACATTCAGTAGGGACAGTATCGAACCCAGAAGCAGTCGAACGCCAATCGGCTCGCGAGAGATGCGTTTAGGCGAGCGTTCAAACTCATTTTCGAGCAATTTATGCCACTAGCGAAACTGTTTCACTCGCTCCATCTTCGTTGCCATGGAGCCGGAAGCGAGCACGTCTGACAATGGGAATAAGCGTAAGCAACTCTCGACCGAGTTGCGGACAGCCATATGGGAAGCGCACAAAAAGCGCTGTCCCTATACCGGCGATCTCATTGCCTTCACCGAACTCGATATCGATCACGTCATCCCGATTGCCGTCCCAGAAGACGAATTTGCGCGGCTGGTCCGCGAGAAGATAATAGCCAGCGACTTCGACCTGAACGGCCTAAGCAATCTTCTGCCGACCAAACGTTTCCAGAACGGTCGCAAAAGCGACGGCATTCGCGGCAACAGCGTGTTGATCCATTTCCTCGACATCGCGGAGCAGCATCGTGCCGTGGTGGCGGAGCGTTTGTCATCTTCGATCGAGGATCGCAAACTGCTCAATGCCTATCCGCGCGTTACCTGCCGCGATCTCGATCGCTGGTCGTCGGCGTGGATACACCAAGTATGGATCGAATTCGACGAGCCTGAAGACAGCGAGATGTTCGAGCGCTGCAAAACGGTTGCTGACCTAGTCGCAGAAGGCGCCTGCAAGATCGTGCGACAAGACGATTGGCATGTGGCGATTGAGCCGCGCAAAGGCCTCGCAGTTGCGGTCAGCGAGCTGTTTCGAGCCGACCTAGACGGAGACGGAGCGGAGGAAATTTTGGTTTTCGACCTGGCCTACGCGCCGGAAGGCACGTTGCGTGCGGGCAGTGTTCGAGTCGCCAAGCCTGACATAGATGGAATTCTTCAACCTGTCGCGGAAGAGGCAGCCAACATCGCCAACGTCTCCGGCCCGTAGTGGCACAAGATCTCGAATAGATGCCGAAAGGCGATTGGCGCGGTTACGAGGCGTATGTCTTGGGTTGTGGACCGACGCGGGGCGACAACCCGCATCTGTTTACCTGGGTCGGCGATCAGCCCTGTTGATCGCACATCCGTCTTAATTAGGTAATCGGGAAGGTCGTGCCAGCTGCACGGCTACCTTCCAGCGAGATGTCCGGTCCGGCCTGGCGATCATCGCATGGCTGTCCCAGTTCCTCGCAATAGTCGAACCATGCCTTTCCCAAATCATTGACGAAGTCGATCAAGCCATCTCGTTCGGCATCCGCATAGAGCGGTACCCATAGGACGCGACCGTATTCATCGCCAGGGATGACCACGTAGTGGTTTGTGAGATAGATCATCGCTCGGATGGAGGTGCACGATCCGTTGAGGATTCGCGCGAGCGTTGTCAGCATCAAACGCGGCGGCAGTTCACGAAGCCCGTCGTTGATCAACAGCAGTATGCCTTGATGGTCGGGGTAGCTGAGATTTTCCTTCGTCGATTTGATCTGAGCGTTCGCTTTCTTGACGATCCGTGCCAGCGGGGCTCGAAACAGATCGATGAAGACTTTCAAATATTCGGTCGACACTTCGGGGTCGAGAGACAGAGGTGTTTTCTTGTATTTTGAATAGACTTGGCGATGAGCAACCCTCATTTTTTCGCGAAATTGTTCTGTACTTCCAACCTCTGTTTCGAGCGTTTTGAGTTCGATGATGACCTTGTCACGCTGAAATACGTAGTCCGCGTTCTGCACATCCAGATTCGGATGGAGGGCATCGATCCGGACGCCACCGAACCGCTCGACGAATGCGTCAAATGTGGGTTCGTCGGCGCAGCCCCTGAATTGTGCAAGGTCGTCTTCGTTGAACCACTCCATGCCATTTTCGTCTATCTTCGGCAAAACGATCTCCATTGGCAACTCGATAAGTTGGGATGGCCTCATCGTCCGCAGAGAATCGCGGACTACTGGAACGCACAGCAAACATCGGGCACAAACTCGATATGGTGCCCTATCACTTCAATTCGGACGCATGCCGCTCCTTGTATCACTATACGTCACTGGTTGGCGCCCGTGGGATGGTGGAAAGTCAGACAATCTGGCTGTCCGATCATGCTGCAATGAACGACATAACCGAATTCTCGCATGCTCGAGAAAGGCTATACACGCTACTTCGCAATCGCGCGGTGTTCGCTGAATTGCCGGTAAGGCTCGCGGTAACCTGGATGGTTTCTGGCTTCCCTGAGATCATCGGGCTTTTCATCGGATCACTCACTGCCCGGCGGGACGACCTCAACCAGTGGCGCAGCTATGCGGATAATGGCGGAGGTTGTGTCGTCGAGATCGACGCGCGTTATCTCGAGCAGGATGCTGGCGTCTCGGTACACACCGTCATCTACGACGATGAGACGATCGACCATTGCCTGACGACTGGCCTGCGTGTTCTGCAAGAGCATTTTGAGGAAGCTCCCGACGACAATGAAGCGCTCGTGGAAATGGCGCGCTGTCTCGCCGCCAGCCTGTTCGTAATGAAACATTCCGGCTTTGCGGATGAGCGCGAAGTTCGAGTTTCACGAATGCTCGTACGCGGCGCCGACAATGGCTTCGTGGATGTTGGCGGCAACCGCGGAGAAGGCATTCGGACGCCATCGCTAGAGGTGCGATCTCGCCAAGGCGCTTTTGGTGAAACGTCGTTTCTTGCACTTCCATTGAGACGCGATGACGGAACCAGCGCAATTACCGGTGTCGGGCTCGGGCCGACGATGAATCTAGCGAATGTGACGTTGGCCACCGCATTCTTTGCAGAGCATGGGATTCCGGTCTGGCGCTCCGAACTGCCTTACCGAATTTAGGCCGTAGACTCATAAACGCGGAGCCATAGTCGTATTGAGGCAAGCTGGACCATGGCGAGGAAGTTCTCGGCATGCTTGTCGTAGCGGGTGGCAACGCGGCGGAAGTGCTTTAGCTTGGAGAAGAAGCGCTCGATCAGGTTCCGCTCGCGATAGAGCCAAGTGCTGAAGTAGGGTTTCGACCGTCGATTGGACTTGGGCGGGATGTTGGCGAACGCACCCTTGTCCCGGAGAGATGCCCGGATGCGGTCGGCGTCATAAGCCTTGTCCGCCAGAACGATTGTTCCGGCCCCAACATGGTCAAGCAAGTCGCCAGCAGTCTGGCCGTCATGGCTTTGCCCTGCAGTCAAGCTCAGGCGGATCGGGAGCCCCTGCGCATCGACGACCGCATGGATTTTGGTGGTGAGCCCGCCTCGGGAGCGACCGAGACAATGATCTCGATCCCCCTTTTTGCTGTCGCGGCCTGCTGGTGGGCGCGAACGGATGTGCTGTCGATCATTTGGATGTTGCCGTCGTGAGCGGCGGTAATGGCGTCCATCATCCGATCCCAAGCGCCCGCCTTCCGCCATCGCACGAAACGATTGTAGCAGGTGGTACGCGGACCATACCGCTCGGGAAGATCACGCCATGGCGCACCGGAGCGCAGCACCCAGAAGATGCCGTTAAGCACGCGGCGATCATCGACACGCGGGACGCCGCGCGGCTTGTTGGGAAGCAGCGGTTCGATCACGCGCCACTCGAAGTCAGTCAGATCATATCGGCTCATGCTGGGCGTGAATCAGAGTTCAACGCGATGTGGAAGCACCAAATTGCGTTGAACTCAAAGGCACCTCAAAACTCTGAGGCGTTTAAACCGAAACGGCGACCAATGCCTGCGACCCTTGGCACCAGTTCAAACCTGACAGCATTTGGATAATTGATGACGGCGCTTTTTCCATGATCGTAAAACACGAAAGGACGGTTGTCTTCGTCCTCCCCGAACTCCTGATCGACGGCCTCTCGGAACGCGGCTATTGCGCCATCTCCGATCGCCGGATGATCGCCAGAAGCCGCAAATTGCGAAGTGATGTCACCGAACTTCACGGCCTTTTTCTTCCGCTTAGAAGGCGTATCATACTCTGGCGACCAGCGCCACAGAAGCAAGTTTACTGTCATTCACGCCCCCTTTCGGGCCAAGGCATAGCGTCTGCACGCCTCATTTGCACGCGCTCTCACCAGTCGCCTTTATGAGTTCACGGCCTAGTTACCAGCGAAGCGGTCTATGCCTGGTTGCTAAAGTCGGCTTCGACGGACAAAAATCCCAGAGCAGCCAGTCCGCAACCGGCCCAGCCTCTATCGCTCTCCGATAACTGGTCGCGCAGTGCTGGACGTCGGCTTCGTGGCGGGACCTGCCATTCGACACATCACCACGGAGCGACAGAAAAGTCCCACCTGCGGTCAGTTAGGTCCACCTGTCTATGGCCAGTAGAATGCCCGACCTCAGGATGGTCGCGCATAGTGCTGAATGACGACAATTGGGCTCGCAGCCGACTCAGCTCACTTCTGATACATCCCTCTTATCGGAGTCCACCGCTTACCCCTCCCTGCAATTGATTGCACAAGCTCGTCCCAGTTCATCGGGAAATCGGCGGACATGGCCGGAGCCTTGGCGGGCTATCAGGGGCCCGGACACCGGAACCTGCGACAGCATCCCCATTGCGGCAAGTAGCCGGCGAATTGCAGCACAGCAGATGTTGGAAACCGTGAGCCCGAAGCCGCATTCGCGTTCCGGCATGAGCAGAACATGCTCAATCAGGCACAGCGCGCCGGGATTGACCTGACGGCTGGCCACCGTGCGGAGATTGCCCAGCTCGCGCAGGGCATGGCCGCTGCCGAGGCGGCGACCACGGCCTTTGTCAGAGTTCCGCAATGCGGACAATTGACGCTGTTTCTCTAACGGATGATGGAACGTGTTTCACTGATTTCTCCCGATTTTCTTCACAATTGCGGCAAGTGTGCGGACCTCTGCCTGCAATGCCTCTACATCTTTCCCGAGCTCATCAATGCGATAGTCTGTGGCAAAATCTGGCACCCCGGCATCAGGGGCGAATGTCGCTTCTAGTCGCGCGACAATTTCACCGTTGAGAGTTCGCCTGTTCGCTTTGGCCGCTTCCTCGACCTGCCGCCGCAGATCGGCCGGAAGCCGCAACTTCATGTCTGGAGCCGTGTCGCGCATGGGGCACGATAACCCCACACTGGGTTGACCGCAATCCAACTCCCTATTACCCCACCAAGGGGTATTTATACCCCGATTCGGAGATTGGATATGCAAACGCCTGACGTGAAATTTCGCCCGCGGCCCGATCAGCGAGCGTGGCTTGACCACTACGCACAGGGCGAGAACCGCTCGCTCAACGGCGCGCTGGCGGACCTGATCGACCGTGCAATGAAGGCGGACCCGCTCCGCATCGTCGTGCGGCATTGCAACCTTCTCGGCATGCAGTTCTATGACGTGTCCGTTGGTGAACATGGAGACGCCTTCCATGAGGGCCAGGACAAGGCCGCTGCCATCGCCGCCGCCCATGCAAAGGCCAAAGAGCTGGGCCTGCCTCGCAGCGCCGTGCAGTACCGCACTGAAACCGAGGACGGTCCCGCCTTCGGCCAGGTTGTGGCGAGCTTGAGTGAGCACGCATGACGCAGCACCAACTTCCCACCGGGGAGGCTCTGATGCTCCCCAAGGAAGCCGCCGCCAAGCTGGGCATGAGCGTCAAGACGCTGCTGAAGCACTGTGATGATGGGCGGCTCCGCTTCATCAACATCGGCACCGCCACCCGTAAGGTTCGCCGCTTTACCAACAAGAATCTGGAGACCTTCAAACAAAACCAGAAGGTCCGGGAGATCCCAAAATGTCTGTCCATCAGCATAAAAACTCATCCGTCTACAGCTATGAGTTCGTCATCAACGGTCGTCGATTTCGTGGCTCTACAGGCTGCAAAAACAAAAAGGACGCAGTGAAGGCAGAGAAGCAGATTCGGGCCAAGATCGAGGCCGACCTTGAACTGGAGCGGCGCACTGGCAACGGGCCGCTGCTGCTGCGCTATGCGGCTGGCCGTTTCTGGACCGAAGTCGGGCAGTACCATGCGGGCCACAAGGACACGTGGAAGGCGCTGGAACGGCTGATGGAGTTCTTCGGCCCGGACAAGCGACTCGACGAAATCACCGACCGCGAGGTTGCCGCGCTGGTGGCTTGGCGGCGGCAACAGTTCGCCACCGTCACCGTCCGCAACGACAAGGGGGAGCTGGTCCAGAAGCCTGTCCGCCGAGTCTCTCCCGCGACCGTCAACCGCTCCACCACGGGCGTGCTCAAGAAGCTGTTCACGCGGGCCAAGCGCGTCTGGCGCTACCAGTTCCCGGTTGAGCCGAACTGGCGTGCTCACTGGCTGAAGGAAGCCGGGGAGCGCGTGCGCGAGCTGCACACGCATGAAGGGGCCGCGATCGACCTAGCCGTGCGGTATGATTTCGCGCCTTGGCTGGAGTTTGCCCGTCTCACCGGGCTTCGGCTGGACGAAACGCTCATCAAGTGGGAGCACGTGCTGTGGGATAGCAGCCAGATCGTGACGACGGGGAAGGGCGGGCGCGTCGTCACGGCCCGCATCACTTCCGCCGTTCGAGCTATCCTGAACAAGTGCAAGGGCCAGCACCCCGTATGGGTCTTCACCTACGTCTGTCGGAAGCCTCGCAGGGGCAAGACGCCCGAGGCAACCCGCCTGAAGGGGCAGCGCTACCCGATCACCTATTCGGGCGCTCGGATGGCGTGGAGGCGCGTCAGGGACAAGGCTGGGCTGGTGGACTTCCGGTTCCACGACATAAGACATGACGTGGGCACCAAGCTGCTACGGCAGACCGGCAACATCAAGCTGGTGGCTCGCGTGCTCAACCATGCGGACGTGAAAACCACCGCCCGCTATGCGCACGTGCTGGACAGCGACCTAGACGACGCTCTGACGGTCTTCGCGGAGAGACGGGCGAAAAGTCCCCGTAAAATCCCCCGTAGCAAGGTGGCCAAGGCTGCCTAAGTTCATGAGGTTTCAAGGGGAAATTTGGATCGTGCCACCATCTACGAATCTGAGGGTCGGACGTTCGAATCGTTCCGGGCGCGCCAAGAGTTTCAGCCGCTTCCTGCCAATCGGTGGGGAGCGGCTTTCTCGTTCGGCAGGCGCCCGGCAGTGATC
>Ga0075366_10000256_pt1 | contig 23399 bp, 21 predicted proteins | sample EndMethybrTD3031_FD_72351 | JGI IMG/M metagenome (GOLD analysis project Ga0075366, IMG submission 72351) | Populus endosphere microbial communities from Tennessee, USA - Endosphere MetaG P. TD hybrid TD303-1 | ecosystem: Host-associated > Plants > Roots > Endosphere | place: USA: Tennessee...
GCGGCGAGCGTGCGGCTCTTGCCGTAGCGGCTCGCGACGAAGTCGGCGATCGACGTGATCCGGTAGGTGCGCGCGATGCGGATCATCTTGCGCAGCACCGGCCAGGCGAGCAGCATCGCGAGCGTCGGGCCGAGGTAGATCGGCAGGAACCACAGGCCCGAACTCGCCGCGCGGCCGACGCTGCCGAAGTAGGTCCAGGCGGTGCAGTACACGCCGATCGAGAGCGTGTAGACCCAGGCGTTGCCGATCACCGAACGGCCCGCGCGGGCCCGCCCGTCGGCGTAGTGCGCCACGCCGAACAGCAGCAGCAGGTAGGCGAACGACGCAGCCAGGACGAGGGGTGCGGAAAGCATGGCGCCGTCAGTTGCGTGTGTCAGTCGCCTGTGTCAGTCGTCGTCGCCGGGCGCCTCGACGATCCAGGCCGCCAGACCGATCAGCAGAGCCCACCCACCGAACAGTGCCGCCGGCAGCAGCGGCACGCCGGCAACGCTCGCCCCGCGGTCCCAGAGCGTCAGCAACGGAAAGTTCAGCAGCACCCAGCCGGCCGCACAGAGGGCGAGCAGGCGCGCGTTGCGCAGCCGGTCGGGCAGCTTGGGATCTTCCACGGTCAGAGTGCGTCGAGGCGGAAACGCTGGCGCAGCAGCGTACGGAAGCGCTTGTTGATCGCGAGCGCATCCCTGAGCTGGTCGCGCTCCATCGTGCTCAGCATCGAGGGCTGCACCAGGTTGTCCGGCGCCTGGCCGGTGCGACGCTGCCGCAGCTGGTGGCTCAGCTTCAGGCCCATCAGGAAGTGCAGCGCCTCGAGCAGGTCGCGGCCGAGTTCGGCGTCGAGCTGCTGCAGCTCGACGAGCCGGGTCAGGCGCTGCGCCGTGCCGCTCGCGCGCACGCCGTGCTGGAGGCTGAGCGCGCGCACGCCGTGCACGATCGGAAAGGTGCCGAGCTTCTTCAGGTCGAGCGCCTGCTCGTCGCTGCGCGTGGTCAGGCGCGCCCACCAGCGATGCGGCTCGTCGAACTGATCGGCCGCGGCCGCGAAGCGCGCCAGGAACGCGTCGCTGCCGGCGAGGATGTGGTCCAGGTGTTCGCGCACGTCGTGCAGCAGGCGCGCATCGCCGGCCACCGCGGCGGCGTCGAAGAAGATCGCGAGCCGCATCGGACCCTGCGGGTCGGCGCCGTAGAGCCAGTCGCGCAGCGTGTCCCGGAACGTCGCGACACTGCCGCGCCAGAGCGGGTTGGTCAGCATGATGTCGCCCGGGCAGCGCGGGTAGCCGAGCTCGGCCAGCGCGGCGTTGAAACGGGCCGCGATCTCGGCGAGCTGCGGCGGCTCGAAGCCGTCGCGCAGCAGCAGCGCGTTGTCCTGATCGGTCTTGAGGATCTGCTCGCCGCGGCCCTCGCTGCCCATCACGAGCAGGCAGCTGTTCGCGACCAGTTCGGGCGGCGCGACGAGGCCCCACAGGCGCGCGAACAGGCGCTGGTTGAGCTCGGCGACCAGGCGCGCGATGCGCTCGATCCGGCTGCCGTCCGCATGCATCAGCCTGACGATCGCGTCGATGCGTCCGGCCGCCGCCTTCAGCTCGTCGACCGAGCTCGCCTCGTCGATCTGCAGCGCGACGATGTGCGAATGGTTGGCGACGAAGCTGACCAGATCGAGCTGGCCGAGCACACCCAGCACCTGCGCGCCGTCGCGCACCAGCAGCCGATGCACGCGGTGACGCACCATCAGCCAGAGCGCCTCGAACAGCTCGGCATCGGGACGGATCTCGATCAGGTCGAAGCGCGCCACCTCGCGCACCGCCAGCGCCGCGGGGGGTGTGTCGCGCAGCAGCGCATCGCGCAGGTCGGTGGTCGTGAAGATGCCCAGCCGCTCGCCGCCTTCGGCATGGTCTTGCACCAGCGCGTTCGTCAGCCCCTGCTGGGCGAGCAGCCGGCAGACCGACACCAGGTCGAGCGCGCCGTCGACGTAGAACGGCTTGCGCACGTAGGCGTCGCGCACGCGCGCGGTCACCAGCGAGAGCATCTCGCGCTGGGTCGGCGAGCCTGGACTGTCCGGCATGGGCTGAGCGCCGCCCGCCCGGGGCGGCGCGTCCTTCAGTGTGCGCTCGCCGCGGCGGCGCCGATGCCCGTCTCGGAGCGCACCTGCTGGGCGAGGAAGCCGCTGCGGTCGGCCTTCGCGCGCGCACCGCGGTCGAGCACCGAGAACAGCCAGATGCCGACGAAGCCGATCGTCATCGAGAACAACGCCGGCGAGGTGTACGGGAACAGCGCCGAGCCCTTCGGGTTGCCGAGCGTGGCTTCCCACACCGACGGCGAGACGACCGTCAGCAGCACCGACGAGGCCAGCCCGAGAAATCCGCCGATGACCGCGCCCTTGGTCGTGCAGTCTTTCCACAGCACCGACATGAACAGCACCGGGAAGTTGGCCGACGCCGCGATCGCGAACGCGAGCGAGACCATGAACGCGATGTTCTGCTTCTCGAACGCGATGCCGAGCGCCACCGCGACGACCCCGAGCACGACGGTCGTGAAGCGCGAGACCTTGAGCTCCGAGGCGCTGTCGGCCTTGCCCTGCTTGATGACGGTGGCGTAGAGGTCGTGCGAGACCGCCGAGGCGCCCGACAGCGTCAGGCCCGCCACCACCGCGAGGATGGTCGCGAACGCCACCGCCGAGATGAAGCCGAGGAAGACGTTGCCGCCGACCGCGTTGGCGAGGTGGATCGCCGCCATGTTGCCGCCGCCGAGCAGCCCGCCCTTGGCGTCGAGGAACTGCGGATTCGTCAGCACGAAGGTGATCGCGCCGAAGCCGATGATGAAGGTCAGCAGGTAGAAGTAGCCAATCCAGCCGGTCGCCCACATCACCGACTTGCGCGCCTCCTTGGCGCTCGGCACGGTGAAGAAGCGCATCAGGATGTGCGGCAGCCCGGCAGTGCCGAACATCAGCGCCATGCCGAAGCTGATCGCCGAGATCGGGTCCTTGACGAAGTTGCCCGGCCCCATGATCGACTGGCCGATCTTGGCGGCCTCGTCGGCCGTCTTGCCGGTCGCGAGGCTGGTCTTGATCTCGACCGCCTTCGCGAACATCGCCTCCGGGCTGAAGCCGAAGTTCCACATCACCATGAAGGCCATGAACGACGCGCCGCCAAGCAGCAGACAGGCCTTGATGATCTGCACCCAGGTGGTGGCGGTCATGCCGCCGAACAGCACGTAGACCATCATCAGCGCACCGACGATCACGACCGCGATCCAGTACTCGAGGCCGAACAGCAGCTTGATCAATTGCCCGGCGCCGACCATCTGCGCGATCAGGTAGAACGCGACGACGACGAGCGTGCCCGAGGCCGCGAAGATGCGCACCGGCTTCTGCTCGAAACGGAACGCGGCGACGTCGGCGAAGGTGAACTTGCCGAGGTTGCGCAGCCGCTCGGCCATCAGAAAGGTGATCACCGGCCAGCCGACCAGGAAGCCGATCGAGTAGATCAGGCCGTCGAAGCCGCTTGCCATCACGGCCGCGGAGATGCCGAGGAACGAGGCCGCGGACATGTAGTCGCCGGCGATCGCCAGGCCGTTCTGGAAGCCGGTGATGCCGCCGCCGGCGGTGTAGAAGTCGGCCGCGCTCTTGGTGCGTGCCGCCGCCCACTTGGTGATGAACAGCGTGAAGACCACGAACACGCCGAACATGCCGATGGCGGTCCAGTTGGTGGCCTGCTTCTGCGCCTGGCCGAGGTCGGCGCCGGCAGCGACCGCTGCGGCGGACACGCCGAGCAGCGCGGCCAGGGTCAGCACGCGCCGGGTGGTGTCGGGCAGGCGGCTCATTTCAGGACTCCCTTGGCGATCGCTTCGGCGAGATCGTCGAACTGGCGGTTCGCGCGCTGCACGTAGAAGGCGGTGATCACGATCGTGAACACGATGACGCCGAAGCCGATCGGGATGCCCATCGTCATCACGCCGTCGCCCAGCCGCTGCGACAGGAAGGGCTTGTTGAACGCCACCAACAGGATGAAGCCGTAGTACACGACCATCATCGCAAGCGTGAGCCACCAGCCGAAGCCGGTCCGCCTGGCCTTCAGTTCGAGGTACTTCGGATGGGTCGCGATGCGCCGCACCAGGTCGTCTTCCATGCTGTCTCCAGATCTAGGTATTCGACTCCGGTGGAGCCATGCGTGCATGTTCCGCGCGTGGACTGACCCCGCTCTGACGCGGAACCAACCGGAACTGACGCGAAGCTGATGCAACGCTGACGATGCCTGCGATCGCGCGGCGCAGCTTGCGAAGGATCAAGCTTGCGGGCCGGGCAGCCTTTCGTTGCGGCCCCTGCCCTTGAGGCGCATCAATTCCTCCGTGACGGCGGGCCGGAACAATGAGCTCCGCCAGCGACATCGGAGCCGCCATGTGCCAGCGCAGGAGCAGCGCGTGAAATTGCCGATCGACATCACCGGCGCGCCGGAGCAATGGCGGGCGCTTGGCGACGGTTTCCGCGTCGGCGTTCGCATCGTCACGCACGGCGCGCGGGTGCGCGTGCGCGCCGTCTGATGCATCGATAGGGGCTCGGCATGGACGTCGTCGCGCATGTGCTGTGGGCCGGCGCCGTGACCGTGCTGGTGGCGCGGCGCCGGCCGGTCACCCGCGGCGCGGTCGTCGCCACGCTCGTGCTCGCCGGCCTGCCCGACGGGCTGCAGCACGTGCCCGTGCTGGCATGGATCCTCGCGGGCGACGGCGCGTGGACCACTCTGCTCGCGCTGGCCACCTCGCTGCCGGGCCGCGAGCCGCCGCTGGCCGACATCGTGCGGCTCGCGTCGCACCATCTGCACTGCATGACACACAGCGCGGTCGTCGCGGGCGTGACGACGGCGGTCCTCTGGATCGCTCTCCGGTCGCTGTGGCTGCCGCTGCTCGGATGGTGGTCGCACATCGTCATCGACGTGTTCACCCACTCGACGGCGTTCTATCCGTCGCCGGTCCTGTATCCGATCACCTACCGCGGCTTCGACGGGATCGCCTGGAACGAACCCTGGTTCCTCGGTCTCAACTACTTCGTGCTGGGCGTGTTCTTCGCGTGGACCGTTCGTCGCTCGATGCGCGATCGGTCGATGAACTGCACCGAGATTGAAACGTTCGAAAGGAGACCACCATGAGCAGCGCAACGATGCAACCAAGCCGTCCGTCGGACGACCTCGACACGGAAGCAAGACCATGAACAAAGTTCTCGTGGTGATCTATTCCCGCTCTGGCACCGGCCGCAAGCTCGCATGGCTGCTGAGCAGGCTGCAGAACTGGCAGATGGTGGAAATCACCGAAGACCGGCCGCGCAGCAACTGGCGCTGCATCCTCGATTCGCTGCTGCGCCGCTGCCCGACGATCCGATACGACGGCCCGAACCCGCGGCGCTTCGACACCGTCGTGCTGGTGGCACCGATCTGGGCCGGTCGCCTCGCGGGGCCGATGCGCAGCTTCGTGGACTCCCAGCGTGCCCTGCTCCCCGACGTTGCCGTCCTGACGGTGATGGGACACACAGGCGCAGCGAGCGCGGTGTCTGAAATCGCCAACCTGCTCGGCCGCGCGCCGCTCCTGAACGTGTCGTTCACGACAGCCGAGGTCGAGGACGGCAGCTTCGCCGATCGCCTGCAGGCTTTCGGTCAGGCAGTCCAGTCGGCCAGGGACAGGAAGCTCGCGACGCGAGCTTCCGAGCTGGCGCCGAAGGCAGCGTGAGGGCGCAGCGGCTCACGGCACCTTTGCTGCGCGATGCCACGAACCGCTTCGATGGCAAGGTGCCGTCGCCGGTGACGGCAGGCGCCAGGCTCGCGCGCTAGGCAGCGGATTGCAGGGCCGGCTGCGAGACGGCGATGCCGCTGCGCTGCCAGCGCGCGCAGATCGCGGCCACTTCGACGGCGGCGGTGTCGACGGCGATCACGTGCGCCGACTCGTCGCCGCGCAGCGGTTCGCGCGTGTCGAGCTGCCGCTGCAGCACCTGCGCGTCGGCCTCCGACGCGTCGCGCTCGCCGGCCTGCCGCGCGGCGATGCGCTCACGCAGGACGGCATCGGATGCGTGGCAGTGAAGGACCGTGAAGGGCACATTCAGCTCCGCCGCCAGCGCCTCGAACGTCGCACGTTCCCTGCGCAACAGGAACGTGGCATCGACAATGGTCGGATAGCCGGCTTCGAGCGCCAGCCTGGCGCGCTCGCGCAGGACGTCGTACGTGCGCCGGGTCGCTTCGGCGCCATAGATGCCTTCGGGCACAAACGCAGCGGAGCGCTGCAGCGCCTCGAGCCCGAACAGCCGCTTGCGCTCGACGTCGGAACGCAGGCAGATCGCCCCGGCTTGCTCCAGCACGCGCCGCGAGACGAAGGTCTTGCCCGACCCGGACGTGCCATGCGTGATCATCAAGCGCGCATCGCTCCCGGCGGCCAGCGCGGCGGCCGTCGCGAGGTAGTCGGGCCCGACGCCCTCGCTGCCCGGCATCGCGGACGGCCGCAACGCGGCCACCAGCGCGCGCACGAGCGCGCGGTAGACGGCGTAGTAGCGCAACACGGTGATGCCGTGATGGTCGCCGGTGCGCTCCAGCCACACGTCGAGAAAGCGGAACGCGAAGTCACGGCGACCCTGCGCGACGAGGTCCATCAGCATGAACGCGACGTCGCTCATCACGTCGATCCAGCGCAGCGCAGGGTCGAACTCGATGCCGTCGAAGGCGATGATCTCGCCTTCGAAGACGGCCGCGTTGGCGAGGTGCAGATCGCCGTGGCCCTCGCGCACGCGGCCCGCGGCGCGGCGCGCCGCAAACGTGGCACGCAGCGCGTGCGCCTGCCCCTCGAGCCAGCCTCGCAGCGGCGCAACGGCCGCCGGACCGGCCTTCGCCTCCAGCGCCGCGAGCAGCTGGCGAGTGCTCGATTCGATCAGCTCCGGCGTGCCGAAGGGACTCGACACCTCGGCCGCCGGCGCGGCGAGATGGAAATCCGCGATGCGCCGCGCCAGCCGTTCGATCTGCACGGCCGACAGTGTTCCCGCGGCCAGTTGCTCGCTGAACAGCCCGCCGTCGGGGAAGCGGCGCATGCGCACTGCGTGATCGATGGACGGCCCGATGCCGTCGAGCGCCGGCGCATCGGGCGTTCCGCACACCGGCACGACATCGATGTAGAGCGTCGGCGCGAGGCGCCGGTTCAAGCGCACTTCCTCCTCGCAGGCCCGGCGCCTCGCGTCGGCCGTGCCGAAGTCCAGGAAGCCCAGATGCACCGGCTTCTTCAGCTTGTAGGCCAGCGCGCCGCACAGCAGCACCCACGAGATGTGGGTTTCGACGAGCTTCACCGGCTGCCCCTGCGTGCGCGATTCCAGCTCGCGCCGCAGGGCGTCGATGTTCAGCGGACGGGGCATGTCGATGCTCATGGTGCGATGGGCATCCATCTTGTCGGCCCGCGGAGCATCACGTTTGCGCTGCGTCAAGACGAGCCCCCGCGCCCCGGATCGAAGATCACGCATCGACCCGATCACCGCAGGAGTGGCTCATGCAGATCAACGTAGGTTCCCTGGATCGCGCGCTTCGCATCGGCGTGGGCGTGCTCCTGATCGGCCTGGCCGCCACAGGCGTCATCGGTCCGTGGGGCTACTTCGGCGTGCTGCCGCTCGTCACCGGCGCCTTCCGCATCTGCCCCGCCTACCGCCTATTCGGCTTCAGCACCTGCGCGATCGACAGGCGCTGACGTCATGTCGGCGATCGCTTCAGCGACGGCGCCCCGATGCAGAACTCTCTTAGCCGGCCGGCCACTTGCCTCGGCGAATAGGCGTCGACAGTGTGGTCATCGGGCATGCTGGTGCTCGTGGTGCGCTGGGTCCATCATGTCGCCGCCCACGCCACGCCGTTTGCGCTGCGTCAAGACGGGCCCTCGGCCTCGGATCGAACATGCTCCGTCAACGGCCGCCTGATTGGAGATGACCATGACCTATCGCAGCCTGCTCGTCCTGCTCGACACCGACGCGCTGTGCGCTGCCCGCACGCGCCTGGCCATCCGGCTGGCCGCCGATCTCGACTGTCATCTCGTCGGCGTCGCGCCCACCGGGATCATCGACCTGACGGTAGCCGTCGGCGCCGACAGCTCGCTCGGCGCCTACGCCGCGCTGGCGTGGGACACGCTGCGTGCGCAGACCGAAGGCGCCGCGGCGCGGTTCCGCGAGGACTGCCGCGTTGCAGGCCTGAAGTCCTTCGAAGCCGTCGTCGATGAAGCGGACAAGGCGACCTCCCTGGTCCGCCACGCCCATTGCAGCGACCTCACGCTGCTGAGCCAGGCCGATCCCGCCGTTGCCGGCCACCGCGTGGTGCAGGACATGGTCGAGCAGGTCGTGATGCACAGCGCGAGGCCGACGCTGATCCTGCCGTATGCCGGCCGCTTCGACCGGGTCGGGGGCACGACCCTCGTCGCCTGGGACGACAGCCGCGAGGCGGCTCGCGCCGTGTCGGACGCGCTGCCGCTGCTGCGGCGCGCGAGCACGGTGCAGGTCGTGAGCTGGAACGAAAGCGGCCAGCCGCCGGATCCCTCGATGCCGGCCCGCCTCGACGCCCTTCACCGTTGGTTGATGTGGCAGGGTGTGAGCGCCGAGGTTCGCAGCGAGACGACGGGCATCGGCATCGCCGATGCGATGTTGTCGCGCGCCTGTGATCTCAACGTCGACCTGATCGTCATGGGTGCCTACGGCCACACGCGCCTGGCGGAACGCGTGCTGGGAGGTGCCACCCGGGGTCTGCTTCGCTCGATGACGGTGCCGGTGCTGATGTCGCACTGACTGCGGCGCCGGGCTCAAGTGGCGGTATCCACCATCGCGAAACACCACGAGCCGCAGCCGCTCCGGGCCCATCCGAGGAGCACCCATGGAACGTCGCCACTTCATTCGAGTCGCGGGCGGTGGCGCCATCGCGGCGGCGTCGGCCGGCCTGGCCGCCTGCAGCCCGCGCATGCCGGCAGGCGCCATCGAGGCATGGCAAGGCCCGGCGCCGCAGGCGGACGTGCGCCGATGGATCCTCGGCCACGCGATCCTCGCGCCGCACTCGCACAACCTGCAATCCTGGCTCGTGGACCTGGAGGCGCCGGACGAGATCCTGCTGCGCTGCGATCCGACCCGGTTGCTGCCCGAGACGGACCCCTACTCGCGCCAGATCATGATGAGCCACGGCACCTTCCTCGAGCTGCTGGACATCGCCGCACGCGAGCGTGGCCTGCGCGCCGGGATCGAGCTGTTCCCCGAAGGTGTGTTCGCTTCCGACAGGCTCGACGCACGCCCGGTCGCGCGCATCCGGCTGGTGCCCGACCCGACCGTCCGGAAGGATCCGCTCTTCGCGCAGATCCTGCGGCGGCACACCAATCGCAGCGCCTACGCGCTCCAGCGGCCTGTGTCCGCGGATGCCTGGAAGGCGATGGCCGACGCGGTGAAGCCGACGCCCCTTCGCTTCGGCTTCGTCGGCGCCGACGACCCGGATGGCTTGAAGCTGCACCGTGCCGTCGCCGCCGAGGCGTGGCGGATCGAGCTGACCACCCCGCGCACGATCCTCGAGTCGTTCAAGGTGCTGCGCATCGGTGCCGCCGAGGTCGCGACGCATCGCGATGGCCTGGTCGTGCTGGACCCGATGGTCGTGCTGCTCGACCGGGTCGGCCTCTTCGACCGCACCCGGGCGCCGGCTGCCGACAGCTACGCCACGACCAGCCAGCTCGAGGACTTCAATCGCAAGCTCGACGCCACGCCGGCGTTCCTCTGGATGGTGACCGACGGCAACGACCGTGCGACGCAGATCGACGCCGGGCGTGCCTATGCGCGCGTGCAACTGGCGGCAACGGCGCATGGCGTGGCGATGCAGCCGCTGCAGCAGGCCTTGCAGGAATACCCCGAGCAGGCCCGACCCCACTCCGACATCCGCCGACTGCTCCAGGCGTCCAGCCCAGCGCAGACCGTGCAGATGTGGGCGCGCGTCGGCTACGCGCCGCCGGTCGAGCCGGCGCCGCGGCGTGCGCTCGACGCTTTTGTCGCACCCACGCGGACACGCGGCTCCTGAAGCCGCCGCAAGCCGACCGCGTCAGAACTCGAGCACGACGCGGCCGTCGATCCGGCCCGCCTTCATCGCGCCGAAGATGCCGTTGATGTTCTCCAGCTTGTCCGTGGTGTAGTGCGAGGCCACCTTGCCCTCGCCGGCGAACTGCAGCGCCTCGTGCAGATCCATGCGTGTGCCGACGATCGAGCCGCGAACCGTTTTCGCATTGAGCACGATGTCGAAGATCGGCAGCTCGAAGCCGCCCGGCGGCAGGCCGACCAGCGACATCGTGCCGCGCTTGTGCAGCATGCCGACAGCCTGCGCGAACGCGGCGCGCGACACCGCCGTGACCAGCACGCCGTGCGCGCCGCGCACATGGCGCTGCACCTCGGCCACCGCGTCCTGGGTGGCGGCGTTGATCGTCATCTCGGCGCCGAGTTCGCGCGCCAGCGCGAGCTTGTCTTCGGCGACGTCGACGGCGATGACGTGGAAACCCATCGCACGCGCGTACTGCACCGCCATGTGGCCGAGGCCGCCAATGCCCGAGATCGCGACCCAGTCGCCTGGCTTGCAGTCCAGCACCTTCAACCCCTTGTAAACGGTGACACCGGCGCACAGCACCGGCGCCGCCGGCGCGAAGCCCAGGTTCGCTGGCAGGTGGCCCACATAGCCCGGATCGGCCAGCACGTACTCGGCGTAGCCACCGTCGACGGTGTAGCCGGTCATCTGCTGGCCGTCGCACAGCGTCTCCCAGCCGGTCATGCAATGCTCGCAATGGCCGCAGGCGGTGTGCAGCCAGGGCACGCCGACGCGGTCGCCCTCCTTCAGGAACTTGACGCCCGCGCCGACCCTCGCCACGTAGCCCACGCCTTCGTGCCCGGGGATGAACGGCAGCGCCGGCTTGACGGGCCAGTCGCCTTCGGCGGCGTGCAGATCGGTGTGGCACACGCCCGAGGCCATCACCTTGACCAGCACCTGGCCCGGCGGCACCTCGGGCACGTCGACCTCCTCGATCACCAAGGGCTTGCCGAACTCGTGGACCACGGCGGCCTTCATCTTCTGCGTCATGTTGTGCCTGCGTTTCGAGTGAGGCGGTGACTCTCGCAGACGTGCCGCCGTCGGGCCGTGATCTGAATCAAGCGCGTCGAGCACGGCCCACGGCCTTACATGGCACGGTTCATCCGACGCTCGGCGCGAACTCGCAGTCGATGCGCAGCAGTTCGCCGCGCCAATCGGGCCGGGTTCCCTCCGGCCGGCCCTGCGCTTGATCTGCGGCAAGACCTCGCGGGTTTCCTGCTGCCACGCTTGGACGTTCACCGCAGGCCCGCCATGACACCTGGCGACGCCGCGGTCGAAGTTCATCCAAGGATTGCGAGGAACAGGCATGAGTCAACTGAACGTCGGCAACATCGATCGCATGTTGCGCATCCTGCTCGGCATCGTGCTCATCGGACTGGCGGCCTGGGGGACGATCGGGGCGTGGGGATACGCCGGCATCGTGCCCGTGCTGACCGGCATGGCCGCCTTCTGCCCGGTCTACAGGCTGCTCGGCATCCGCACGACGTCGCGCTGAGAGCCGGAGCGAATCAACGTTGCCGGAGACCCGGTTGACGTGTGAGTTCGACGAGCCGCATCTGCTGCCGGTCCATGACGTGGCCGCACGGCTGAACGTCGATCCCGCCCGCGGCCTGGCCTCCGACGACGTGACCCGGCGCCGGCAGCGGCACGGCGCCAATCGCCTGCCGGAGCCGCCACCGCGGCGCCTGTGGCAACGTGTGGCCGATCAGTTCCGCGAGTTCATGATCGTCGTGCTGCTCGCGGCGGCGGTGCTGTCGGGACTGATCGGCGACCTGGTCGACACCCTGGCGATCGTCGTCATCGTGCTGCTCAACGCCGCGATCGGCCTGTCGCAGGAGTGGCGCGCCGACCGCGCGATGCAGGCGTTGCAGCGCCTCGCCGCCACCCATGCCACGGTACGCCGCGACGGACGCTCGAGCGCGGTGGAGACCGAGCATCTGGTGCCCGGAGACGTGGTGCTGCTGGAGGCCGGCAACCTGGTGCCCGCCGATCTGCGGCTGCAGCACGTGGCGCAGCTCAAGGTGGACGAGTCCACGCTGACCGGCGAGTCGGTCACCGTCGACAAGCACAGCAAGCATCTCCCGGCGGGCGAACACGCTGTGGCCGATCGCGGCAACATGGCGTTCAGGGGCACCTTGGTCACGCATGGCCGCGCCACCGGACTCGTCGTGGCGACCGGCGCGCGCACACAACTCGGTCAGGTGGCCGCGCTGCTGAACCGGGAGGCCGACCGTGGCACGCCCTTGCAGAGGCGCCTGGCTGCGTTCGGCAAGCGCCTGTCTCTCGTGGTGCTGGCGATCTGCGCACTGGTGTTCGGCATCGGCGTGCTGCGCGGCGAGCCGGTGCTCCTGATGGCGCTCACCGCGATCAGCCTGGCCGTCGCCGCCATCCCCGAGGCCTTGCCCGCGGTGGTGACGGTGCTCCTGGCACTCGGCGCGCGGCGCATGGTGCGTCTGAACGCACTGGTGCGCCGGCTGCCCTCGGTGGAGACGCTGGGTTCGGTCACGGTGATCTGCTCCGACAAGACCGGCACGCTGACGCAGAACCGCATGCAGGTGCGCACGCAACGGCGCTGGGGCGACGTTCCGGAACGCGAGCTGTGGCTGGCCGCGCTGCTGTGCAACGACGCGGTGCCCGACGCCGCAGGGCACTGGGCGGGCGATCCCACCGAGACTGCACTGGCCGAGGCCGCCGTGGCTGCGGGGTTGTCCGTGTCGGAGCTGCCGCGTGCCCATCCTCGGCAGCACGAATGGCCGTTCGATTCGGATCGCAAGCGCATGAGCACGCTGCATGCCGACGGCGAAGCCTGGATCAGCATCACCAAGGGTGCGCCGGAGACGGTGCTGCCGAGCTGCACGTTCGCGGCCGGCGCCACGGGTGACCACCTTCTCGACACGGCCGACGTGTTGCGGGTTGCCGCCGCGATGGCCGCGCAGGGCATGCGGGTGCTGGCCATCGCACGGCGCAGGTGGTCGGACAGCCCCGCCGGCGCCACGGCCGACGATGTCGAGGCCGGGCTCACGCTGATCGGCCTCGTCGGTCTCACCGATCCGGCGCGTCCCGAAGTGCGCGCGGCCGTGGCCGACTGCCGCACCGCGGGCATCACTCCGGTGATGATCACCGGCGACCACCCGGCGACCGCGTTGGCCATCGCGCGCGAGCTGCACATCGTCGAAGCCGACGACACGAAGGTTCTGACCGGGCCCGAGCTCGCCACCCTCGACGACGCGCAGCTTGCCGCCCGAGTGGCAGACACCCGCGTCTACGCGCGCGTCGATCCGGCCCAGAAGATCCGCATCGTGGCCGCGCTGCAGTCGATCGGCCACTTCGTCGCGATGACCGGCGACGGCGTCAACGACGCGCCGGCGCTGCGGCGCGCCGACATCGGCGTGGCCATGGGCCGCGGTGGCACCGACGTGGCGCGCGAGGCGTCCAGCCTCGTGCTGATGGACGACAACTTCGCCACCATCGTCGCGGCGGTGCGCGAGGGCCGGCGCATCTTCGACAACATCCGCAAGTTCGTCCGCTATGCGATGACCGGGAACTCCGGCGAGATCTGGACGATCTTCCTGGCGCCGCTGCTCGGACTGCCGATCCCGTTGCTGCCGATCCACATCCTGTGGGTCAACCTCGTCACCGACGGCCTCCCGGGCCTGGCGCTCGCTGCCGAGCCGGCGGAACACGGCGTGATGCAGCGCCCGCCCCGCGCGCCGGGCGAGAGCGTGTTCGCGGGCGGCTTGTGGCAGCACACGCTGTGGGTGGGCCTGCTGATCGCGGGGCTGTGCCTGGCCGTGCAGGCGTGGGCACTGCGCGCAGGCATGCACTGGCAGACCATGGTCTTCACGGTGTTGACCTTCACGCAGATGGCTCACGTACTCGCCATCCGGTCGGAGACGCAGTCCCTCTTCGCGCAGGGCCTGCGCAGCAACCTGCCGATGACCGGCGCCGTGCTGCTGACGCTGGGCCTGCAGCTGGCGGCCATCTATGTGCCCGGCCTTCAGCCGATCTTTCACACCGAGGCCTTGTCGGCGGAAGAACTGGCGCTCTGTGTCGCCGTCGCGAGCGTGGTGTTCGTGGCCGTGGAGGTCGAGAAGGCCGTGCGCGGCGGCCGGCACGGTTGATTTTGCCCGCCAGACTGATAGTCTGCCGGGCGGGTGCACGTCTGCCGCCCCGCTTCACACGTGACAGCCGCCTCCCACATCGCCATCGTCGACGACGAAGTCGACATCACGCACCTGCTGGCCAACTACCTGCAGGGCCATGGCTATCGGATCACCCAGCTGCACAGCGGCCGTGACTTGCTTGCTCGCATGCCGACGGACCCGCCGGAACTCGTCCTGCTGGACCTCGGCCTTCCCGGTGAGGACGGCTTCTCCATTGCGCGCCAGCTGCGCGAGCACTGGCACTGCGGCTTGGTCATCGTGACCGGCCGCGGCGATGCGGTCGACAAGGTCGTCGGCCTCGAAGTCGGTGCCGACGACTACGTGACCAAGCCGTTCGATCTGCGCGAACTGCTTGCGCGCGTCAAGGCGGTGCTGCGCCGCGTGGCGCCGGCCGAGCCGGCGCCCGCAGTCGCCGCCCTGCCCGCGCGCAGCAGGCTTCGATTCGCGCAATGGCAGCTCGACACCGCCGGCCGCACGCTGACGAACCCGCAGGGCCAGGACGTGCCGCTCACGACCGGCGAGTTCGACCTGCTGCGCACCTTCGCCGAGCATCCCGGCCGCGTGCTGTCGCGCGACTTCCTGCTCGAGCGGACACGCGGCCGCGAGGCCGGTCCGTTCGACCGGACCATCGACGTGCAGGTGGGGCGTCTGCGCAAGAAGCTCGAACTCGACGCCGAGAACCCACAGATCATCAAGTCCGTCCGAGGCGCCGGCTACATCCTCATCCCACCGGTCGCGGCCGCCTGAAACATGAACGTCGCGCCGTTCGGGCCACCCCTCTCGCTGCCGCCCGGCATCGACGAGCGCACGGTTTTCCGTTCTTTGTTCATTGCCTACCCGGACGCACTGCTGCTGGTGGACCAGGCGGGCGCGATCGTGCTGGCCAATCCCGCGGCCGCACAACTGCTGGGCTACAACGTCGACGAGTTGGCCGGGCTCAGCGTGGACGCGCTCGTGCCCGACAGCATTCGTCCGCGGCATGCCTCCTTCCGCGAGGCCTACGGCCGCGCGCCGCGCGCCCGTCCGATGGGCACGCAGATGGAGCTCGTCGCCAAGCGCAAGGACGGCAGCGAGGTGATGGTCGAAATCGCGCTCAGTCCGCTGCAGACACACGGTCTGCCCTTGGTCGTGGCCGCGATTCGCGACATCGGCGCCTATCCGCGCGTCAAGCAGGCGTTGAAGCGAGCGCGCTACAGCGAGCACCTGGCGCAGCTCGGACGCATCGCCGTCGATGCGCGCGATCCGCAGACGCTGCTGGTCCAGGTCCCGGCGATCGCCGCCGATGCCTTGGAGGCAGAGGTGGGCACGGTCTTCCTGCTGGAGCCCAACCGGCTCGAGCTGCGAGTCGCAAGCGCCGCCGGCCAGGTTCCCGGCGAGGAAGTGGGCGCACTGGTTCCCAACCGGCCGGACACCCCACCCGGGTTCGTGCTGTCGCAGGGACAGGCCGTCAACGTGCCCGACTACCGCAGCGAATCGCGGTTCGTGGTGCCGCCGTCCTATCTCGGCGCCGGCCTCACGAGTGCGCTGGGCACCCCGGTGACGGATCGAGGACGCGCCATCGGCGCGCTGATCGTGCGCTCACGCACCGCGCAGCGCTTCGGCGACGAGGAGCTGCGCTTTCTGGAATCGCTGGCGAGCCTGCTGGCCACCAGCCTGCAGCGGGCCCAGTCCGACGAGGCGCTCAAGCATGCACAACGCCTCGAGAGCGTCGGGCAGCTGACCGGCGGCATCGCCCATGACTTCAACAACCTGCTGACCGTGATCCAGGGCAATCTGCAGGTGCTCGAGGAGCTGCCGGCGCTCGAGCAGAACGAGTACGGCCAGCAGCTCGTCGCCGCGGCAGCGCGCGCCAGCAAGCGCGGCGCCGAGTTGACGAGCAAGCTGCTCGCGTTCTCGCGCCGTCAGGTTCTCCAGCCGACGAAGATCGATGTCAGCCTGCTGTTGAATTCGCTGTCGGGCATGCTGCGTCGAACGCTCGACCAGCGCATCGTGATCGAGGTGGAGGCGCTGCCGTCATGTCCTCCGGTCCTGGCCGACCCCGGCCAGCTCGAATCAGCGTTGCTCAACATCGCCATCAATGCACGCGACGCCATGCCCCAAGGAGGGCAGCTCCGCTTTCACGGCCAGGCCGTCACCTTGTTGCCGCCGGCGGTGCGACGCGAACTCGAAGACCCGAGCGCTCCCGACGACCGTTTTGTCGCGATCGCCGTATCCGACACCGGCACGGGCATGTCGGAGGACGTGAAGGAGCGGGTGTTCGAGCCGTTCTTCACGACGAAGGAGGCTGGCCGGGGAACGGGCTTGGGTCTGAGCACCGTGTACGGCTTCGTCAAGCAGTCCAAGGGCGCGATCTCGGTCGACAGCACGCCCGGCGCCGGGACGACGATCACTCTCTACATTCCGCAGCCCTGGAGCACCGACGCAACGCCCGCTGAAGACGACAGTTCCGCCTATCCGCTGCGAGTCGGCCTCAAGGTTCTGCTGGTGGAAGACGATCCCGAGGTCCGCGCCGTCGTGCGCACCTTCCTCCTGCAGCTCGGGTGCGAGGTCAACATGGCGTCCAGCGCCGAGCAGGCGCTCGTCACGCTCAAATCCGACGCCGGGTTCGACCTGCTGCTCAGCGACATCGCGCTCGGCCCCGGCATGCGCGGCACCCAGCTCGCTCACGAGGCGCAGCAGCGCCACCCGGATCTCGCCATCCTGCTCATGTCGGGCTTCTCGGCCGAGCTGCTGGAAGCCGATCGCGACTCGCCCGCGAGCTGGGAGCTGCTGCGCAAGCCGTACACGCGCGCCGAGCTGGCGGGCGCCATCGCCAGAGTCACGTCGGGGCCACCGGCGGACTGACCACGCTCGTCATGGAGGCGTGATCGCGGTTTCGGTCCGCTGCGGCGAGGGCGGCGAGGCAGTCGCTTCTTCCGCCTGCACGCCGAGCGCGGCAATCGCTGCGGCAAGCAGGCCGCTGCCGATGACCGCCCAGCATTGCCCGCGCGCACAAACGCTCGCCTGCGTGTCATGCTCGTTGATGGGCTCGTCCCGCTTCGCTTGGTGCGTGGTGTCCATGGTGCCTTCCTGTCGTGCAACGCACGAAACGTTCATTGCAGGGTCGGCGCCGGCGCAAGACTGCGCTGCACGAAGGCCGACAGCGCGTGCACGTCCGGGATGTGCACGTCGCGCCGGCCCTTCTCGACGAAGCCGATGACCTTGTCGCGCGCCAGCTTCGACAGTGCCCGGCTCACCGTCTCGAGCGTGATGCCGAGGTAGTTGCCGATCTCGGCGCGCGTCATGCGCAGCGTGATGTGATCGGTGCGCATGCCGCGCTTGGCGAGCGATTCGGCCCAGTAGCGCAGGAAGTCGGCGACGCGCGCATCGGCCGGCAGCGTGCACACCGACATCAGCGAGTCGCGGTCGCGCGCGATCTCGCGGCTCATCGCCTCGTGCAGCACGGTCAGCAGCGCGGGCTGGCGAGTGCAGGCGGCGAGCAGGGCGTCGTAGCGCACCACCCAGACTTCGCCGGTGTCCATCGCGATCGCGTCGCAGCCGTATTGGTTGTGGGCAATGCCGTCGAACCCCAACCAGTCGCCGCGAAACTTGAGTCCGACGACCTGCTCGCGGCCATCGGGGGCCAGGTTGACGATCTTGAAGAAGCCGGAGTTCAGGATGTAGAGGTTGCCGAAGCCCTCGCCGGCCTGGTAGATCACGTCGCCGGCGTGCACGACGCGGCGCTGCGGCGCGAGCGTATCCCCGAGCAGTCTGAGCGTGTCGGCGATGCGCTGGCTGGCACGCTGGTTGGCGTCGGCATCGGTGCTGGGGACGGTGGTCGTCGGCATCTCGGACTCCTTGGCGGTAGGGGCTGTGTTCGATGGAATCGATGCTAGGAAGCGACCGCCAACGGCATGACAACGGCGCGAGTCACTCGGTATCACTGCGTGAACCGTTCGTGTCGATTGCGTATCAGCGCGACACAGGGGCATCCCGCTTGACCGAGGTCAACACCAGCGCAAGTGGCGTCGCTAGTCTTGCCGCGGCGTGCTGCAGCAATTCCCCGCCGCACACTCCAACGCCATGACTTCCTCCCACCGCCTCGCCCGTGATTCCGTCTCGCCGGTCGAGGCGAACACGCTGCTCGCCCGGGCGCGAGTCCTGAAGCTCGCAGCGCAATCGGGTGTTTCGATCGAACCGCGGCTCAAGGGCAAGAATCTGGGCCTGCTGTGCGAATCGCTAGACAGTGCCGACGCTGCCTTGTTCCGCAGCGCGGCGAGCGAGCTGGGCGCTCACGTGGCGCACGTCCGTCCGAGCCTCACGACGGCCAGCGCGTCGCAGGTGGTGACCCACACGGCCCAGGTGCTGGGCCTGCTCTACGACGCCGTGGAATGCCAGGGCATGGCCCCCGCCCTGGTTCGCGGCATTGGGGAAGCCGCCGGCGTGCCGGTCTATGACGGCATCGCGACGCAGCGTCATCCGATGGCCCACCTGGCCGAGCAGCTGGACGGCGGACTCTCCAGCAGCGAGAACCGGCGGTACGTGCTGCAGGCCGCGTTGCTGGATGCCATCGGCTGATCCCGACCGCCGGCCGAGCGCATGAGCATCCGCAACCTCGATCGCCTGCTGGCGCCGAAAGCCATCGCCGTCATCGGCGCGTCCAACCGCGCCGGCAGCGTGGGTGCGACCGTGTGGCGCAATCTGCGCGCGGGCGGCTTCGCCGGACCGATCTTCGCGGTGAACCCCAGGCACGCCACGCTCGACGGCGATCGGGCGTATGCGCAGATCGGTGAGCTGCCGCAGGTCGCGGACCTCGCGGTGATCGCCACGCCGGCCGCGACCGTGCCAGGCTTGATCGGCGAGCTGGGACAGGCCGGCACTCGCGCCGCCATCGTGATGACCGCAGGCCTGGACGCTCCGGCGAAGCAGGCGATGCTCGATGCTGCACGTCCTCACCTGCTGCGCGTGCTGGGCCCGAACTGCCTGGGCCTGCTGTCGCCGCATCTGGGCCTGAATGCGAGCTTCGCCCATGCCGCCGCCCTGCCCGGCGACGTGGCGTTCGTCTCGCAATCGGGCGCGCTGGTCACTGCCGTGCTCGACTGGGCAAAGTCGCGGCGCATCGGCTTCTCGCACATGGTGTCGTTGGGCGAGCATGCCGACGTCGACTTCGGCGATCTCCTCGATTACCTCGCAAGCGACGCGCACACCCGATCGATCCTGCTCTACATCGAAAGCATCGAGTGGCCGCGCAAGTTCATGTCGGCCGCGCGTGCGGCAGCGCGCAACAAGCCGGTGATCGTCGTCAAAGCCGGCCGCGCAGGCAACGGCGTGCAGGCGGCAGCGTCGCACACGGGCGCACTTGCCGGCTCGGACGTGGTGTTCGACGCCGCCATCCGCCGCGCGGGCATGCTGCGCGTGGACACGCTGCAGGACTTGTTCATGGCCGCCGAGACACTCGCGCGCTTTCGCACCAATGGCGACGAAGCGCTCACGATCATGACCAACGGCGGCGGCGCCGGCGTCATGGCGGCCGACGCGGCGGCATTCGCGGGCATCCCGCTGCAGGCGCTCGGCGACGAGGTGCGAAGCAAGCTGGACGCCATGCTGCCGTCCACGTGGTCGCGCGCCAACCCGATCGACATCATCGGCGACGCACCGGTGCAGCGCTACACCGACACGCTGCAGGCGCTGCTCGCCGATCGCAGCAGCGGCGCGACACTGTTCCTGCATTCGCCGACAGCGATCGTCCGCAGCGACGACATCGCGCGTGCCTGCGTGCCGCTGGTGCGCCAGGCCACCGACCGTGTCATGGCCTGCTGGCTGGGCGACGCGGCGGTGGCCGACGCGCGGCAGATCTTCGACGATGCCGGCGTCGCGCAGTACGACACGCCCGAGGAAGCGGTGCGCGCCTTCGGGATGCTGCGCACCTACCGGCACAACCAGGCACTCCTCACGGAGGCGCCCACCGCCGGCGAGGCCAGCCCGCCCGACACCGCGGCCGCGCGCGCCGTCATCGAGCGCGTGTTGGCCGAAGGCCGCGACATGCTCGACGAGCTCGAGGCAAAAGCCGTGCTGCAGGCCTATGGCATCCCGATCGTTCACACCGTCGACGCTGGACCGACGGCGGAAGCTGCCGTTGCCGCGGCCCGCAAGATCGGCTACCCGGTGGCCTTGAAGATCCTCTCGCCCGACATCAGCCACAAGTCGGATGTCGGCGGCGTGCGCCTGAATCTGCGCGACGACGAGGACCTCGCCAAGGCTGTGACCGGCGTGCTGGCGAGCGTGCACGCGCTGCGCCCACAGGCACGCGTCACCGGCTTCACGGTGCAAGCCATGGTGACGCGCCCGATGGCGCACGAACTGATCATCGGCGCGAGCATCGATCCGGTGTTCGGACCGGTGCTGCTGTTCGGCCAAGGCGGCACCGCCGTCGAGGTGCTCGCGGATCGCGCGATCGCACTTCCGCCTCTGAACCGCGCACTCGCCGGCGAGCAATCTGGCTACGCGCGTGCGCGACACCAGCTCGCCGGCTACCGCGACCACCCGCCGGCCGACCTCGATGCGATCCGCGACGTGCTTGTCACGGTGTCGCAGATGCTGGCGGACCAGCCGCACCTCGCCGAGCTCGACATCAATCCGCTGTGGGCCGATCACGAGGGCGTGATCGCGCTCGACGCGCGCATCCGTGTCAGCCGCACGCCCGTCGCCGGGGCCGAGCGCTTCGCCGTCCTGCCCTATCCGGCGGAACTGGCCGAGACGATGTCGTGGCACGGCCGGACACTCACGCTGCGGCCGATCCGCCCGGAGGACGAGGCGCAGCATCTGGCGTTCATCGAACAGCTCGCACCCGAAGACCTTTGGCTGCGCTTCTTCAGCAGCCGGCGCGCACTGCCGCGCAGCGAACTGGCGCGTCTGGTGCAGATCGACTACGCGCGCGAGATGGCGTTCGTGGCGCTTGCCGCGCGTCCGGACGGGAGGCCCGAGACGCTCGGCGTGGTGCGCGCGATCGCCGACCCGGACAACACCGAGGCCGAGTTCGCGATCATCGTCCGCTCGGACCTCAAGGGACAGGGCCTGGGCCACCTGCTGCTCGGCAAGATGATCCGCTACCTGCGCGGCCACGGCACGCAGCGCCTCGTGGGAGAGGTGCTGCGCGAGAACCACGCGATGCGCGAGCTGGCGCGTGCCCATGGTCTGCACGTCGACGCAGCCGCGTCCGACACCGAGGCGGTACGCTGCGTGCTCCCGCTGCAGGCGGATTCAGTCTGAACACGCTGAAAGCTCGTCGGCGCGCCGGCGGTCGTTTCTGCTCCTGACCCCCGCTCGCGGGCGGCCGTGTGATGCCAAGCCCCTCCATCGACGCCGGACGCGCGTGCCTTGCGCTCGATCAACCGACAGGTCTTCAGTTCCACGCAACGGCAGGCAAACCCGCTAGCCTTGGGCGATGGACCCAGCCGACCTTTCATTGCCTGCGCAGACCTTGCCTGCCGCGGCCATCGTCGACGACAGAAGCGTCGACATGGACGTCCTTCTGGCGCAGATCGTCAAGACCCAACAGTCTGCGGGACGTCGCGTACGGGGCTGCGTGATGAGGCGCCCGCCACGCGAGAACGGTTGCGCTGCGACCATGGTTCTCGTCGACATCGATACCGGCGACGAGTACCTGGTTTCGCAGCCCATGGGGACGGGTTCCAGGGCGTGCCGAGCGGACCCCCAGGGCTTCGCTCGTGCGAGCCAGGTTTTTCGTACCGCGCTGGCGGAGGATCCCGAACTCGTCGTGAGCAATCGATTCGGTGATCTCGAGGTTTTGCGCGGCGGCTTCACCGAAGAACTCCTTGCCGTCATGGAGCGCGGCATTCCCTTGCTGACGACCGTGCCGGTGCGCAACGTCATCGCCTGGCAGGAGTTCACGGGGGGCGGCACGCTTCTGCCGCCTGACGAGGCGGTTGTCGCGGCGTGGGTGGACAAGGCGCTGTCGCAGGCTCGGCAGACGGCGTAGGCTCCGCCGCGGCGACTGCCTCAGCTTGGTCCTGCGGCCCATGGCGGCAGTCATTGACGAGCGTCAAAGGCGGCCGCGCAGATTGATTGCGAAGGAGCAAAACCAAGTTGGGGTCATGTCTCGAAAGTGAAGCGTCCTAGGAGCGCTGCCATGACGAACCCGCTCGAACACCCACTTGTTGCCGACGAGACATCTTGGCCGCAGGCCGGCGCTGCGCCGGCCGGGTCGGCGTCGAAGGAGATTCACCTTGCGCCAGTCTGCGAGGCGCTGCGTTCGGCCTTCCAGCCAGGCACCATCAAATGGCAGCACGCGATGGCGTTGGCCAAGGTGGCGGTCCGGTATCACATCCTGAGCGGAGCGCCCATCTTTCGCCGCGAGGCACGCTGCGATGCGCTCTGGCTGCTGGGAAGAGGACGCGCTTGTGTCGGCATCCGCGACACGCAGCGACGCTGGCTCCAATGCAGATCCGTTCATGCAGGCCAGTGGCTGGATGTCGCCAGCGCCTGGCTCGGGGACAGCTTCCTGGAGACTGCCATCGCCGAGACCGGGGTCGTCATCGCCTACGAGTTCCCCGTGAGCGACGTGCAGCAGTTGTGCAGGAAGAGCCCTGCGATTGCAGAGCTGTTGATGTCGGTGCTGGCGAACCGGGTCAGAAGCTCCACCGAATCGGCACACGACCTGGTCGCGCGGGATGTTCCGGGCAGGGTCGCAAAGTGGCTGCTGGCGAATGCCGGGCGAACCGGCAACGACGCGCTCGAGCTGGTCATGGACCGCCGCAAGCGCGCCCTGGCGGCCGAGCTGAACACGTCGCCGGAGACCTTGTCCCGCGCGCTGGGCCGGCTGCGCCACCTCGGCCTCATCGCCGTCGACGGCTACCGGATCGACATCCTCGACCCCCACGCACTGCGCACCTTCTCCGGCTGGGGTCCGCGGGGCGAAAGCGCGGAGCCCGCCGCTTGACATTGCGCAAGCGTGCTCGCGTCGTGCCTTCTAGAGTGCATCGATGGCACGCTCCGGTTCCCTCGCACTGCGCCTGGTTGGAATCGGGCTGGCGTTTCTTGCGGTCGCGGTTGCTTCCATCGGGCTCAGCCTCTGGGTGACGTGGCAGCTCGAGGGCGGTGCGGCCGCCGTCAACGAGGCCGGCCGCCTGCGGATGATGACCTACCGCATGGCGTTCGA
>Ga0075366_10000257_pt1 | contig 23367 bp, 20 predicted proteins | sample EndMethybrTD3031_FD_72351 | JGI IMG/M metagenome (GOLD analysis project Ga0075366, IMG submission 72351) | Populus endosphere microbial communities from Tennessee, USA - Endosphere MetaG P. TD hybrid TD303-1 | ecosystem: Host-associated > Plants > Roots > Endosphere | place: USA: Tennessee...
TAGATTAGTAACTAGCTATGCCACGAGTATCATTTACTACCTACTGCGAACGACGAACCAAGCTAAGCCAGACATGGCATGTGGACCGCAGTGGATTCCTCGGTTTACGTCCGGAAGAACAATGGACTCTCCACCAGTACTTTCGACTCACGGAATCACTAACGCCAGAACAGGTCCACCAACATTGGACTAGTTTGCAATCCCAGCGTTCATCACTCGCACAACGTGCCGGCCGAGCCTATACAACTTTTGAAGTAGCACTCAAAAATAGACCAGTGCCAATCCTGCAAACCCAAGGGAAAAAGCGCAAACTTGGCAAGGTCAAAGTTGAGTTGCTCGTTTTACCGCAGCCAAATGCTAGGAAGCTTGCTAGGACGTTATTGGATGTAGTGAGGGGTGAGACTAGACCACCGGCGGACTAACGGCTCCATCGCCAAGTTTAAAGGCTGTGTCATCATAAGCTCCAATCTGTAAACTGGACACAAGCTTGCTAGCCTCGCTTGCACTAGACAGAATTTTTGTTTGCTGAAATTGTCTACGCTCGCAAACGCCGATAAGGAACGCAAGCATAAGGGATAGCTGCCAGCCGTATTTTGATGTCCCCGCTTCTGCATTCGGGTCATAACCGAAGCGGTAATAGAGCTCACTGTCATTGATAGTTTTAGTCTCTAGGGCGAGCCTCATTAACGAGTAATCGTGCTTGAAGAGAGTTATAAGATCGGGGCCGAGTTTGAAACCACTGTTACCAACGTCTTTTGCCTCTTGTCGCTGGAACCACTTGCTAATCGTGCTGGGTCGTGGGGCGGCATCGGTATCTCTTTGATATCCGAATATAATGCCCGCCAAATCAGACGGGTACTCTACTAGTTCTTTCGCGGAGGCTATGTTTAGCAGCGCGTCACCAAAGTCTTTACTGGAGAGAGTTGTCTTTACCTCGATTACTGCAATAACCGCACCTGGTCTTACTACCGCGAAATCACCCTCTTGGAATATGTAGGCTGTAGGCACATTCTCGTCAATCACCAGAATGTCGATCTGCTTGCTTACGTGCTCATCGTCTTTATAGATGAAGCCAGTTTTAACCGAGTACCGACTAGACAAGAAGTTACGCAGTACCGAGCGAATAATCTCTTCGTGGTAAGCACCATTACTGTAGCGGTGTGTTATGAGCTTCGACAATCGTTGGAACTTTCCCATCATCTCGTTGGCAAAACTATCGTAGTAGGCTGGAGGCATACAATTATTATGCACCCAATTCGTTGATAAAGCGAGGTGATGGTTTAACTACTGACGTTTCCGCCCGTGCGTGTCTCGCATCTCCACGCCTCGCTTCAGCAGATGCCTGCGAATAGTGTCGTCCGTGGTGTTGAACCGCTGCCCAACCCGCGCTAGCGAAAGTCCTTGTTCGTACAGTCGGGCCGCTTCGTCAATCTCTTCTTCTGTGATCCTGCGCGACCAGCGTGGCGTAATGTCGTACCGCTTCAAGATGCTGGTGACGGTCTGCTTGGAGACGCCGAACTGACTACTCAATTCCGCGAGGTCAGCTCCGCCCTCGTAGGTGGCGATCAGCTTCTGGGCCTGATCACCCTTGATCTGCTTGGCCGTACGCGGAACAGGAGTGGACTCTCGCTGAACTGGCGCAGCATCAGGGCCGGGCAGTGTGGCCGCAAGGTGCCGCAACGCCTGGAGCTGGGCTTTTGTGTTCCAGTCGGTTTGCTTGTCGCCCACCAAAATAAAGAGTCGGTCTTATGACCGGCTTTTTATTTGGTCTCAACGGAGATAAAAGACTTGAGCCGACGGAAAAATACGCAGCGGCGTATTGAGAAGTTGCAACTTAGCCGAGCGGCATCTACAAGCAGATAATGAGTGAGCAATACTAAACAAGATCGCCAGCAAACAAAGAGGCTTTTGCAAGGCGATGTGTCGTGGGCGAAGAAGCTATTGCACACATAGTCAATATCCTGGATAATGCCTGAAACATAAATGTAACATAAGAGACACAGCCATGCCAAAAAAGCTATCAAATAGCGGATTCTCTGTCGTTGAAGTGGTGGTTGTCCTATTCGTAGTTGCCGCCCTCGGCTTGGGCGGTTTCTTTGTATGGCACTACAACAAGGATGACAGCGATAAGGACAAGTCGAGCAACACCAACCAGTCGACAAGCAACAGCGACTCCGATTCGCAGCCCCCCAAGACTGACGATCAATACGCAGGGTGGAAGACATACGAAAGTTCCACATACGGATTGAGCTTCAAGTATCCATCGGATTGGAAGGTGACAGAGGGCCCGATTACCTCATCGGCATCTTCTACCCAGCAAGAGTATGAGATTGATCTTAAGCGAGATCAAGACGTGAAGTACAACGCAACGCTAAGTATTGAAGTCCTTGGCGAAGACTTGGCTACCGCTACTGTCACATACGACAAGAACGACTCATCATCAAAGCAAGTTACTCGCACAACGGATGCACTTAAAGGTAAGCAGTCAGTTCAATATATGGCCACCAATGATAGTGTTCCTTCAAGGCTCTATTTATTTGCCGTTGGCGGCAAGACTTATGTGGTCTCAAGCATTAATGAAGAGCTAAATGCCCAAACGGACTCTGACTATTGGACAAAGTTTGGAAAGGTGTTCGACTCGTTGCAGATTGACTAGTAAAGCCAGGGGGTAACGAAATTTTAGAAATAGCTTGGGCGAGCATAGCGAAATAGGCTGATCTATCATCAGGTGTTTCATGCTGCAGCCTGTCGGGGTTAAAACGACCATTAACATGAATAATTTCCAAAAGCATTAGGTTACTATGTACTTTACTAACGATATAGTCAACACGTTAAGGCTGCCGCAATGTGTGTTCTTCTAATGCGGTTTATTGCAATGGTACTTTTGGCGCGCTGGTGCGAATCAAAAAGTAGGCTACGAGCAGCAAGATAGTTAGGCCACCGTCGAAGATGATCAAATCGGGTGCGCCCTTAATGCCGCCCTGCATAACAAAGAAAATACCAGCAGCTGTCAGTGCAAGTTTGTTGCCAATCACAATCCACCACAGCTGATTGCCGAGGGGTTTGCGGGCGAGCATGCTAAACATAGCTGCAAAGGTACCAAATCCAATCATGCGCCAGGTTTCAACTACTTTTGTGCTGTCGCTGGCATCTTGTACTACCGGGATAGCCGAAAGCGCCGCACCGAAGGCTGCTAGGGCCGCTACCCAGAGCAAGGTTGTAGCTATTGTGAGTTTTTTGGTTGTTTCAACGTCGTTATTCATAGCTATAGTATACCTGGTTTGATAACAGGAAAATCAACCTCGTCATCATCGCGCCCACTGCGATCGTGTGCATTGATAATAGAGAGTGTACCAATTCTTTGACCGAGCTCTGGCATGGTGTCAAAGCGGTGCCAAACGGTAGCTTGTCCGCCATCAGTCCAGACTACAGTATCACCTTTGGTGATAGCTGTTGTATATACCTGCGGGTTGATAATTGTAGGGTCAACGAAGCCGCTGAGGAGTTGTTCATGAGCTAAATCGCCGTTGCCTTTAGCAGCTTCAAGGTCTGTGCCAAAATGACTAAGCCACACCGCACCTCCACCTGCTAGGCAGGTATTAATGTCAAAGGCCGTGCGATCTAATGTAGGGTCATGGTCGGGGTATAGATCGTGGTGTAGGCCACCAACACTGTCTTGGCTGATTGTTGCTGCAGTACCAAACTCTTCGATTGTAGGCTGCCTGTCGGGAAAGATCTCCGACAGTGTGTAAGCTATTTCGCGTACATTATAGTTATGTCTTTGGCGTGCAAAATGGGCAAGGCGAGCGGGTGTGATTATCTTAAAGCCGGGAATTTCTAAGCGCAGACATTTCCCAAGTGCTTCGGTTAGGTGGGATTTGTTTAAGGATATAGCTGGCATTTCGTGCCTAACGATTGGAACGAGTTCGGGCATAATGGCCAAAACTATACGCCTTCCAGCTGCCCAAAACAAGACAGTATGGTGTTTTTGTGGTATACTATTATCAATGACTTGCCACATGCTCCATTGTAGCCATATGTTGCCGGCGCTCCGCGGTTAGTTTTTAATTGAAAAGAATATTAAAACGCCGTGATTGCCCGGCGTTTTTTACTTGAAAAATCTGTTACAATTATCTGTGAGGAAAACAACTTATGAATCTGACCACTCAACCATATAAAGGCGCTCGCGACTTTTATCCCGAAGACAAACGTTTACAAAAGTATATGTTTAATACCATGCGCCAGGTTGTTGAACGCTACGGCTACGAAGAATATGACGCTCCTATCTTGGAACCAATCGAAATGTATCTTGCCAAATCTGGTGCAGAGATTGTGCACGAACAAACCTATGTATTTCAAGATCGTGGTGGTCGAACAGTTACGATTCGACCCGAAATGACTCCAACAGTCAGCCGTATGGTAGCTGCTAAGCGCCAAGAACTGGCATATCCACTGCGCTGGTATTCAATCCCTAACTTGTGGCGTTACGAACGTCCACAGCGTGGCCGTTTACGTGAGCACTGGCAGCTTAACGTCGACTTGTTTGGCCTGGACGATTTAAGCGCCGAAGCCGAACTTATCCAGATTGCCGACAACATTTTGCAGAAGTTTGGTGCTACCCACGATATGTATGCTATTCGTGTTAATAGCCGCAAACTGATGGACTTTATTATGCATGGCTACCTTGGTTTGAGTGAAACACAGGCGCACACTCTAGCAAAGCTTATCGATCGTATGCACAAAATGCCATCCGATGCATTTGCTGCCGAAGCTGATGCCTTGTTTACTCCCACGCAGCGCGACGAAGGGGCAAGCAACAAGCTACTCGGACTGCTTAAAATTAAGCAAATTAGTCACTTGCCCGAAGTTATTCGTAATCATCACTCGATTGTAGAGCTTAAACAACTCCTCGAAACTCTGGCTGATATGCGTATTACGAATGCTGTTTTTGACATTACTTTGATGCGTGGCTTTGACTATTACACCGATATTGTGTTTGAAGTATTCGACAAACACCCCGATAATAACCGCTCAATGTTTGGTGGTGGCCGTTACGACGGTTTAGTGGGTCTATTCGGTGTAGAGCCCGTGCCGACTGTAGGGTTTGGTATGGGTGACGTTACGCTCCAGAACTTCCTCGAGGGCCACGACTTATTGCCTAAGATGCGTCCCGAAACAGACGTATACGTCATTTTGATTGGTGACGTATACCAGCAAGCGCAGCGCATCGTTCATGACTTGCGCGATATGGGTGCTAATGTTGCCGTTGATACAACTGGCCGCAAGCCTGATAAGCAGATCAAGACTGCGGTTAAAAAAGGCATTCAATACGCTATGTTTATCGGTGAAAAAGAAATCAAAGAAGAACAGTATGTGGTTCGCAATTTAATCACCGGAGTAGAAGAACGCCACAGTGCTTCCCGTATCGTCAGCATCGTAAAAGATTACCGCGACGAAGACGACGTATGACCGGAACAAATCATGTTGTAACTGGTGCGCTTATTGGGGCTATTGTAAGCTCTCCGATTATTGCAGTACCGCTGGCGATCGCTTCACACTTTTTACTCGATATGTTGCCTCATTATGGTGATCGATTGGTCGCCAAGCACTCACGTGGTTTCCATATCTTTATTATTGTCGATACCGTTATAACGATTTCTTTTTTGTTAGTGGTGCTTCTGTTACAGCCTCATCACTGGCAGTGGATGATTGTCGGTGGTCTTATGGCAATGAGCCCTGACCTTATGTGGTTGCCTAATTATTTGCGCGATGTGCAGAACAAAGCTATTAAGTCATACAACAAGGTGATGCACTGGCACGAAAACATCCAAGTGGAACGTGAATGGGGTATTATTGTCGAGGCTGCATGGTTACTCGTAGTGGTTCCGGGCTGCTTCTGGGTCTTTGCTTAGGGCATTGTTAAGAGGTCGCTAGTCAAAAGCCATTCAATCTGTTACAGTACATACTTATGCAAGTGACTCAAAAAAATCTATCAGATACGAAAATCCAGCTTTCTATCGTTGCTGACACCAAAACTTTGGACCAGGCAAAGAAGGAGGCATTAGAGACTTTGGCCAAGAGCATGCGTTTGCAAGGCTTTCGCCAGGGCAAGGCGCCCCTCAATTTAGTTGAGAAGAGTGCTGATCCAGCAACATTGCAGTCAGAATTCCTCGACCTCGCAATGAACCGCATGTACGTACATGCACTAGACGAAGGCAAAATCCGTCCTGTTGCACAACCTAAGGTGACGGTTAAAAAATTTGTACCATTTGAAAGCCTTGAGCTTGAGATCGAAGTCGAAATTATCGGCAAAGTTACCTTGAGCGACTATAAAAAGATCCGCATGGACAAACCTGCTGTTAAGGTAACTGCTAAAGATGTTGACGAAGTTATCGAAAACCTCAAGACTCGTGAGTCCGAAAAAGTAGACGTTGACCGTGCTGCTAAAGACGGCGACGAAGTAACTATCGACTTTAAGGGCGTAGACACTAAGACCAAAGAAGCTATTGCTGGTGCTGACGGCAAAGCTTATCCACTCGTTTTGGGGAGCAACACCTTTATTCCTGGCTTTGAGCCAAAGCTTGTTGGCCTTAAGGCTGGCGAAGAAAAATCCTTCGATATTACTTTCCCTAAAGACTACGGTGTAGCCGCCCTACAGAGCCGTGGTGTAACCTTTACAGTTAAGGCTGTTGCAGTTAAGGAAGTTCAGCTACCAAAGGTAGATGAGGCTTTTGCTGCTAAAGTTGGTCCATTCAAGAGTGTTGACGAGCTTAAAGAAGACATCAAAAAGCAGTTAGCTGCTGAAAAAGAAAACCAAGCTGAACGTGAGTTTGTAGACAAGTTGGTACTTAAGATTACCGACGAGTCCAAGGCTGCAATTCCTGAATCTCTTATCGAAGAGCAAATCGATCGCATGGAGCAGGAAGAACGCCAAAACCTTATGTACCGCGGTCAGACTTGGCAGGAACATCTTGACGCTGAAGGTGAAACCGAAGAAAGCCACCGCAAAAAGCTTAAGACCGACGCCGAAAAGCGTGTAAAAGCTGGTTTGGTACTTTCTGAAATTGCCGAAGCAGAAGGCCTTACAGTTACTCCCGAAGAATTAGAAATCCGTATCCAGATTTTGAAGGGGCAATATCCAGACCCACAAATGCAAGCCGAGCTCGATAAGCCCGAAAACCGCCGTGACATTTTGTCTCGTCTGCTCAGCGAAAAGACCTTAGCTAAGCTCAAGTCTTATGCAGAGAACGCTGGCACCACTAAGCCAAAGGCCGAAAAGAAGCCCGCCGCTAAAAAGCCAGCTGCCAAGAAGTAATCTGACGTATTGCTGAAAAACTGGCCTCTTCACAACCGAAGGGGCCAGTTTTATTTTTAGCACTCTTGACGTGAGAGTGCTAAAGCCAGTATCATAAGTATATTGTTAAGCAAGGGAACCGACGTGATCCAACCAACCTCATACATGGTGCCAACCGTTATCGAAAGCGATGGCCGCACCGAACGTGCATACGACATTTACAGTCGATTGCTTAAAGACCGCATTATCTTTTTGAGCACTCAGGTGGACGAAGTAAGTGCAAACCTGATCGTTGCCCAGCTACTCTTCTTGCACGCCGAAGACCCAAAGAAAGACATCTATCTCTATATCAACAGTCCTGGTGGCTCAGTGTATGACGGTATGGCAATTTACGACACCATTCAATACATCACTAACGACGTTATTACAGTAGGTATTGGTTCGCAGATGTCGATGGGGTCGTTCTTATTGACTTGCGGCGCCAAAGGCAAGCGTTTCTTGCTGCCTACCTCTACGGTTATGATTCACCAACCATCCAGTGGTACACGCGGTAAGGTTACTGACCAAGAAAATGACTTGCGGGAAGTTATCCGTCTCAAGAAACTTATGGAAGAGATCATGGCGGAGCGAACGGGTAAAACTGTTGAGCAAATTCGTAAAGACTGGGAGCGCGACCGCTACTTGTCTGCACAAGAGGCTGTGGAGTACGGAATTGTCGACGCAATTATTACTTCACCGCCAAAACCTACCAAAAAATAAACACTAAAGTTAAGACATCATTAACTACACGGGATTTGTGTGAGTAATGTCATAGTTATACCACCATGCCAGTCGGTATAACTTGGTAATGACAAAAAACATCTTATCTGCTGAGTTCCCCAGTTTACCTTATCAGGAGTACATTAAGCAGGTGAGCGGCTACGCCACCCCAGGTGCTCTTGGCGGCGAGATGCTCGTTATGTCGCTTGATTTTCGTCGTAAAACAGAACTGTACCAGGGTATTAATGACCATGGTCAACAGATTGTCCCAGCGGCCGCTAAGCATTTGGTTGAGATTAGTGAAGTCATACTGAGTATGCGCGGCAAAGCACAGTATCCCGGACATCCCTATCATATCTCGAAGGGTGCTGACCAATCAGCGCAGGCACGCGCACGAGCCTTGGCTGCAACTATCGACCAGCATTGGTACGAACAGAATCCCAAAGCAAGGCGCGGCTGGAGCCGCCGCCGGCGTACTGAACCTATGAGTTTGGGTGCTGAAACGCAGGCCGAAGCAATGCGACTTGCTTTGGGGAGCCATTTGTTGGCAATTGAGACCACAGCGTTTGAGGATCCTATTTTAGCTTATGGGTACGTGCCGGGTGTTCATGAGCAGAGCCGCAGGTCGGGCTTTTATATTGCTGAAATTGCAATTGCACAGAGTACCCATGGGGCGACGTGGAATAGCCGAACCGCCAGCGCTGCTGCGGCTATCATGAATCATGTTGTCGTTTCGCACAGTGTGCATCCGCTGCATCCCCGAAAGCCTGGCCGTCCGATTGGTGCTCATATAGCAGGTAATTTTGGTGCGCCAGATAGCCGCAATGCACTAATCGAAGCCGGCTTTGATTCTATTGATGTTGCTGCGTGTGGCCTTGATTTGTTTGCCCGCAATTCAACGCTCGTATCACAGCATTTGACCGAAGCCTATGATCTGACTGCCACACGAAGCGTAAATTTAGCTCAAAACTCTTGACATTTGACCCTTGCATATCCATAATCTTATGGTAAGAAGTAGTGTAAGTTTGAGGAATGTGTCAACTTGAGAGAGGTGGTCACGCAAAAACTCTCAAACTTAGGGAACCTTCGCGCGAAAAAATTAACAATAATACGTATTAATTTCAGCCTTGCTGCATGTTAGCAAGGCCTTGTTTCGCTCTCGAGGCGTTTCAAGTAATAAAGAAGGGGAATGTAGTTATCCTATGGCAAAAGGAAGCAAGACTGCATCAGACAACAGTGCTCGCGTGTTTTATACCGCGAAAGATGACGCTGTTGATCTGCAAGATCTGGTCCGACACCAAAATAAATCATTCCAATGGTTTATCGAGGAAGGTCTAGGCGAATTATTAGCTGAAATTAGTCCTATTGACGACTATACCGGCGCAAAATTATCACTTCGCTTTAAGGGTTATCATTTTGAAGACCCTAAAATGTCTGAAGCTGATGCTCGCGAGAACAATGTTTCGTACGAGGCTCCACTTAAAGCAAACGTTGAGTTAACTAACAAGGTTACCGGTGAAGTTAAAGATCAAGAGATTTACCTTGGTGACTTCCCATGGATGACCAAGCGCGGTACATTCGTTATTAATGGCGCTGAGCGTGTTGTTGTATCACAGCTTATCCGTTCAAGCGGTGTGTTCTTTACCTCAGAGCCACATGGTGCAACCAACATTTACGGCGCTAAGGTTATTCCTGGCCGTGGTGCATGGCTTGAGTTCGAAACCGCTGCAAATGGTGCGCTGTACGTAAAGATCGACCGAAAGCGCAAGATTCCTGTAACAACACTGCTTAAGGCTTTAGGTATGAGCGAAGCTCAAATCAAGGACGCCTTTAAGCACGTTGACTTAGGCTCTGTGAATCACACGCAAATTACTCTCGACAAAGACACGACTCGTGGTCAAAGCGATGCTTTGATCGAAGTATATCGTCGTTTGCGTCCAGGCGACTTGGCTACGGTAGAGAACGCTAAGAGCCTTGTAGAAAACATGTTCTACAACTTTAAGCGCTTTGACTTTAGCCGCGTTGGTCGTTACAAGATCAACAAGCGTCTTAACCTTGATGTGCCAAACACTGTTGAGAACCGCGTTATGCGCCTCGAAGATTTGACAGCAATTATTGCTGAACTTATTCGTCTCAACAACACACAAGACCCTGCAGACGATATCGACTCTTTGGCTAACCGCCGCGTTAAATTGGTTGGTGAGCTTGTTCAGCGCCAATTCCGCATAGGTTTGCTACGCATGGAGCGTAACACTAAAGACCGTATGTCTATGAGTGAAATCGAATCGGTAACTCCTGGTCAGCTCATTAACGCTCGTCCAGTCGTTGCTGCAGTTCGCGAATTCTTTGCTAGCTCACAGCTGTCACAGTTCATGGACCAGATTAACCCACTCTCAGAGCTGGCTCACAAGCGCCGCTTAAGCTCAATGGGTCCTGGTGGTCTCTCTCGTGAACGTGCTGGTTTTGAAGTACGTGATGCCCACGCTACTCACTATGGCCGTATCTGTGCCGTAGAAACTCCAGAAGGTGCTAACATTGGTTTGGTGCTTAACCTTGCAAGCTACGCACGTATTAACGACTATGGTTTTGTAGAAACTCCTTACCGTAAGGTTGTTAATGCTGTTACTGCTAAAGATGCTGTTGGTCACATTGCCGCAGTTGATCTCGAAGACAAGTCTGGTGTTGTTATCGTTAAGGCTGGTGCCAAGATTACCGAAGCCGACGCTGCCAAGCTCGCTAAGGTAGAGGGTCAGGTGACCTGGCCAGTTAAGGCTCGTGTAACAACAGAAGTTGTCTACCTCGACGCCTACGAAGAAGAAAGCGCCGTTATTGCTGGCGCTGGTTCTGAGCTCGACGAGAATGGTTACTTTGTTGCTGAGCGCGTAAGTGCTCGCATGAACCTTAAGTCAGGTGAAGTTGACGCTAATGATGTTAACTATATGGACGCCGCTCGTAACCAGATTATTGGTTCATCAGCTGGTTTGATTCCATTCATTGAAAAGAACTACGTATATCGCTCATTGATGGGTAGTAACCAGCAGCGTCAGGCTGTGCCACTCATCCAGCCTAAGTCACCAATCGTTGGTACTGGTATGGAAGTTGCTGCAGCTCGTAACACTGGCCAGGTAACGCTTGCCGAAGCTGATGGTGAAGTTATCAAGGCTACTGGTAGCCAGGTTGTCGTAAAGTATGCCGAAGGTACCGTAACATACGAGCCACAGCACTTTATCCGTTCTAACGAAGGTACTTCAATCAACCAAAAGGTCGTTGTTAATACCGGTGATAAAGTAAAGGCTGGCGATGTACTCGTTGAGGGTATGTCAATCCAGGGCGGTGAATTGGCGCTTGGTAAGGACCTTATTGTGGCATTCATGCCATGGGCAGGTTACAACTTTGAGGATGCCATCATCATCTCTCGCCGTCTTGTAGAAAATGACACTTTGACCTCTGTTCATATCGTTGACTTCATGATTGAAGTTCGCGAAACTAAGCTCGGTCCAGAAATTGTAACTCGCGACATTCCGAACGTGTCAGAAGACGCCTTGCGACACCTAGATGACGACGGTGTTGTGCGTATCGGTGCTGAAGTTCACCCTGGCGACATCCTTGTGGGTAAGATCACTCCTAAGGGTGAGCAGGAGCTTTCAAGCGAAGAACGCTTGCTCCGCGCTATCTTTGGTGAAAAAGCCAAGGAAGTACGTGATACTTCACAACGCATGAGTAACGGTAAGCACGGTAAAGTTGTTGGCGTTAAGGTATTCTCACGTGAGAATGGCCACGAACTCAAAGCTGGTGTGCTTATGCAGATCCAGGTCTTTGTGGCTCAAATGCGCAAGATCTCTGTAGGTGACAAGCTGGGTGGTCGTCACGGTAACAAGGGTGTTATTGCTCGAATTCTCCCTGTAGAAGACATGCCATTTATGGAAGACGGTACTCCTGTAGATATCATCTTGAACCCGCTTGGTGTGCCATCTCGTATGAACATTGGTCAGCTATTTGAGACCCACTTGGGTATGGCTGCCCGCGCACTCGGTCTTAAGGTTGCTAGCCCATCATTTAATGGTGTGCCTGTAGAAAAGATCCAAAGCCTCCTTAAGGATGCTGGCTTCCCAGAAGATGGTAAGCAGCAATTGTTTGATGGTCGCAGTGGTGAAGCCTTTAGCGAACGTACTACTACCGGTAGTATGTACATGATTAAGCTAAACCACATGGTTGCAGACAAGATCCACGCCCGCTCAACTGGTCCATACACTATGGTTACCCAGCAGCCACTTGGTGGTAAGGCGCAAAACGGTGGTCAGCGCTTTGGTGAGATGGAGGTGTGGGCACTGGAAGCTTACGGTGCAGCAACTACCCTTCAGGAAATGCTTACTATTAAGTCCGACGACGTATATGGTCGTTCTAAGGCTTACGAATCAATCATTAAGAAGACTGAAATTGTTGGTCCTAAGGTGCCTGAGTCATTCAACGTGCTTGTTAAGGAACTCCAAGGTCTTGGCCTTAAGGTTGACCTTGTACAGTCTGATAAAGTTATCGACGCAGAGCAGGTTTTGGCTACAAGTGTACGCGAAGAGGGTGCCGCACCATCAGACGTGCCCGTCCCAGCGCCTCTTGCTTCTGACGTAGACGTTACCGAAGACGCTGCTGTTGATGAATTTATGGTTATGGAAGACATCCAGGATGATATGGCTGCTGTGGCTGCTGCATCTACCGATGACGATGATCTCGACATGACGGTTACGGAAGAAAATGAAAAGGAGGCTGTGTAATGCGCCGTTATAGTTCAAGCGTGAGCATCTCGGTCTTTGACGCTGTACGACTTGCAGTTGCAAGTAGCGCCGACATCCTTGATTGGAGTTACGGTGAAGTTACAAAACCAGAGACCATTAACTACCGTACCCAGAAGCCAGAACGCGATGGTTTGTTCTGTGAACGTATCTTTGGTCCTGTAAAAGACATTAACCCACACGACGCTAAATACAAGGGTGTACGCTCTCGTGAAGCAGCAGTCGACAAGAATGGCGAGCTCGTTACCAAGAGTATCGTACGCCGCGAGCGCATGGGTCACATCTCATTGGCTGTACCTGTGGCTCACATCTGGTTCCTCCGTGGTACTCCATCTGCAGTTGGTCTGCTATTGGGCATCACTGTTAAGAACTTGGAGCGCGTTGCTTACTTTGCAAGCTACATCATTAAGACGGTGAACGTTGAAAAGCGTGACCAACTCCGTACTGATAAGGAAGCTGAATTTGCCGCTGCCAAGCAAGCAATTAAGATTCGCTTCGAAAAAGAGGCAAATGCTGAAGGTTCTAACATGAAGGCTTTGGCCGAAATGCAAACCAAAGAGCTTGCCGAAGTAGATAAAGAATTTGAGCAGTTCAAGGCGCAAGTTGATAGCCTTGAAAAACTGGCTCTTATCGGTGAAGTTGACTACCGTAACCTGCCTGATGATCTTCGTGAGATTATCACCGTTGGTATGGGTGGCGGTGCCCTTAAGGACCTTTTGGACGAAATCGACCTTGGAGCTTTGATTGCTACATTGAGTGAAGAAGCCGAGGAAGCCAAGGGCCAGCGCAAGAAGAAGCTTATGAAGCGACTTCGCCTGCTGGAAAGCATGGAGCGTGCTGGTATCGAACCAGGTTCTATGTGCGTAACCGTACTGCCTGTTATCCCTCCGGATCTTCGTCCAATGGTGCAGCTTACTGGTGGCCGCTTTGCAACTTCCGACCTTAACGACTTGTACCGCCGCGTAATCAACCGCAACAATCGCCTCAAGAAGCTTATCGAACTCAACGCCCCTGAAGTTATTCGCCGCAACGAGCAGCGCATGCTCCAGGAAGCTGTTGATGCCTTGATCGACAACAACAGTGCTCGCTCTGGCCGTGCTGTAGCTGCAACTGGCCAACGCCGCCGCCTTAAGAGCTTGTCTGACATGCTCAAAGGTAAGCAAGGTCGTTTCCGTCAGAACCTTCTTGGTAAGCGTGTTGACTACTCTGGCCGTTCAGTAATCGTTGCTGGTCCAGAACTTAAGATCCACCAATGTGGTCTTCCTAAGATGATGGCTCTCGAACTGTTCAAGCCATTTGTAATTGGTGAGTTGATTGCCCGCGAACAGGCACACAACATTCGTTCTGCAACTCGCATGATCGAAACTGGTGAAACTGCCGTTTGGGATGCTCTTGACGAAGTTATTAAGGGCAAGTACGTGCTTCTAAACCGTGCTCCATCATTGCACCGTCTTTCAATCCAGGCCTTCCAGCCAGTACTTATCGAGGGACGCGCTATCCAGCTGCACCCATTGGTATGTAAGGGCTTTAACGCCGACTTCGACGGTGACCAGATGGCTGTTCACTTGCCACTTTCTGACGAAGCTCAGGCTGAGGCCAAGAACATCATGGCTGCCAACAAAAACCTCTTGAAGCCAGCTGACGGTACTCCAATCTTGCACATTGAGCAAGATATGGTACTTGGTTGCTACTACCTTACATACGATCGCCCAAGCATCTCTAAGGAAGTTAAGCCATTCACAAGCCTCGAAGAAGCTTTAATGGCTCTCGATGCAGGCACTATCAAGCTCCAAAGCTACATCCGTATTCCTTTCCGCGGTGAAGTTCGTAGCACAACCTTGGGCCGTGTTCTCTTTAACGAGACCTTCCCAGAGGACTTTGCCTTCCAAGACGAGCCAATGACCAAGAAGAAGCTGCAAAAAGTTATGGCCTCTGTGTACGCTAAGTACGGTCAGGCTACAACTGCTGAAATCGCCGACGACCTTAAAGACATTGGCTTCCAGTACGCTACAAGCTCTGGTATTTCAATGGGCATGGGTGACTTTGCTCCAATCGAAGGAATGGGTGAAGTTATTAAGGGCGGTGAAGACCGCGCTGCGGCTATCTCTGATCAGTATGAACAAGGTTTCATTACCGAAGAAGAGCGCTACCGCCTTACTGTTGAAAACTGGGCTAAGGCTGACAACCGCGTGCAAGAACTGCTTGCCGAACAAATGGTTGGTGCCGAAAGCTCAATGGCTATCGCGATCACTTCTGGTGCTCGTGGTAACATCTCTCAGATGAAGATGTGTGTTGGTATGCTTGGTGTATTCTCAGACGCTTCTGGCCGCGCAATTGAGCTGCCAATTAAGTCTGGCTACATCGAAGGTCTTAACCCACTTGAATACTTTACCGGTACTCGTGGTACTCGTAAGGCGCTTATCGACATCGCCCTTAAGACAGCCGATGCCGGTTACCTTACTCGTCGTTTGGTTGACGTTGCGCAAGACGTGTTCACTATCGAAGGTGACGACGCCGAAGAACTTGACCCAGGTTTTGCCATGCTTCGTTCAGACGCGCAAGATATTGGTGTAACTTACGCAACTCGCTTAGAGGGCCGTTATGCCGCCCAAGAGGTTCCTGGTCTCCTAAAGCGTGGTGATCTTATCAGTAAGCAAGTTGCCGAAAAGATCGAAGCAGACGAAAAGATCGATGGTGTGAAGATCATGTCTGTGTTGAGTGCTACATCTGTTCACGGTGTGCCTCAGAAGTCTTACGGTGTTGATCCTGCAACTGGTTTGCTGGTTGCTGGCCACCACCCAATTGGTGTTATCGCAGCTCAGTCAATCGGTGAGCCTGGTACGCAGCTGTCACTCGACTCTAAGCACCGTTCTGGCGCCGTTCTGGCTGATGACACTGCCCAAGGTTTGAGCCGTATCGAAGAGCTCTTCGAAGTTCGCTCGCCAAAGGGTGTTGCTTATCTGACTGACATCGCCGGTAGTGTAAACACATGGGAAGAGGGCGATCACTACGTTATCCAGATTACTGCCCAGAGCCAAGAAAGTGTTACGCTTGAACTTGGTGAACGCACTCCTAAGGTCAAGAATGGTACAGAAGTTGCTATCGGTGACGTAATTGCCGAACTTGGCGACAAATCTGAGCCACTCATTGCACCTATGGCTGGTAAGATCGATGTAAGCAACAAGACAATTGTTATTACGCCAGCAGGCCAAAGTGTTGTTCGTTACGAAATTCCTGGCTTCAAGCAATTGACTGTTAAGGATGGTGACCTGGTTGTTGCTGGTCAGCGTTTGACAAGCGGTTCTATCAACCTCCAAGAGCTTATGCGCTTGCAGGGAGTAGAGGCAACTCAGCGTTACATCATGAACGAAATCTTGCATATCTTTGCTGGACAGGGTCAGAATGTATCCGACAAACACCTTGAGATTATCGTTCGCCAGATGTTTAGCCGTGTTCAAATTGAAGATGCCGGTGACACCGAGTTTGTAACTGGTGACGTTGTAAGCAAGTTGGCTGCCGTTGAAGCAAACGATTCACTCGTTGCTCAAGGTAAAGAGCCTGCTGTATACAACCAGTTGCTCTTGGGTATTACCAAGGCTTCACTGAGTACCGACTCATTCTTGAGTGCTGCATCGTTCCAGGACACTACCCGCGTTCTGATTGCTGCTGCAACCAGTGGCCGTATCGATAAGCTTCACGGTTTGAAAGAAAACGTTATCTTGGGTCGCAAGATCCCTGTAGGTACTGGTTTTAAGGCCGCCGATGATGACGACGACACTGCAGAAGAAAGCGTGCAGGCTGATATGCCCACCGAAGATGCAGATGTTGCGCTTGCAGCCTAAATCTGTTACAGTTAATTAGATTATCAATCAGGTGGTCCGACGCGGGACGAACATAGGGAAGGGCAGAGTTGGCACTCGCCCATCCCTCGTCCTCTGCGAGTAGATCATCATAAGGAGAATACATGCCAACAATCAACCAATTGGTTCGTAAGCCACGCACCAGTACTGCTTCCAAGTCGAAGTCACCTGCGTTGCTTAAGGTGGTTAACAACCTTAAAACTAAAAGTTACGAAAAGCCCTCACCATTTAAGCGTGGTGTTTGTGTGAAGGTAACTACTAAGACTCCAAAAAAGCCAAACTCAGCTTTGCGTAAGGTTGCACGTGTGCGCCTTGGCAACGGTCACGAAGTCTGGGCTTATATTCCTGGTGAAGGTCACAACCTTCAGGAACACGCCGTTGTACTCGTACGCGGTGGTCGTGTAAAGGACCTTCCAGGTGTGCGCTATCACATTGTTCGTGGTGCACTCGACCTCCAAGGTGTTTCTAACCGCAAGCAGAGCCGTTCTAAGTACGGTGCCAAGAAGGAGTCTAAGTAATGCCTCGTAAAAAGACTAAAGCGCTTGTTCGCGACATTCAACCAGACCGCCAGTACAACAGTGTACAGGTACAGCGTGTTATTAACCGTGTAATGCGTGATGGTAAAAAGCAACTTGCTGAACGCCTCGTTTACGAAGGTATGCAGAAAGCTGCCGACAAACTTAAGGTAGAAAACCCACTCGAAGTATTCGAGCAGGCTATCAAGAATGTCCAGCCCCACCTCGAGACTCGTTCTCGCCGTGTTGGTGGTGCAAACTACCAAATTCCTTTCGAAGTAAAGGGTCAACGCCAACAGCACCTTACCACTATGTGGTTTGTAGCTGCCGCTCGTAGCCGTAAGGGTATGAGCATGGCTGACCGTCTTGCTCTTGAGCTCGTTGAAGCCTACAATGGCGCCGGCGCTGCTGTAAAGAAGAAGGAAGACACCCACAAGATGGCAGAAGCCAACCGTGCTTTTGCTCACTTTGCTCGCGGCTAATCCAGCGAGTAGTACTAACGACCGAGAATCGTCAAGATCTCGGTCGTTTTTTTATTTTTATGCACTCAACAAGGAGACTTTTATTATGGCAGAATTTTGCCCAGGCTGTCCGATGGCAGGCTTTTATGTTGGACCAGTTGAACCAAACGCCTTTACGATGGGGCTTTCACGTGGCAAGTACGACCATGTTAATACCGACAGCATCGTAGCCAATTTCATAGACGCTGACGATATATATTCCGGTACAATAGTAATAGATGCACATGAAATCGAGGGACGCGATACTACTACTTTTGCAGCTAAAGGTTTAGATAACAAGAACCAGCTCGCTGCAAAGCTGGTTTCTCGTATCGATAGATGTACAGGAACAAGCGTTAATGAAAGCGGTGTGCAGTGCCGTGCTATCGGCGGCGGGATTATGAAGATTTTTATCAGTAGAATGTTTCAAGAGGAAAATAAACAATAGGTAGCCTGTTGGTTGATTACAGAGAAGGCCAGTACATATGGAACGACCATGCGAAGATAGGTGCCCATACCTAACAAGCCAAAGGCTAAATCCTGAGGTAGCCAGATATGCAGCAGATAATGTTGCCGCTGGTGCTGCCTCTGCTGGCATAGGTTTACTATATATGTGGCGATTAATTAGAACACGCAACTGCACCGGCCCTTTGCCACTGTCGGAGGAGTATCAGACCGTATTCTGTTCAACCCTACAGCGAGGCATTTTACCTAATGGCCGACCTGCATCTGACATTGTTGATAAGATTTTGTCACCGCAACAAGCAATAGAAGTGCGCAATCCTGAACGCTGGCAAGAACTATACGAGCAAGCTAAGCAAGAAAAACGTGATTGGCATCAGACCTGTATTGATTCAATGAATAGTGGCACATACAGTGACGAAGAATTATCCTTTGCACGTAATACAAGTTTAGAAGATTCAGCTGACTTGTTCGGCATTAATGTTCTTGATCCAGAGCAGGTTCGTCAGGTTGTTGAAGATCCCGCTTTTGCCGAAAAGAAGGCAATATATGAGCGCTTTTTAGAGGTACATGAGTGTGTTCGGGGTGCGGACGAGGTAATAGCGCTGCAGCAACAGCTTGGCCCCCAGACCACTACCGCACAAGCTATCGAGGCAGTGGTGGTGATGCAAGACAAGCAACTTCGCATGCAAGCGTCATTTAGTCTTCAGATCGAGCTTGAAGGTGGCCAAGAACTGTAACATCAGGCATAATGGCTGAGAACATTGATGTAACTAGGGGGGTCCATGACAGAGGTTGCTCATCCATCGGCAGATATCGTAAGCTTAACGCTATTGCCATCACACGAAGACTATAGGGGGGCTGCATACCGTATAGAGGGCCCTATTGTTGACCGTCTAACAGAAGTCGGCCAAGTAGTCTTGGGATTCGCTGATCCTTACCGCCAGCTTACGCATGGCGAGTCTTACTGTATACAAATCGATGTATTTGATCCTAAGGATGAGGATGATGCGAGTAGATTGGAATATTTTGAAGACTGCGGTTACACAAGACAGGATATCGAAGATAGCCCTAATGTCATCAAGTTTAGGCAGCCCATTGCATCTGAAGTAGCCCAAACTGCGCTTAGGGACTACGTCTTACTTATGGGTAAGCACCAAACTAAGTTCTAAAATTAGAAGAAGGCTACACCGTCAGAAACTGGCGCACATAGCCTGCTGCACTTGTATACTTAAAGGCATTCAAAAAGGGGGAATGGCATGGGTTTGGAGCATGATCTTATTAGCCAAGGATTTCGTCTTGGTAGCGGCGAATGTCTACCAAGAGAAGTAGCAACGCCCATATTAACCGAACTAGGCATTAAAGTCGCCGATACAACAGGTCCAAATACCTACCAATTCTTTATGTCTGATGGTGCAGAAGCGGAAGTCTGTCTTTTGGGGACTATAATGCGTAAATCTAAGCCTGGGCAGGCTGAAGAGGGTCAGAATGCTAAGGATGTCATGCCTGAGCTATTTGATGTAGTTTCGGTGTTTGGCGGGGTGCCGGGCGGGCCTAGAACCTACCTGAGTCAAGAAATTGCACCACCGCTTAAAACCGAACAAGAACGCCTCGAGGCATTAGGCAGATTGGTTGTGGTAGCCAGTGAAACTATGGGATGGGTCACGTTTGAGTAGTTCTAAAGGTATGTGCGTGGCGCAGCTTGGCCGCTAATCGTGATTGCGCATTCGCGACGTCTCGGTATACACTGGTAGACTCGAGACAAATCTGGTACAATAGGACAAAAGCTGTGCTTTGTGGCCTATTTGAAGTGGTTCAGAGGCGGGCATAAATAATTAAAAGGAATACTAACTAGCAATGGCAGACAAGAAAACCGACATTAAAGACTTACGCAATATTGGTATTATCGCGCATATTGACGCCGGTAAAACCACAACCACCGAAGGTATTTTGTACCGCACTGGTTTAAAGCACAAAATTGGTGCTGTTCACAATGGCGAAACAACCACTGACTGGATGGCTCAAGAGCGTGAACGCGGTATTACTATCGTGGCTGCCGCTGTTACTTGCTACTGGAAGGGCAAGCAGATCAACATTATCGACACTCCAGGACACATTGACTTTACGGTAGAAGTAGAGCGTTCATTGCGTGTGCTTGACGGTGCTGTTGTTGTATTCGACGGTAAGATGGGTGTTGAATCTCAGTCCGAAACTGTATGGCGCCAGGCTGACAAGTACGGCGTGCCACGTATCTGTTTCATTAACAAGATCAACCAAACCGGTGGTGACTTCTACAAGTCTCTCGAATCAATCCATAACCGCCTAAGCAAGCGTGCCTTCCCAATCCACCTGCCAATCGGTTTTGAGCAAGGTATCAATGGTGTTGTCGACCTCGTAAGCATGAAGGCTTACACCTATAAGGAATTCACTGATCACGAATTGATCGAGGGTGAAATCCCTGCCGACATGCTCGACAAGGCTAAGAAGTACCGTAGCCTACTTATCGAAAACGCGGTTGCCGAAGACGAAGCAATGCTCGAGAAGTTCTTTGAAGTTGGCGAAGAAGGCCTTAGCCAAGAAGAAATTATCCTTGCTGTTCGTACTGCTGTTTTGGGCGGTAGGTTCTATGCCGTTACCGGTGGTGATGGCCGTGGTGTAATTGTTGAGAAGCTTCTTGATCTCGTTAACGAATTGCTTCCATGCCCAACAGATCGTGGTTCTAACTGGGGTACTCACCCTAAGACTGGCGACGAAATTGAGCGCAAACCAGCCGAAGACCAGCCATTCTCTGCTTTGGTATCAAAGATTGCAACCGACCCATTCGTAGGTAAACTTGCTTACTTCCGCGTGTACTCTGGTAAGGTAACTGCTGGTTCTTATGTGCTTAACAGCTCAACAGGCGAAAAAGAACGTGTAGGCCGCATCGTACGTATGCACGGTGACAAGCGCGAAGACATCACCGAAGTGACTGCAGGTGACATCGCCGCTATTATTGGCCTTAAGGGCACCACTACTGGTCACACTTTGAGTGATGTTAACAATCCAATTGTTCTAGAATCTATTGAATTCCCAGAACCACCAGTATCTATCGCTATTGAGCCTAAGACCAAGAGCGACCAAGAAAAGATGAGCATCGCTCTTCAGCGCCTTGCCGAAGAAGACCCAACATTCCGCGTGCGCGTTGACGAAGAAACTGGCCAAACCGTTATTTCTGGTATGGGTGAGCTTCACCTCGACATTATCGTTGACCGCATGAAGCGCGAATTCAACGTTGAAGCAAACATTGGTCAGCCACAGGTTGCTTACCGTGAAACCATCCGTAAGGATGCTGTCGAAGTACAGGGTAAGTTTGTTCGCCAATCTGGTGGTCGTGGTCAGTACGGTGACGTATGGCTCCGCCTTAGCCAGAACGAAAAGGGTGCCGGCTTCGAGTTTATTAACTCAATCAAGGGTGGTGTGGTTCCAACCGAATACATCAAGCCTGTTGAGCAAGGTATCATCGAAGCTATGAACAACGGTGTTATCGCTGGATATCCAGTTGTTGATGTTAAGGTAGAGCTTTACGATGGTTCATACCACGACGTTGACTCTAACGAGATGGCCTTTAAGATTGCCGGTTCTATGGGCTTCCAGGACGGTGTTAAGAAGGCTAACCCAGTATTGCTTGAACCAATCATGAAGGTTGTGGTGGTAACACCAGAGGAATTCATGGGTGACGTTATTGGTGACCTAAACTCTAAGCGTGGTCGTATCGATGCCATGGAAGACCTCCAGGCTGGCATCAAGGAAATCACTGCTTTTGTACCACTTGGTGAAATGTTTGGTTACACGACCAACCTTCGTTCTATGACACAGGGCCGCGCAAGCTCAAGCATGGAGCTTGACCACTATGCCGACGTGCCTGGTCACGTTACTGACGCAATTGTTGCTAAGAACAGCAAATAATATACGTCTGACAACACAAGCACTAGACCGCTCGGATCTCGAGCGGTCTAGTGTCTTTAAAGCGTAAAAAAGGGGACATAGGGTGGTTGCAGCAGGAGAGCGTCCGACGGTTGGTCGGCATCGAAAGCCAAAAGAACGAGCCTGCAAAGAGTCACTGATGACTCAAGAGAGGGCTCGTAAATATCTAACAAGAAGTATGGGAGCTATTATTTTAGCTGGTGGAGCGTGGTTTGCACCTATGATTAACGATGCTTTAATACATGATGAAACAGCTCAAGAACAAACCATACACCAGGGATTGGCTTATGCTGGACTGGGTAGTGTGGGCGTTCGGTGCTTAAATGACCAGGCCTTTGAAAGCCGCTTAGATAAAGTGCGTATTAGTATAAAGCCGGAATATAAGCACCGCAGCAATGGAATGGCTGTACCATTTTTGCCCCAAATTTGGCTCCGCACACGTGTCTGCAATGAGATAAGCGACTTTATCGATTCCGACCCTAAGCCTGGGACGGTCAAGCAGGGTACGGCTATACTTACGGCAATCCATGAATCACAACACACTAATGGTGTCTTATCTGAGCCCGAGGCCGAATGCAAGGCCGCCCAAGAGTTTATATATGCGTCGCTCGCATTTCGTCAATCTGATGACGTAGTAGGCATGGAAAGGCTATTGCGGGAGCTGTACACTCATCGAGCTGAGCATCGCGCTGACTTATGGCCAGGCTATGACTTAAGGGGCTGCTACAAAGGCGGACCATATGATCTTGGCCTCTATAGGTTCGATCAGCCGACAGTATTTCCGCCCGACGCACTGAGCCGGCCGTAGTACTCGGCGGGATCTCACAGTTTGACCTCTTTACAGTGGTCGAAAATTCGGGTACAATATTCAGGTCAATCATGTAAGCTTTGATACATTCTGCTTACATGGCATTAAATAATAATAGGAGTCACCTTTCACATGGCAGATATGTTCGACCGAACTAAGAAGCATGTCAACATTGGTACTATGGGCCATGTTGACCACGGTAAAACTACACTTACTGCAGCTATTACAGCTGTTCTAGCAAAGCGCCTACCGAGCGCAGTCAACAAGCCAATCGCTTATGACCAAATCGACAACGCCCCAGAAGAGCGCCAGCGTGGTATTACCATCGCTACCTCTCACCAGGAATACGAAACTGCTGAGCGTCACTACGCTCACGTAGACATGCCTGGTCACGCCGACTACGTTAAGAACATGATTAC
>Ga0075366_10000258_pt1 | contig 23309 bp, 22 predicted proteins | sample EndMethybrTD3031_FD_72351 | JGI IMG/M metagenome (GOLD analysis project Ga0075366, IMG submission 72351) | Populus endosphere microbial communities from Tennessee, USA - Endosphere MetaG P. TD hybrid TD303-1 | ecosystem: Host-associated > Plants > Roots > Endosphere | place: USA: Tennessee...
GCCCGGCGGAGGCACGTCCTGGGTCTCGTAGAACGCGTACGCTTCTTCGACGCTGTCGAAATCGTGCAAGCGCCCTCTGTGCAGCACGGCCGCACGCTCGCAGTACTTCTTGACGATGTTGGGGTCGTGCGAAACGAGGATGAAGGCTCGATCCTTGCGCTTCTGGAACAACTCGACATGACAGCGATGGCCGAATCGGGCATCACCAACCGCGAGACCCTCGTCGATCAGAAAGCAGTCGAACTCGATGGCCATCGAGAGTGCGAACGCCAAGCGCATGGTCATGCCGGCAGAGTAGTGTCCGACCGGCTCGCGGAAGTACATGCCGAGCTCGGTGAATTCCTCGACGAAAGGGACGAGAGATCTCCAGTCGGCACCGTAGACGCGGCAGATGAATTTCAGGTTGTCCAAGCCCGTCAGATGGGTCTGGAAGGCCCCCGTGAACGCGAGCGGCCAGCTCACGCTCATCGCACGATGAATCCGCCCGGCAGTGGGCCGCTCGGCGCCGCTGAGCAGGCGAATCAGCGTGCTCTTGCCGGCGCCGTTGCGACCGAGGATGCCAATGTTGCGGCCTCGGTCGAGCTGCAGGTTGACGCCATCGAGCACTCTCCGCGGCCCGAGCCGCGTACCGTAGTTTTTGCTGACATTCTCGAGCCGGATCATCGCTTCTCGACTCGGGTGGCGGCGTCGCGCAGCACCAAGAGTCCGATCAACGTGAGCCCGAGATTGACGCACGCCATGTAGCCTGCGTCGTAGTGGGTACGGACGAAAGTTCCGAAGAAGCCTTCGCGCACCATCTCGACGCCGTGCACCATGGGCAGAATCAGCGCGTACTTCTGCGCAGCCGCCGGCAGCCAGTCGACCATGAATGCGGCACCTGACAACGGGAACAGCAGATAGCTGGTCGGGTGCCAGATGCGGTCGACGAGGTCGCTGTAAGTCGTCGCCGCACCAACCACCAGTGCTAGCGCAGCGCCGAACCAGGCCAGCATCATCCAGCCGGCGACGACCATCAACAGGTCGACCGGAGGCGCGATCCATTCGATGGCGCTGAAGAACGACGTGAGGATGATGAAAGAGGCCGTCGCGCCCGCCATCTCGAGGACGATGCGCGTCAGGAACACGTCGAGCAGGCGCACGTTGCGGTGGTACAGCAGGTTGAAATTCGACTGAACCGCACTGTTGCACTGACTCACGGTGTTGCGCCAGACCAGCACCGACGAATAGCCGGTGATTGCGAAGGCGGCGATCGGCATGCTCAGGCCGTGCGTACGCTGGGTCAGCGTCCAGAAGGCGGTGACGCCGAGCGTGAACGTCATCGGCTCGACGATCAGCCACAGAACCCCGATGTTCTCGCGGCCGAAGCGCGTGATGACCTCACGCATCAGCAGCGCACCGATCACTCGCTTCTGGATGGCGAGCGATTGCAGCAGCGAGGAGCGGGGATTGTCGGTCGCGCCCAGCGTCATGCCGTGTGCTCGCGAACGCTTGCCACGATCAGCGAGACAATGCCCCAGAGAATGAGTCCCACGGCGAGAACGGTGAGTACGCCCCTGATGCGCCTCGGTTCGAGGGCCTTGTCCGCCAAGTTCGGCTGGACCAGCCGCTCAAGATAGAGCTGCTTGCGCGCCGCCTCGCTGCGCGCGTTGTCGAGCGTGCCCAGCGCAGCACCCAGTTGCCGGTCGGCAAACCCCTTCTCGAGCAGTAGCCGATCGTAGGCCGGGGACTTGGACATCAAGCTGCCCCCCCGGCCGAGAACGAGTGCGTTCTCGGCGGCAACGGCCTTGCGAAGACTGGCGATGCGGCTTTCGAGGGAGGGTATCTGAGGATTGCTCGGCGAAACCTGTCGCAGCTCGGCCAGCTGCGCTTCGGCGGCCATCAGATCCTCGCGTATCTTGGCCACGCCCTGGATCTGGAGGGCTCCCTGACGGTCAGGGTCGAAGATGGTGCGGTCGGCGCGAAACGCCGCCAGCGCGGCGGCAGCGCTCTTCGCCCTCTCTTCGGCGACTTTGACCTCCTGCTCGGCGACCCGGATGAGATCCTGCCGGCTGCGGATGTTCATGTTGTTGAGCAGGCGTTCGCCCATCTCGACCAACTGCTCGTTGATCACCTTCGCATCTTCGCCCGAGAAGGCACGCACCTGCAGCGTCGTGATCGACGAGACGGAGTCGTAGCCGATGAAGATATGGTCCTGATAGAAGCGGTAGAAGGCCTCGAAGCTGCCGTCCCGAACCAACCCCGGAAAGCGGTTGACCAAGTCAATGGCGTCGCGCGAGTAGAGAGAACGCAGATCGAGCTTCTGCTGCAGTTCGCTGAGGGCGTCGCGACTGAGCATGAAGTCGTGGACAGCGTAGGTGTCGTCCTGCGATCTCGAGAAGGCCGTGCCCTGCAGCAGCGCACCGAGGCTGCCCGATTGCGAGGGCCGCTGGGGATTGCGCACGACGAACCGCGACTCGGAGATGTACACGTCCGACGCCACCAGGCCGTAGTAGCAAGACGCCAGCAGCGTCGGCAGGAGGACGATGAGCACGAACTTGGCGTCAAGCCAGCGTGCCAGCCGCCTCACGAGCGAGTGCTCGGTTCGCCGGAGAATCACTTGACCAGGTGTCGAGTCCAAGAAGTCTGTCCGTTATCGTCGTGGCAACCCGACTCGACCACAGCCGGATCGCGCCGACGTGCGGAGGGTTGCCGGAAGGGTAGGCACGGCCTTCACCCTGCTGATGCAGGGTCGGATTGTCGCAGATGGCCTGCCCGCGTCGGAACGCTGCCTAGATGACCTTGGCCCGCAGCAATACATTCGTGTTCAGCGTGCCGACCAAGCGACCCTCGTCGTCGACGACGAGCACGCTGGTGACTTTGTGCTGCTCCATCAGCGCCGCGGCCTCCGCTGCGAGCGCGTCGGCGTGAATCACGCGCGGATTGGGTAGCATGACATCGCTGGCACGCAAGCCGTTCAGGTCGCCCCGCCGCTGGATCGCGCGCCGTAGGTCGCCGTCGGTGAACACCCCGATCACCTTGCCGGCGGCATCGACGATCGCCGTGATGCCCATTCCACCGACCGACATCGCGCCCAGGATCTCGTCGATCGAGGCATCGGCACCCACGCAAGGCAGCGGCACGGTGGCCCGCATCAGGTCGCGCACCCGGATGAGCAGCCGACGTCCGAGAGCGCCGCCCGGATGCGATCTGGCGAAGTCCTCCTCGCCGAATCCACGCGCATCCAGCAGGGTGACGGCCAACGCGTCGCCAAGCGCCATCTGCGCGATCGTGCTGGCCGTCGGCGCCAGGTTGAGCGGGCACGCCTCCTGGGCGACGGCACTGTTCAAGTGGATATCCGCATGGCGGGCCAGCGTCGAATCGGGGCGCCCGGTCATGGCGACCAGCGCCACGCCAAGGCGCTTCAACACCGGCACGATGATGTTGAGCTCGTCGCTCTCGCCCGAATTCGAGATCGCGAGCATCACGTCGGCAGACGTCACCATGCCCAGGTCTCCGTGACTCGCCTCGGCAGGGTGGAGGAACAGCGCCGGCGTTCCAGTCGATGCCAGCGTTGCCGCGATCTTCCTTCCGACATGGCCGCTCTTGCCCATGCCGCTCACGACGACACGCCCGCGGCAAGCCAGCATCAGGCGCACCGCGGCGACGAACGAATCTCCGAGGAACTGCTTCAACCCCTGGACGGCACGTGCCTCGATGTCCAGCGCTTCCGTGGCCAGTTTGATGATCCTGCCGGCCTCGATCGACGACTTGTTCTGCGCATTCATCAGAAAACTTCCGTGGGCGCGGCGCGACTCTGCGCTACCGGCATGACGCGCCGATACAACTCGATGGTTCGAGCCGTCATGCGCTCGGCGGTGAATTCGTCCAGGTAGCGCCGGCGCGCTGCGGCGCCAAAACGTGCGAGCATGCTGTCGTCGGCCAGCAAGCTGCGCAGCGCATCGGCCAGTGCGACAGGCTGACCAACCGGGACATTCAATCCGGTGACGCCGGGCTGATTGACCCACGGCACACCCGAGCCCGCAATGTCGGCGGCGACGATCGGCTTGCCCATCACCATCGCCTCGAGCATCGCGACGCCGTAGGCTTCGGCGCGCACGGTGCTGGGCATGCAGAACACGTCGCAGGCCTCGAAGTAGCTGGGCAGGTCGTCGTCGGCGATGTGACCGGGCAGATGCACCTTGCCGGACAGCCCGCGCCGCCTCACCAGCGTGCGGTAGCGCTCCAGCAGTTCACCATCACCGCCGATCAGCACCGCACAATCGTCGGGTAGCGCAGCGGCGGCATCGATCAGCACTTCGAAGCCCTTGTAATAAGTCATCCTGCCGAGCGCGAAGACAAGCTTGCGCCGTCGGAACCGCTGCCCGATCGCGGCTGCCTTGCTGCTGCATCCATGGCCGCGATTGTCGCTGATGCCGATCGGGATCACCGCGACCTTGGTGCGCCAGGCCCTCAGCACGTCGGACGCTTCGGCGTAGGCTTCGCTCGTCGCGATGATCGCGTCGGCACGCTGCAGCAGCCAACGCTGGAGCGGCTCGTACGCCTTGAGGGCGATGCGTTGGCGCACGACGTCGCTGTGCCAGTGCACGATCAGAGGCAGCCGAGGGCGGGTCAGCCAGAGTGCGGCGGCGGCCATCGGGTCGGGCATGTGGACGTGCAGCAAGTCGGCGCGGCGCGCCATCCGACGCAGCTGTCCGGCCATCGTGGGCGCCACCGAGGTCGACATCAGCGTTCCCAGCGACCCTGCGCGCACGATCTCGTAGCCCGAGGCGGCGCGGTCCCTTTGGGTGAACAAGCGCTGATTCGAGCACAGTACGTCGCAGCACACGCCACTGCGGTTGAGCCCTTCGGCCAACTCCCAGGTGACCGATTCGATACCGCCCATGATCGGCGGGTAGTACTTGCTGATCTGCAGCGCCCTCATGCGCGCAGACCATCCATTAACAGCGTGGCCGCGCGGTCCCAGCGGAACTGTGCCGCGCGTGCGCGCCCCGCCGCACGCAGCCGCGTGCGTAGCGCATCGTCGTCGACCAACCGACGTAGTGCATCCTCGATCGCCTCGATCCGATTCGGATCGAAAGCCAGCGCTGCGTTGCCGCACACCTCGGGCAGGGCGGCGGCATCTGCGACCGCGACGGGGCAGCCTTCGGCCATCGCTTCCAGCGGCGGCAGGCCGAAGCCCTCATAGGTCGACGGGAAGACCAGCGCCAGCGCGGCGCGGTACAGGGCCTTCAGGGACGCGTCGCCCACAGGGCCGAGGCGCAGCACCCCCGGAGGATCGCCGGACAGGTTGGTTTCGGCAAAGACTTGCTCGTTGCGGCCCCCGGCGATGACCAGCCGGAGCCCAGGCCGCTGCAGCCGCGCGTAGGCAGCGACCAGCGCCCGCAGGTTCTTCGTCGGGTTGGCGCTGCCGACCGCGAGCAGAAAGGGCGTGCCCAGCAGGCCATGCTCGCGCAGCCGCGTGTCGTCGGGTACCACGCTGCCCAAGTGGTCGGCACCGTTGGGCAGCACGTTGAAGCGCTGCGCTTCAACGCCCAGACAGCGCGCCAGTCGATTGCGCGAGAACGCGGAGACCGTGAACAGCCGCTCGGCGCGGCGCGCCAGTCTGCGGAACAACCAGCGGTACCAGCTCACGAACGCAGCGGTGTACGCCTCGGGATGGTCGAACACGGCCGCATCGTGGAGCAGTGCCCATTGCCGGCGGGCGAAGGCGGGCGCCGAACCGGCCAGGTTGATGAGCAGTCCATCGCGCGCCGCCAAGGGTAGCGTCACTTGTTCCCACGCGTGCAGCGGCCAGCCGGCCTGCCCGACCGTGCGCTGCACGATCCGCTGCAGCGCCAAGGGGCGGCCCGTGGGCGGCATGAGCAACGTCCAGCGTCGCGCGGACAGCTCCGGCATTGCATCGAGCGCCAGCGCCAGGCAGCTGGCGACACGCTGCACCCCGGTCATGTCGCGAGCACAGAACTTGCCGTTGATGTAGATCGGGTCCATCACGTCGAGCCGAACTCCGGCACGAGCTCGCGCAAGCGCTGTCGAACGACACTATCGGCGTCGGCGGTCGTGCCCCAGCGGCGCAACCAAGGCAAAACGTCGGCGCTGCCGGACAGCGCCTGCAGTCGCGCGATGCGAAGACGTTCGAATGCTGTCGGCACTGTGGCATCGGCTTCCGCCAGCAGCTCTTCGTACAGTTTCTCCCCGGCTCTCAAGCCCGTGAACTCGATCTCGATCTCGTCGGGCGAGTGCCCCGAAAGACGTATGAGATCGCGCGCCAGATCGACGATCTTCACCGGCTCGCCCATGTCCAGCACCAGCACTTGCCCGCTTTCACCGATTGCTGCCGCCTGCAGCACCAGCCGCGCCGCTTCGGGAATAGTCATGAAGTAGCGAATGATCTCCGGGTGCGTCACCGTCACCGGGCCGCCCTTCTCGATCTGCTCCTTGAACTTCGGAATCACGCTGCCGCTGGACCCCAGCACGTTGCCGAAGCGCACCGCCATGAACTTCGTGCCCGCATGCTCTGCGGCGAGTGACGAGACCACCATTTCGGCGGCGCGTTTGGTCGCGCCCATCACGTTGGTCGGGTTGACGGCCTTGTCCGTGCTGATGAGGACGAAGCGTTCTACTCCTGCCTCGGCCGCCGCCAGCGCCGCGTGGTACGTGCCGAGCGTGTTGTTGCGCAGCGCCGCCCAGGCGTTGTGTTCTTCCATCAGCGGCACATGCTTGTAGGCGGCAGCGTGAAACACCACCTGCGGGCGCCAGCCAGTGAAGGTCTGGCGCAGATGTTCCAGATCCTTCACGTCGCCGATGAGCTTGGTCAGCGGGATCTGCGGAAAGCGCTCGCCGAGGCCTTGCTCGATCGTGTACAGATTGAACTCGCTCAGCTCGTAAAGCACCAGCCGCGCCGGGCCGTAACGCGCCACCTGCCGGCACAGCTCGCTGCCGATGCTGCCGCCCGCACCGGTGATCAGCACTGTCTTGCCGCGCAGCGTTTCGGCGATACCGGCCTCGTCGAGCTGCACCGGCTCACGGCCAAGCAGGTCTTCGGGTTCGATGTCTCGAATGCGCTCGATACGCGCCTCGCTTTCGCTCAACTCGTCGGCCGATGGAACAGTGAGTACCGGCAGGCCGGTGGTTGCCACCACCTCGAGCAGTCGGCGGCGCTGGGCCGCAGGTGCCGAGGGCAGAGCAATGATCAAGTGCGTGGCCGCGCCGCGCACACCCTTGTCCTTCACCGCCTCAAGCGGGCCCAGCACTGGCAGCCCTGCAATGCGCGCGCCCTGCTTGTCCGGATCGTCGTCGAGCAGACCCAGCACGATCCAGCCCTGCTGGTGGATACCGGCCACCAGACGGCGCGCCGCCTCGCCCGCACCGAGGATCAGCGCGCGTTTGATCTCCGCGTCGCTGCCGGTGATGCGCGAGCGGGCGTGCTCGTACAGCATGCGGTAGGCGATGCGCACGATGCTGGCGCCCATCAGCGCCATCACAGGATGCACAGCCAGCACCGCACGCGGCACCTGCACGAGCTGCAGCATCAGCACGACCGTTGCGCTGACCACCCCCGCGCCGAGGCAAGCGAGCGTCAGCCGCTTGATATCGCCGAAGCCCGAGAAGCGCCACATGCCTTGCGGCACTCCGAGCAGCGCGAAGGTAACGAGGTAGGCAACGATCACGCCGAGCATTACCCACACGTCGTAGCTCGGCCGTGCGCTCCACCAGCGCTCGAAGCCGAGGCGGAACAGGTAGGTGAAGTTCCACGCCAGTGCCACGACCAGGCCGTCGATGACGAGCGACAACGGTTCGCGATGCGGACGCAGGCGCGCAAGGAAGCGATCGAGCTTGTGCCAGAAGCTGGGTGGCATCGGGTGGTCGGCGCTCATCGCATCATCGTCGAAACAGCAGGGAGCATAGTGTCTGGCCGATCACGCGCAGGTCCGAAGTCAGCGTCGCCTGTTCGGCATAAGCGATGGCGGCCGCGAGCTTCTCGGGCATCACGACGTCGACGTACTCGCGCTCGGGGTCCGCTGCGCGCGCCAGCAGCGCACTCTCGTCGGCGAAGCGCAATGACGCCGGGTCGGTGATGCCGGGCCGCACGCTGAGCACCTTATCGCGCAAGCCGGGCGGGTAGAGCGCCACGTAGCGCGGCACCTCGGGGCGCGGCCCGACCAGGCTCATCGTTCCCGCGAGCACGTCGATGAGCTGCGGAAGTTCGTCGAGCTTCGCGCGCCGCAGGAAGCGCCCGGCGCGCGTGACACGTGCATCATCGCCCACCGTGATTTGCGGTCCGTGCGCCGATGCCTCGGCCGGCGCATCGACATGGCGCATCGTGCGGAACTTGTGGATGCGGAACAGCGCCCCGCCGCGCCCGACACGCTGCTGACGGAAGAACACCGGCCCGCGCGAGTCGAGTTTGATCCAGGCCGCGATCGCCAGCAGCAGCGGGCAGAGCAGCACCAAACAGGTCCCCGCGACGACGAGGTCGAAAAGCCGCTTACCCATCGCGCTCAAGCGAGCGCATCGCGCACCGCGTCGGCGACCCGGTGCACGTCCCCGTCGCTCATGCGCGTGTAGATCGGCAGGCTCAGCATGCGTTCGTAGGCTCTCTGGCTGTGCGGAAACTGCGCCGGCTGCAGCCCGTAGCGGTCGCGCCAGTACGGTTGCAGGTGCAGCGGGATGTAGTGCACGCTGCAGCCGATGCCGGCGGCGAACAGGCGCTCGATGAAGGCGTCGCGTGGCACACGCGCCCCGTCGCCGAGGCGCAGCACGTAGAGGTGCCAGGCGTGCGACTCGCCGTCGGGCGACCCGGGCGGCACGACCAACGGCAGCGTGGCGAAGGCCGCGTCGTACATCGCCGCGATCTGCGCGCGGCGTTGCTGGAACGCGCCGATCCGCTTCAGTTGCTGGATCCCGAGCGCCGCTGCAATGTCGGTCAGGTTGTATTTGAACCCCGGCGCGACGATCTCGTAGTACCAACTCGGCACGGTAGCCGTGAAGCGGTCGAACGCGTCGCGGCTCATGCCGTGCAGGCGCATCACCTTCATCCGTCTGGCCAGTGCCTCGTCGCGCGTCACGACCATGCCACCTTCGCCGGTCGTGATGGTCTTGTTGGCGTAGAAGCTGAACACCGCGACATCGGTGTCGAGCGTGCCGACGAGGCGACCGGCGCTCGTCGTCGGCAGCGCGTGCGCCGCGTCCTCGACGATCTTCAGCCCATGCTTGCGCGCAAGCGGGATCAGGCGCGCCATGTCGGCCGCGAGGCCGGCGTAGTGGACCGGGATCACCGCCTTCGTGCGCGATGTGATCGCCGCCTCGACCGCGTCGACGTCGATGCACATCGTCGCCGGGTCGATGTCGACCAGCACGACGTCGGCACCGAGGTAGCGCACGACCTCGGCGGTCGCGGTGAACGTGTGGGTGGTCGTGATGACCTCGTCGCCCGGGCCGATGCCGCAGGCCTCGAGCGCGAGGTGCAGCCCGGCGGTCGCGGAGTTGACCGCGAGCGAATGCAGCGAAGGGTCACCGAGGAAGGCACTGAAGTCCTCCTCGAAGCGCCTGGCCTTCGGCCCGGTCGTGATCCAGCCCGAGCGCAGGGTGTCAACCACCTCGGCGATCTCTTCTTCGCCTATGTCCGGCAACGCGAAAGGGAGGAAATCAGAACTCATGGCTTCTGGATCCAGCACAGCACGTGGGTGCGCAGGAAGGGCAACATATTGAACAGGTGGTAGGCGGCGGGATGGATGTGACAAACGCGGCGGCTGATTGGCGGTGCCAGTGTCACGCGACGCACCGTGGTACGACCCTCGGGGAAGAGTTCGCGCACCCGCCCCACCGGTACTGCCCGCACGTCACGGTTGCGCGGATTGTCATACACGAAGTCGTACCAGAGGATGCCCCCGCCCGGCCGCAACCACGACCACATGCGGGAGGCCAGCTCCTGTTGGAAATTGCCGTCCAGCAGCGACGAGAACACGACCGACTGAAACACGATGTCCTGGCTGGACGATGCGATCTCGGCCGTGCTGGCGTCGCCTTGGTGCAGCCGGAGCCCCTCCGGCAGTCGGGCGCGGGCCGCGGCAGCACGCTCGGGGAGCAACTCGATGCCCACCAAGTTCTGAGGCGCGAACCCGACGCGCAAGAAATCCAGCAGGTGGCCGCCGTAGCCGCACCCGACATCCACCAGCTTCAAACCGCGCAGGTCGGCATCGGTGTAGCCACAGGTCGACCCGAGGAGGAACAGCATCTCGCGCTGCCACTCCTGCGTGCTCAGCACCACCTCGGGCCGTAGGCTGCTGTACAGGCTGCCGGGCTTGCGGCGGGCATAGCGCTCGGCCACGGCCAGTACTTCGGCTTTCGGTTCGGGTTCGTCGGGCATGGGCTCGAGTCTCACGATCGATCGGTGCGGCATGTTGCTACAGCATGCGTCGGAACAGGCGCAGGTAGATCGATGCGGCGAAGTGGGTGAACGTGTAGACGTAGGCCATGGGTCCCAGGCCCTTGCCCGACTTGAAACGATACTTCTTCAGCATCGCAAGGTGCCGCCCCACCATCTTCCACTTGTTGCCGGAGATCTGATTGGCCTGCTGTCGATAAAAGACCAACGGATGCGCGATCTTGATGCTGAACGGCATCTCTTCGTGCACTCGAATGAAGCAGTCGGTGTCCTCGCGCGCCTTGTAGCTCAGGTCCTCGTTGAAGGGGTGGCGCTGCACCAATTCGCGGCGGGCTACGATGCTCGAGGTGGGTGTACGGTACTTCAGCAACTGCGTCGTCAGCGTGATGAGCTCGATGTGCGGCCGTGCCGGTGGCGGCTCGATGACGATCTCGCTCTCGTCGTGAAAATCTCTCATCTGCGTACTGCACATCACCGCACTGCGCTCATGCAGCGCCAGAAGCTGGAGCTCAAGCTTGCGTGGATGCCACAGGTCGTCGGCGTCCAGGAACGCGATCCATTCGCCGCGCGCCGCGGCCACACCTAGGTTGCGCGGTGCGGCCGGCGCACCGTGATTGCGCGGCAGCTCGATCAAGCGAACGCGTGCGTCTCGTGCGGCAATCGCTGTGACGACCTGCACCGTCGCATCGGTCGACTTGTCGTCGACCACGATGACTTCGAGTGCGGTCCAGCTCTGCCGAAGCACCGACTCGATGGTCGCTTCGACGTACGCGACCGCGTTGAAGCAGGGAATGACGACCGACACAAGCGGCGCTTCGGCAGCCTGCGCGCCACGAACCTCGCCTGTCGCCGCGGCCCGGTTCACGGCAGAGCATCCCCCTGTGCCGTCGGCTCTGCCTGAACAGTTGCTCGACTGAAGACGAGGGCCACGTTCGAGACGTTCCGCGCCAGACCCTCTCCCGAGTGGGAGACTCTGCGCGGGGCGTCATGTTCGAAATAGACGTGCCCGATCCCCGCTTCGAACAGCGCCTTGACGTCGGCGGTCGAGTTGATTCTCTTGCCGATCTTGTCGAACTCCTGCAGCTGGTACCCGAGCAGTTTCATTTCCTCGTCCGGTCTCAGTCTCGAATATTCGACGCCCACGGCGACGATTCCTCCGGGCCGCACCACCCGCAACATCTCGAGCGCCGCTCGTCGTGGGTTCGTGCTGTAGCTCAGCGTCCAACCACAGACCACCGCATCGAACGACTGGTCGCCGAACGGAATGCTGTGCATGTCGCCCAGGGTGATGTACGGTGAATAGCTGATCAGGTCCAAACCGACGATGTTCTCGATGCTGAACCCCAGTCCGGCGAGGGAATAGATGTCGAACTCGTTGCGTGGGCCGATGATCAATATGCGCGAATTCGCGTCGAGCGTTTCGATGACAGCCAGCGGAAACAGCAGGAGGTTCATGCGACGGTTTGCGCCGTAGATCGACCTCATGTTATGGAGCACATTGGCCTTCACCGCTTCGCCACTGTCAAGCGTGCGCAGGCGCTTCCTGAAGCGGATGTAGTAGAGCGCGCGAAGATATACCCAGTAGTGACGCAGCGTTGGCTCAGCCAGCAGATTGATTTGCTTGAATGATTGGATCAGTCTGTGCAGCATGTCGGTTGGATTGTCGTCACGAAAAGCTTGCGGCGCGGGGTAAATCGACAGCGTCGATTCGCCGCCTATGCCCGCCGCACGGCCCACGCGGCGCCCGCCGTGCCGAGGCTGCCTAACAGGCTCAGCAGCGCCGCCAGCAGGCTGATGTCCCAAAGCGTTGTCGGCGTGCCTTTCCAAGGCGTTGCCCAGGCCAGCCAGATCAATGTCCCGCACACGACGGTAGCGCCGTTCAGGACGAGCAGCCGTCTCTCGTAGCCGGTGATCAGCAGATAGCTCGACGAGAAGTCGGAGATCCTCAGCACCGCCACGGCCAGCAGCAGCGGTATCAAGCCGATCGCTTCCGAATACTGCGGATACCAGCGCGCGACACTGTACTGCAGCACGCCGGCCATCGGAACCGATACCAGCACACCGACGGCGAGCAGCCAGCAGGAGGCGCGCAGGCAGATCCTGAATGTCACCGCGTGTCCGGAGCTGGCAAATCGGCGTGCCAGCAAAGGGTACACCGAGGCATTGATCAAAGACTGCGCCCCTTGCGCCACACCAAGCAGGATCGCCACGAACGAGTACTGGGCGAAGCCTTCCTGTACGAGCAGGTGAGATGCGACCCAGCGATCGGCGTTGAGTGCCACGAAGCCGACCAGCATCACGGCCATCATCGTCAATGCGCTGCGCCAGGGAACCCGAGGAATCCGGTGGACTGCCAGTTGAAGGACCGATCCCCAGCCGAGCGCCGCGCGGGCCAGCGAGCGATGCACGATGGTCAGCGCCAAAGATGCGGAGATGAGTGTTTCGGCGCAGATGACCACCATGGGTGATGCCGTGCTTGCCGCGGCCGCCGCACCCAACGTGAACACCAGACCCGCGCGCGTCAACTGTTGCCATGCATAGCCGAGCGCCTCTCCGCGGCTGCGGCTCTCGGTGGTCGCAACGAGGAATACCTGTTGGGCCGCGCCGTGCACGACGCCGGCGGCAAGTAGGCGTGGCTCGACGCCTGGCAGCGACACACCTGCCGCCGCGCACAGGCAGAGCACGAGGGCGCTTGCGAGTGCCAGCAGATTGCACTGGGCCGCAGTCACCATTGCTCGCAGCTCCTGGCCACGTACCAGGTGGACCGGCCACGCGCGCTGCAGCAGCGATTGCAGGCCCAGACAGCTCACCATGCAAAACGTGCTGGATACGAGGAGCCCGCCACTGAATACCGCAAACGCATGCACATCCAGCAAGTGCGCCAGAACGAGCAGGCGCAGCATCACCAAACCCATCGCCGTTGCCAGAACCGGCACGTACCACAGCTGCCGAATCCGGCGCGGCGACATCGCCAGAGGCAAGCGCATGATGCGTGCTGCGCCCTGCCGCTATGGGATCAACCGCAACGCGGCCGGCGTCCTACGGTCATGCATCACGCCGTAGTCGAACAGCGCGTATTGCAGCTGCAGCAGCAGGCGCGGTTCGCGCCTCGGCGTCAGGCCCTTGTGGACACAGAGCGTGTTCTCCGCGAAGCCCGTGCCGGCAGGGCCGCAAATTTCGACGATCCTTTCGGCGGGGAAACTTCTTTCGATCTCGACGTCGCTGTAACGGCGGATGTTCCACCGATCGCCGGGTCGCAACATCGGCGGCTGGTGGTGCGAGGCGACGATGCAGACATGTGCGCCCTCGCCCGGTTCCACATTCGTCAAGTAGAAGAAGAACTTGAAGAACCGGAAGTCGTCGACGTCGCGGTGGAACAAGTGAGCGTGCCGGTCGCGATCCTCCTCGAGCGCCTGGACCGGGAAAGTCCACCACAAATTCGCGCCAACGAAGGTCGGCACCGATTCGAGGTAGCTGCCGGCGATCCATTGCAGCGCAGGATCGCCGAGCAGGCGGCCGACGGCCGGGCAGCCTGCCGCTACGTTGAAGTACTGCGCGACCAGAATGGCTTTGCCCAGCGCTGCCTCGGCGCGCGGTCGATCGTCGAGCCGGAAGCCGCGGTCCGGCCTGCGGTCGGCGAAGCAAGGGTTCTGCCTCGCGTACCGCAGGATGTCGCTGGCCAGCGGTTCCGGCAGCTTCAGACCGAAGGCGATCCCGTCCCCGCGCAACCGCCGCACGAAGTCGTTGCGATCAAACGGCGCGAACAGACTCTCCGGCATGCGCGCCTCGCAGCCTGCAAGGTGGGTCCGCAGACGCCCGCGTTGCAGGAGCCGTCGCGACTGGCCGACGACACTGCGCACAGAGTGGAACCGAGCCACGCCGCGCATCAGGGTGTAGCCCGGCTGCGAGCCCAAGGCCTGGACGAGGTGGCGCAGTCGCGACATGGTTGTCAGCGATCGCCGAGCGGCATCCAGTGGCGGACGGTGTCGAGATGCCGGAACAGCAGTCTGCGGCGCACCGGCTCGTAGGTGCGCGTGTCGGGCTCGAGCGCATCGAGCACCCCCTGCCAGTCATGCTGGGCGATGCGCTGCAGCACCTGGTCCTCGGCTCGCGTGTCGTCGGCGTACCCCTCGTCATCGGCCCGCAGTTCGCCGTCACGCAGCAAGTCCATGAAACGCTGCGGGTCGGCACTCATGTCGTATCGGAAACGGGTGGTCGCGTCGGCACGAACGAAGCGGGTGTACTGAGGAATGCGATGCACCATCGTGTAGGCAAAACGCAACGTCAGGCGCGGGATGATGTCGCGACGGCGCGCCTGCTCGTCTGGTTCGAGCTCGCCATGCAGCCGCAAGGCGGCCAGCTGCTGGGGCGCCGTGACCGAATCGCGGAAGCCAGCCTCCTGGTAGAGCGACGGCGCGATTCCGATCACCTGCTTGCCCAGAGTACCCGCCTCCAGCGCGGCGCTGCCGTTGGCGACGACGATAGCATCACATTGTTCGATCAGGCCGAGCGTGCTGGTGGAGTCGGCGCTGCGGATCAGCGCGATGCCGCGACGCGCTGCCCAGTCGGCGTAGTGGCGCTCGGCATGTTCGCCGCTCTGCCGCCCGATCTTCTCGCTCCAGTTCGGGTGGCAGCGCAGCAGCACGTCGTTCGGCATCAGCCGCAGGTGGTCGATCAAGGCGTCGTAGGCCGTCAGCGGGTCGGGCCAGCCGGATTCCCAGTCGGGATGGCCCCAGACCTCGTTGCGACTGCCCGGCAGCAGGAGAATCTTGTGGCGGCCGCCCTGCACCGGCCAATCCGCGGCCGTTGCGCCGACGTTATAGGCGCGCCATTCCTTGTCGTTGCGGCGCAGAAAGCGCCGCGCGACGTAGGATGCAGCCTGCACCGCCTGCCGACCCGTCAGCGGCAAATCGCGCCATTGCCCGATCAGGCGGTGGACGCTCCTCAGACCGAGACACGATTCCTCGGGATAGAGCTGGAGTCCGTCGCCGAACCAGGTGCGTTCCAGGCTGACCACACGCACGCCGAGCGACTTCGCGGCCTCGAGGATGGCGCGCGTCGCGTCCATCCGGCCGTTGAACACGCAAACCGCGTCGAGGCGCTCGTTGCGAATCCAGGCGCGCGCCGCCTGGTAGCTCAACTGCACCGTGGGCTGCAAGCGCGCCGCGATGGCTTTGAACTCGGGCCCTGCGTAGTCGGCATCGGACTCGAACCGGCCGAGCGTGCTGGCGCTGGACTGCGCCCATTCGGGCGGCGCCGGCGCGGTATCGCGCGGCGCGCTCTGGCCGATCGATGTGACGTTGCGCCGCGTATACGAGCGCAAGCCACCGGCACGGCACTGCAGGCACTCCTGCCACGCCGGCCGGTCGCGCATTTCGCGTGTGTAACAGCTCGGCAGATCGGCGTCGCAGGTCAGGAAGAAGGCCTCGTGTCCTGCCTTCTCGACCAGTCGTGCCAGGAAGTACGCGTGCTCGACGTGCGGCCGCCACGAGTAGATGGCCGCGAAGCCGATACGCCGCGGCTTCACGGTGTCAACCACGCTTCTCCACCAGGAACCATGTGATGTCGTCTTGAGGAAAGCTCGGATCCCGACGATAGGAGAAGCCATAGTCCACCAGGCCCAGATCCTGGTGATGATCGAGCAGCTCGCCACAGAAATCGCGCTTGAACAGGCGATCGCTGTGCCCGCGGTACGGGATCGAAACCGGCGTCGGGTTGTAGTACTCGGCGATCAGCAGGTACTTCCCCGTGCATCGATAGAGACGCTCGTACACCTTGGGCAGTTCATCGGGGTGGACGTGGATCAGGACACCCTTGATCAGCACCAGATCGAAGCTGCGGCTGGGCTGGTAGTCCAGGATCGAGCCATGAAAGATCTTCTCTGCAGGCAGAAAGCTGCCGAGCTCGCGCGCCGCGTCCGCATTGATTTCGATGGCATGCTGATCCTGCTGTGGGTACAGCAGCTTGAGCGCGCGCAGGTTCATGCCGATGTTCGCGCCGAACTCGATGCAGCTGTCGACGCCGCGCGCGCTGCGCAGGCTCCTGGCGAAGAAGTCGAGGTTGGAGGCCAGCAACTTCTCGCCCTTGTTGCGCTGGATGTAGTCGGTGCCGAACTGGCCGGCCCAGAACGCTTCCTGTTCAGTCGTGAATCCCATGCGTTGTCCTCACATTGGGCTCATCGTCGACGCCCAGCACATTCCAAGAGACCGGGGTTGCGTAGTCGACATCGCGCATGAGCACCCGACCGACCACCCGGTCCAGAAACTTCGGCGCGAGACCGTAACCGGGCCGCACACTGCGCACCGCGTCTGGTGTCACCGTCTCGCCAGCCTTGAGCGCCTTGACGAAGTAGAGCGAACGCCGGAACTTCGCATTGCCCTGCTCGCTGGACTTGCGGCCATAGTCGACCCGTCCGAGCGCGTCCCAGGCAATGCGGCAGTCGCGGCACAGCGCTTCCATTTCGGGTGGCTCGAGCGAGAAGCTGTCGTCCGGCCCCCCGCCGCTGCGGTCGAGCGTGAAGTGTTTCTCGACGAGGCACGCGCCCAGCGCCACGCTCGCCAGCGCAGTGGTGTTGTCGAGCGTGTGATCGGACAGGCCGATCACGACGCCAAAGCGCGCACGCATGTCCGCGATCGTGTGGAGGTTGTAATCGCTCGCCGGCGACGGGTAGCCGCTCACGCAATGCAAGAGCGCAAGCTCCTTGCAGCCGCCGCCGCGGGCCGCCTCGACGGCCTCGCCGATCTCATCCGCGTCGGCCATGCCGGTCGAGATGATCATCGGCTTGCCGGTGCGCGCGACGTAGCGGATCAGCGGCAGGTCGACCGCCTCGAACGAGGCGATCTTGTAGGCCGGCGCCCCCAGGCTCTCGAGCAGGTCGACCGCGGTCGAGTCGAACGGCGAACTGAAGATCGTGATGCCGCGCTTGCGTGCGTGCTCGAACAGCGTCGCATGCCAGTCCCAGGGCATGTGGGCTTCTTCATAGAGATCGTACAGCGTGCGGCCGTCCCAAAGACCGCCGCGGATCCGGAACGGTTCCGCGTCGCTGTTCAGCGTGATCGTGTCGGGGCGATAGGTCTGCAGCTTGATCGCGGCCGCGCCAGCCGCCTGCGCCGCATCGATGATGCGCAGCGCGGTCTCCAGCTTGCCGTTGTGATTGGCCGAGAGCTCGGCGATGACGTAGGGCGGCTCATCGATCGCGATGCGCCGGCCGGCGATGCTGATGGCGGGACTCTGGAACATGGCGTCAATTCCTCGGGCCCGAAGCCCACTCCTGCTCGAGCAGGCCGAAGCAAACCACGGCCTGGTAGTGCTGCCCATCGAAATGCTGCTCGCGCAGCACCCCTTCCTGCCGGAAACCCATCGCCAAGTGATAACCGACGGAGCGCTTGTTGTACGCGATCGCCCGCCCGCAGACCTTGTGCAGCGCCAGCGCGCCGAATGCATGGTCCAGTGCGAGGCCGCCCATCGCGCGGCCGGTTCCCTTGGGCGCGTCGGGAGCGGTGTAGAAACCCCAATCGGCAACGTTCGCGTGCTCGGTGAGGGTTAGGCCGACAAAGCCCAGCGGTCGCCGGTCCGATTCGTAGATGAACAGCTGGCGTCGCGGGTCGAGCACACTGCGTTCGAACCAGCGCTGGTGTTCTTCGAGGCCGATCTCGTGCTGCGTGAACATGTTGCGCCGGACGTCCGGATGGTTGCGCCATTCGAGCACCGTGGCCAAGTCCGCGCTGACCATGGGTCGGACGCGGCACAGCCCATCATCACCGTTAGCCATCGAAACCCGCCATCTCCGCCACCACCCGGTCGACCCCCAGGCCATCGCAGATCTGCGCAGCCGCCGCGGCCATCGTGGTGAGCCGTTGTCCGCGCAGCACCTCGCCGAGCACACCGGGAAGTTCGCGAGCCACCGAACTCGTGTCACCGAGCAGTATCGCCGCGCCGCTGGCCTCGAGCGCCCGAGCCCCCGGGCTCTGATTATCGGCCAGGACGACCAGCAGACTGGGCAGGCCAAGGCAGCAGCGCTCCCACGCCGTGCCGCCTGCCGCACCGATCGCGAGGTCGCTGGCGGCCATAAGCTGAGCCATGCCTGCGACGCCGACATGCATCTGCGTTGGCCAAGCCAGATGCGCGGCCTGGCTTTGCACATCGGCAAGCCAAGGCGCCTCCGGCCCCATGACCAAGTCGATACGGCACGTCGGTGGCAAGGCGCAGCGACGCAGCGCCTGGAGCACCGCGCCGCTGGCATTCGGCCGGTCGACGCCGCCCATTGTCACCAGCACGCGGTCGAGCTTCGCCTCGGCGCGACGCTGCAGGCTGCGTTCGCGCAGCGCGGCGAATTCCGGGCGCAGCAGCGCAAAGCTCGGTCCGGCCAGCACCCGGCAATCCGCCGGAACACGGCCTGCGTAGTCCGAGACTTGCCGACCCAGGTTCTGGTCGAGCAGCAATTCGCAGGCATGCGGCCGATCCGCAAGGTCGTCGATCACCATCAGGCGTCCGACCCGGGGGCGCAACACCGCCTCCCAGCTCGCGTCCAGCGCATAGTGGTCGACAATCAGCCAGTCGACGCGCCAGCTCTCCAACGCGACCAGCACCTGCTGCGCGTCGGTAGCCCAGTCGCTGCCCAGCCAGCCGGCATGTACTGTTGTGCCCTGTGTCGCCCCATGCGCCGGCAGTTCTGTCGGCAAAGCGATCACCTCGTGGCCCTGATTGACGATGTACGCCAGCAAGTTGCCGGCATGGGCTCGGCCGACGAAGCAGCAACGAGCTCCTCGGGCCTTCAGCGCCGCCGCGAGCGCGAGGCAGCGCATCACGTGACCGGTCCCCATCAGGCGCGAGGCATCGGTGCGGAAGACGACGGTCCTGCCGGCGAGGTCCGTCATACCCCGGCCTGCAGCGCTTTGAACATCCACTCGGCGCGAGCCCAGTCGTCCGAGGTGTCGATATCCTGCACCCGGTACGACGGCAACACGACCGCTGCAGAGGTGGGACCGAACAGTGTGTTCGCACTTCGCCAGGCCGCGGTTCTGCCCCAGTAGAACTGGCCGGCGTCGTGGTACGCCTCGACGAGATCCTGCGAGCGGGTCTCGAAATGCTCGGGGTTGAACATCGCCACTCGACCGGCCGCATCAATGCAGATCGCGCGCTGGATCGGAGACGGATACTTCGTGACCGAGAAGGCGAAGTCGGCCCCGCTGTCAGTCAGCATCTCCAGGCCGCGCCGGATGTCCTCGCCGCGGAGAAACGGAGCTGTCGCGTAGATGCAGCACACCAGGTCCGGCGGCGACCCGGCGGCCGCCTCCTGCTCGATGGCATGCCGAACCACCGGCAGCGTGCCGACATGGTCATCGGACAGCTCGGCTGGGCGAGTGAACGGTACCTCGGCGCCGGCGGCGCGGGCCGCCTGCGCGACCTCGGCGTCGTCGGTGGAAACGACCACACGGTCGAAACAGCCGCTTGCCTGCGCCGCTTCGACCGACCAAGCGAGCATCGGTTTGCCGCAAAACGGCCGGATGTTCTTGCGCGGGACGCGCTTGCTGCCGCCGCGCGCCGGGATCACAGCCAGCTTCACGAGCGCAGGGCCCGGCGCAGGGCCTCCATCACGCGGACCTGCTGTTCTTCGGCCAGCGTCGCGTACATCGGCAGACTGATCGCCTCGGCGTAGTACCGCTCGGCTTCAGGGAAAGGTCCGCTCGTACTGCCAAGTCGCCGGTAGTAGGGCTGGGTATGCACTGGGATGTAGTGCACATTGACGCCGATGTCACTCGCACGCAGTGAGTCGAACACCGCCCGACGCATGTGCGTGGCAACGCGAACGATGTACAGGTGCAGCGCCGAATACGTATCGGGATGCTGCCAGGGCGTGGTCAACGGTAGGCCTGAGAGGCCCTCGTCGTAGCGGCGCGCCAGCGTGTGACGCCGACTCACATAGTCGTGCAGGCGAGCTGCCTGGCTGAGACCGAGCGCGGCCTGCAACTCGGTCATGCGGTAGTTGAAGCCCAGTTCGACCTGCTCGTAGTACCACGGACCATCGGGCTCGCGGCTCATCTGCGCCTCCTCGCGGGTCATTCCGTGGCTGCGCAGGCGTGCCATGCGCTGGGCGAGTTGCGGGTCGTTGGTCAGCGCCATGCCGCCTTCAGCGCTGGTGATGATCTTCACCGGATGGAAGCTGAACACCGTGACGTCGCTAAAGCGGCCATCGCCGACGGGCTTGCCTCGGTAGCGACCTCCGACGGCGTGTGACGCATCCTCGACGATGCGAAAGCCGAACTCGCCGCTCAGTGCATGGATCGCCGCCATGTCGCAGCTCTGGCCGGCGAGGTGCACGGGTACCACGATCTTCGGCAGGCGCCCCTCGGCTCGCGCCTGATCAAGCTTGCGGGCCAGAGCCACCGGACACATGTTGTAGGTGCGCGGATCGATGTCGACGAAATCAACGTGCGCGCCGCAATAGCGGGCGCAGTTGGCCGAGGCAAGAAACGTGATAGGGCTGGTCCACAGCCAGTCACCCGGACCCAACTCCAGCGCGAGACAGGCGATGTGCAGCGCCGACGTGGCGCTGTTGACAGCGACCGCATGCCCGGCACCGCACGCCTCGGCCAGTGCGCGCTCGAAGCGCGGCACCACCGGGCCCTGGGTGAGCCAGTCGGACTTCAGCACCTCTGTGACGGCCTCGATGTCGGCCGCCGTGACCTCTTGCCGCCCGTAGGGGATATGCGCCATCACACGCTGCCGATCTTGTGCCGGTTCGCCGCGATCCAGGCCTGGAGTGCATCCACGGTCATCCACTCCGGGTTGCTATCGCTCGCGTAGACGAAGCCCTCGGGAACTCGCTTGCCGTCCTTGATGCGATGCGGGTCGGCGCTCCAGTTGTGAATGGCCGGCAGGATCTTGAAATGCTCTGGGTACTCGTAGGTATAGGCGGCATCCTCTGCGCCGATCATCTGCTCGTGAAGCTTCTCGCCAGGGCGAATGCCGACGAACTCGTGCCGTGCCTGCGGTGCCACGGCGCGAGCGATGTCTGTGACGCGCATCGAGGGAATCTTCTTGACGTAGATCTCGCCGCCCTGCATGTCCGAGAACGCGTGCCAGACCAGGTCGACGCCCTGTTCCAGCGAAATCATGAAACGGGTCATGCGCTCGTCGGTGATGGGCAGCACACCCCGCTCGGCAACGGACAGGAAGAACGGGATGACGGACCCGCGAGAACCCATCACGTTGCCATATCGCACCACCGCGAAGCGCGTATCGTGCCCGCCCGCGTATGAATTGCCCGCCACGAACAGCTTGTCCGAGGCGAGCTTGGTGGCGCCGTAGAGGTTGATCGGGCTGCTCGCCTTGTCCGTCGACAGCGCGACCACACGCTTGACGCCCTTGTCGATGCAGGCGTCGATCAGGTTCATCGCCCCGTTGATGTTCGTCTTGACGCACTCGAACGGGTTGTACTCCGCAGTCGGCACGATCTTCGTCGCCGCTGCGTGCACGACGTAGTCGACGCCGTCGAGAGCCCGATAGAGGCGGTCCCGGTCGCGCACGTCGCCGATGAAGAAGCGCACGCGGTCGTCGCCCTCGAACTTCTTGGCCATCTCCCACTGCTTCATCTCGTCGCGCGAGTAGACGATGATCTTGCGCGGATTGAAACGTTGCAGAGTCAGCGGGACGAAGCTGTTCCCGAAGGAGCCGGTGCCGCCGGTGATCAGGATGGACTTGTTCGAAAGCATGACGGATCGAGTCGTGAGGACGAGGACTGGCCGACGTGTTCAGTGCGCCGCAGCGAGCAGCGTGCGGAAGTAGTCGATCGTCTTGCGCAAGCCCTGATCGAGCGGGATGGTCGGCCCCCAGTCGCCCAGTTCCCGGCGCGCCAGGGAGATGTCCGGCTTGCGCTGGCGCGGGTCGTCGGATGGCAAGGATTCGAAGACGAGCTTGCTGCGCGACCCGGTCAATTCGATCACCCGCTCGGCCAGCTCGAGCATCGTGAACTCCGTCGGGTTGCCGACGTTCACCGGTCCGCTGAAGTCGCTGCGCGTCCCCATCATCCGAACCAGCGCTTCGACGAGGTCGTCGACATAGCAGAAACTGCGCGTCTGCGAACCGTCACCATAGATCGTGATGTCCTGACCGCGCAGCGCCTGGACGATGAAGTTCGACACGACCCGGCCGTCGTTCGGATGCATGCGCGGGCCGTAGGTGTTGAAGATCCTGACGACCTTGATCTCGAGCGCGTGCTGACGCAGGTAGTCGAAGAAAAGCGTTTCGGCGCAGCGCTTGCCCTCGTCGTAGCAGCTGCGCATGCCGATCGGGTTCACGCGACCCCAGTACGACTCCGTTTGCGGATGGACCTCGGGGTCACCATAGACCTCGCTCGTAGAGGCCTGCAGGATGCGCGCCCCGAGCCGCTTGGCCAGGCCGAGCATGTTGATGGCGCCATGCACACTCGTCTTGGTGGTCTGCACCGGGTCGTGCTGATAGTGCACGGGCGACGCGGGGCAGGCCAGGTTGTAGATCTGATCGACCTCGACATAGAGCGGGAACGTGACATCGTGGCGCATCGCCTCGAACCGAGGGTTGTCGCGCAGGTGGGCGATGTTCGACTTGCTGCCCGTGAAGTAGTTGTCGACACACAGGACGTCGTGTCCGTCTTGGAGAAGGCGCTCACACAGGTGGGAACCGAGAAACCCAGCACCACCGGTCACGAGTATCTTCTTCATGCACTTCGATCCTTGACGCCGGTCGTGGAGCGCGGCGGCGCGGCGCAACCCACGCTGCGGACAGGGCTCGATTGTAGTGGTCCAACCCTCTCGAAGGGTCCGTCCGGAACGGGTGCGCCTCTAGAATTCCCGTTTGCCCGAGAAAGCCGACGATGACGCAAGCCCCCCCCGACGACAACCAGCTGATCGCCGAACGCCGCGAGAAGCTCGCCGCGATCCGCGCC
>Ga0075366_10000261_pt1 | contig 23266 bp, 21 predicted proteins | sample EndMethybrTD3031_FD_72351 | JGI IMG/M metagenome (GOLD analysis project Ga0075366, IMG submission 72351) | Populus endosphere microbial communities from Tennessee, USA - Endosphere MetaG P. TD hybrid TD303-1 | ecosystem: Host-associated > Plants > Roots > Endosphere | place: USA: Tennessee...
GTAAAAAGATGGGCCACTTTTTCGGGATGTTTAAATGCAAAGTTTGCTGCATGGTAACCGCCAAAACTGCATCCGGCAACTGCTACTTTATCAATGCCTGTTTCGTGCATAGCCCAGGGCGCAAGCTCATGTAAAAGCATTTTATCGTACCAGCTGTAATTACGGGCCCGGTCGGCGGGGTGGATGCCTTTATCATACCAGGTGCGGTCGTCCAATGTATCGGGGCAGTAAATCTTCACCAGGCCTTGGTCTACAAACCATCGCACGCTGTCAATCAGCCCAAAATCCTTATTTTGGTGATAGCGCCCCTTGGTTGTAGGGAACAGGATAACAGGAAACCCGCGATCACCAAATACCAACATTTCTACATGCAGGTTTAAATTTGGCGAGTACCAGCGATGATATTTTTCTATCAAAACGAGCAGTTTAAGTTTATAACGATGTAAGTTAAGTGGTTTAACTGAAAAAGGCAACTAACTGATAAATTAATACATAAGCTTAATAAATTGAAAACATAGCGTACTTTTGTGCCCTTTAAAATTAAGATAAGATGAATTGGGGCTGGGCCGAAACAGAAATGACTATAATAGAAAAAACGATAACGATAAATTCTGCCTTGCTTAAAAGAGAGGTGTTATGCACGCTATTAATACCGGACGAACAGGAAATTGCAGAGCCGTTAAACCTGTTATTGCTGAACGATGGACAGGAACTGGAAAATCTTGCGCTTACCCAAACGCTGGAGCAACTTTATAACACCAACCGCATAAAACCATTGTTGGTGGCAGCCATACATGCCGGCGAAGACCGCCTGCAGGAATATGGCGTAGCCGGCAGACCCGATTTTAAAAAGCGGGGAGCTAAGGCAGATATTTATACCCAATTTATTATAACTGAATTGCTGCCACAGATAAAGGCAGAAACAGGCGTTCACGAATTTGAAGGCACAGCCTTTGCCGGTTTTTCTTTAGGCGGATTATCGGCATTTGATATTTGCTGGAACAACGCGGACATTTTTGATAAGGTGGGCATATTCTCAGGCTCGTTCTGGTGGAGAAGTAAGGATTTAGCTAAAGGGTATACAGATAACGACCGCATTGCGCATACTTTAGTTAGAGAAACCGAAGGTAAACCCGGTTTAAAGTTCTGGCTGCAAACCGGCACCAAAGATGAAACAAGCGACCGCAACAAAAACGGAATTATAGATGCTATTGACGATACCATCGACCTGATTAAAGAACTGGAAATTAAGGGCTACTCTCGCCCTGCGGATATTCAGTATGTCGAAGTTGTTGGCGGCAGCCATAATACCGAAACCTGGCGCAGAGTAATGGGTAAGTTTTTGTGTTGGGCTTTTGGGAGGTAGGGTAATAAATAAGATTTCAATTGTCGATTGGATTTTCTTGGGTTGACCATCTTTCTCGTTTTTCAGCAAGGCTATAAAATTTATATCTTTTCTGAAAGCGGTCGATTGATGCAATAAATTGACCAATTACTAATATTGCGTCACTGTTTGATGGCAAAGTATCGTCATCTAATAAATCTAAATACGTCAATGTAGGTTGATTAGCTAATATCGTCTTTATCGGCTCCAATACTCTATTTATATTTTTGACTTTAAACTTGTTCAATGGTTCATCTGGCTTCTTTTTAGAGAATTCTTTCATTTCTAAATAAATAGATGATAATAGGTCTTTCAACATTAAGTACTCGTTTATTTGACTATTTGTCGGCAGTAACTCTTTTGCAATTTTCGCCATTATGTAAATTTTAACTTATTTGGAGTAGTAGTTTTGAGATTCGAAGCCTTTCCATCAACAAGCCAAAACCAGCCATATGCACTATCTTTAGTGCTTACATTGTCCGTTCTAAAATTTTCCAAACAAGTTAAATATTGCTCTAAAATAATAGTCACGTCGCTGTTAGTAGGTAATTCGTCGTCTTCGAACTTTTCAAACCCTTGAAATGGTTTATATTTTCCATCTAAAAATTCATTCGCGCTAATTAATATTTGGTTGATAAATTTTAGTTTAAACTTGTTCAAAGGATCATTAGGGGTCTTTTTTGATAAAGTTCCAATTTCATTATAAAGCCCTTGCAATTGACCTTGTATTTTTTCGAATTTATAAACGTCTTCTGTTTTCATTTTTCTATGCTGGACATGCTCTTGTAAATTCTGCGTACTTTTTTTTTATTATTTCTATTGGTAGTCTTTGTTTTGTTTCAAATACTTGAGTCATCATCTTTAAATCACTATCATCGAGGATTAATATGCACCTTCTTTGTCCTGACCACAAATCTATAGTGTTTTTTAAAATCTTTTTTAAAGGAGGATTACGAGTTATAATTATTCCAAACTTACCAAATTGATCGTTTAAATACCTATTTAGCTGAAAAATATGTTCTCTGGTGATTTCATGTACATTTTTTAATTCAATGACTATTTGCTTGCAATTGAAATCGGTATAAATCTCTTTCAGAAAATCAACAGATTTGTTATTGTAAAAGATCAAATCTCTTATTAAAACTCCCGAGTCCGTCCTACTTTGTTCTTGGGCAAAATCTAAATGGGGATACATTAAGGAACTCATTAACTGACATACATTGTCTTCATATTTTCTATCAGCATTATCTGTTTTGCCAGTAGGTAATTTTGTAATCGTATTAAGTTTCCCCTTGGCTGATGTAATAGGGATTTGAGTAAATAGCGGGTCTTGTTTACAATGTTCAAATTGTTTTTCTTTTATTGATGTGTAAGTTTTGACAATGTCATAATTATCACGATTAAAACTTAGTAATTTAACCCGTTCTGGAAATTCAGCACCATCGATATGAATGTTTGTTGAATAAAAACTTTTAAAATAATCATCCGAATTAATCCACGGAATTGATCTTAGCCATCTTTTGGGAACTAATAAGAGTGGTTTTTTTGTAATCGGATTTACTGGAAGATCTGTAATTTCTTCTTTGAATTTATTAGCCTTAATATCATACACATTCTCCAACTTGGTTTTCTCGATAGGGATACCATGCTTTTCACATTGTTCGATTGTGAAATCAATTAGAAATGATTGTATGAAATTACATGCTATATCACTGACTCTATCTCGCGAAAAGCCATCCACTAACAATTGAATCTCTTCAAAATGGGTAAAGCCGGACTTGGTTAGTTGAGGAATATTTTTGAAAATTTCTAAAATTGATCCGCCCATTTTTTCGCCTATTCGCTTACCTGTTTTTGCTTTTGAAACACCTAATCCTACCTCATCGCATTCGGAAGCGCGAATTAATGTCTCCAACGCATCATGTTGATGACCATTATTAAAAAGATATCCTAAATGATTAAAAGAATTTGTAATTGATAAATGCAAAGAGTTATCTTGCATTGACGGGGATTTCCACAATAGAAACGGATCTACATACAATGGGATATCTTCATCTAAAAAAGGAATGGCAAATTCGACCGCATCTTGAGTGACTGGAACGTTGTGAAAGTCTGTTAATCTCGGTCTAACTAAGCTCATGATGTGATTTATACTTAATTTCAAAAATACATATAAAGTATGTGTTTCTTTATGTTCTTACTTTCCCCACTTTGGTTTTTAGGCTCCTACTTTCATTTAATTGTTAAATCTGTCACTATAACTTGACTGCGTTTTAAAATCTCATATATTAAACGTACCTTTGCGCCAAATTTATAGGGGCATATTTCATGCAAAAAATAAGAAACATTGCGATCATCGCACACGTTGACCACGGTAAAACTACATTGGTTGACAAAATTTTACACAGTTGCGCCATCTTTCGTGATGGCCAGGAAACTGGTGAATTAATATTGGACAACAATGACCTGGAACGTGAGCGAGGGATTACCATCGTATCAAAAAACGTTTCGGTAAAGTATAAAGACGTTAAAATCAATATTATTGATACTCCTGGTCACGCCGACTTTGGCGGCGAGGTTGAGCGTGTATTGAAAATGGCCGATGGTGTATTACTACTTTGCGATGCTTTTGAAGGCGCTATGCCTCAAACCCGCTTTGTAACCCAAAAGGCTTTGGCTTTAGGCCTAAAACCAATTGTGGTTGTAAACAAGGTAGATAAAGAAAACTGTCGTCCCGAAGAAGTTTACGAACAGATATTTGAATTATTCTTCAACCTTGAAGCAACTGAAGATCAGCTGGATTTCCCGGTTATCTACGGTTCATCAAAACAAGGCTGGATGAGCACCGACTGGAAAACACCTACAGAAGATATTTTCCCGTTAATGGATGCCATATTAGCTAACATTCCTCCTGCACCTATCGAAGAAGGTACTTTGCAAATGCAAATTACCTCTTTAGATTATTCTTCATTTGTAGGCCGTATCGCTATCGGTCGTGTGGCACGTGGTACTATCAAAGAAAACCAGCCGGTATCTTTGGTAAAACGCGATGGCACTATCCAAAAATCAAGAATTAAGGAGCTTTATACTTTTGAAGGCTTGGGTAAAGTACGTGCTACAGAAGTTAGCTCGGGCGATATCTGTGCTGTAGTTGGTATCGAGGGTTTTGATATTGGCGATACCATTGCCGATTTTGAAAAACCAGAGCAACTGGCAGTTATCAAAATTGATGAGCCAACCATGAACATGCTGTTCACTATCAATACTTCTCCTTTCTTTGGTAAAGAAGGTAAATTTGTTACATCGCGCCACTTACGTGACCGTTTGTACAAAGAGATGGAAAAAAACCTTGCGCTTAAGGTTGTTGAAACCGAATCGCCTGATTCATACCTGGTGTATGGCCGTGGTATCCTTCACTTATCAGTATTAATCGAGACCATGCGTCGCGAAGGTTACGAATTACAGGTAGGTCAGCCGCAGGTTATTGTTAAAGAAATTGACGGTGTTAAATGCGAACCGGTTGAAACCCTTATTGTTGATGTACCAGGCGATGTTGCAGGTAAAGTAATCGAGCTGGTAACACAACGTAAAGGCGATTTGTTAGTAATGGAGCCTAAAGGTGATTTACAACACCTTGAGTTTGATATCCCGGCACGTGGTATCATCGGCTTACGTAACAACGTATTAACCGCTACAGGTGGCGAGGCTATCATGGCACACCGCTTTAAAGCATATGAGCCATGGAAAGGTACTATCCCTGGCCGTTTAAATGGTGTATTGGTATCTATGGATACAGGTAAAACCACCGCTTTTGCAATTGATAAATTACAGGATCGTGGCAGGTTCCATGTTGATCCGGGAGTTGATATTTACGAAGGACAGGTATTAGGCGAGCACATCCGCGATAACGATTTGGTTATTAACCTAACCAAAGGCAAGCAGTTAACCAACATGCGTGCATCAGGTAGCGATACCAACGTTAGGATTGCACCGGCCATCAAATTCTCGTTAGAAGAATCAATGGAGTACATCCAGGCTGATGAGTACATCGAGGTAACACCACAAAGCATCCGCTTACGTAAAATTTACTTGAACGAAAACGAGCGTAAAATAAACGCTAAGAAATTTACAAGCCAATAATCAGCATGTGAAATGTGATATGAAGCCCTTCGGTTATCCGGAGGGCTTTTTTTTCGATAATAAAATATTTTGCAGATAAGCCATTATTATTTATTTTTAGGGAATAAAAATTAACTAAATAAATTATTACTTACCCAAGCCTTATTATGAAAAGATATTACTTCTTGTTAGTGCCTTTATTTGCTGTGCTTTACAGCAGCTGTACCAAAATTAGTGATGATGGGCCCACGCCAGATCCGCTTCAAGGCCTATTATTAACTGATAGCCTAACTATGTATACCGGCAATGTTGTAAAGCTAAATGTTAAGGTAACCCCGGCGTCATACGATACTACCAAACTGGTTTGGAAATCATCAGATACCTCTGTAATTTCTGTTACTAACCGTGGTGTTATCACAGCAAAAAACGAAGGGACGTCGCAGATATCGTTAAGCAACGTGGCCCAAACCAAAAGTGTAAGTTGTTTGGTAACGGTAAAAGATAGCCTTAAAGTTGGCTTATTGGCTTATTATCCGTTTAATAATAGCGCTAATGATTTCTCGGGTCATAATTATAATGGAACAGCGCACGATATTACGAATATTGCTGACAGGTTTGGGAAATCAAATTCAGCTTATAGCTTTAATGGTACCAGCAGTTTTATAACTGTTAGCGACAAGCAGGCACTTAGGTTAAATGGCATTGATTTTACAATCAATTATTGGATTAAACTGGATAATTACAGTCCTTCATACGGCACCACAGTGTTAAGTAAACGCGACATCGGTTATCAGCAAGGATGGATAACCGGGGTTGGCGGCGTTTTAAATGCAGGTTCAATCGTCGGAAAATCGGGTACAATTACGTATAACGTTGCCGGCGGAACAGATCCATTTGCTTATGGTCAACTGGTTTGTGGTTTAAGTGCATGGCATATGCTTACGGTTGTATATAACTATGATTCAAATGAAGTTACTTTATATGTTGACGGTGTTTTTGATAGGATAAGCAAAAATATACCTACACCGAATGGTAATGTGACTAAAGATTTGTATATCGGTGCTGATAGCCAGGGATTAGCCAATCCAAGCTATTATGATTACCTTACAAAAGGTGGCCTGGATGACATCAGGATATACAAAAGAGCGTTAAATATTCATGAAGTTCATAAACTATTTGTTGCAACTAAATAATTGCTGAAAATATAATAAAGCGGGCCATATTCGTTTGAATATAGGCCCGTTTTATTTATACAAAATAGCCGTCAGTAATAATACAAGGTGCCCACTGATGTTTACATTAACGTATTAAAATAAAAAAATTAAATTTGCGGTTATGAATAGCAATAGCCGGCTTAATCCAACCTTGTTTTCTACCAGATATGTTCATTTAACGAAGCTGCGTGATGCTACTTTAAAAGTAATGCAGGAATTAACTGCCGATAATAATAAACTGGAACTTATTGATTTTGGTTGTGGCGATATGCCTTACCGGTCGGTTATTGAGCCAATGGTAGGTAAATACATTGGCGTAGACCTGGATTTGAACCCTCTGGCAGATCACCATATAGATTATGATAGTAAAACAACGCTGCCGGATAATTATTGCGATATCATTTTATCTAACCAGGTACTGGAGCATGTTGATTCTCCCCATAGTTATCTTTCCGAAGCTTTACGCCTTTTAAAACCCGGCGGCAAAATTATCCTTACTACCCATGGGTATTGGTATTATCACCCCACCCCGTATGATTACTGGAGATGGACAAGTGCCGGATTAAGGAAGACAATTCAAGCGGAAGGTTTTGAGGTGGAATCTTTTCATGGTATTATGGGTCTTGCTGCAAGCGGTATTCAGCTTTTTCAGGATGCCATACTTTTAAAGCTACCTAAGTTTTTGGTGCCGCCTTTTGCATTTGTGATGCAAAGCTTTATCCGCCTGTTTGATAAAATACACTCACAGCCACAACGCGACCGTGATGCTTCCCTTTATGTAGTTATAGCCAAAAAAAGCAAGGATGCTGTGTAATGGAAGATTTTAACCTTTGCATTATAAAGCCTAACAAAGATGCTTTTTCTGAAACCTTTGTACAGGAGCATATTGACAGGTTGCCGGGTAATAAAAAAGTGTTATATGGCGGTGCTTTTCCTGTTTATGACCATGAGGGGAAATTTCTTATCCGTTCTAAACTCGGATTGTTAAGTTATTTGATACAAAAGAGGTTGTTCAAAAAAAAGAGTATCCGGGTGCGTACGATGGCCCTTGTTAACTACCTGAAAAAAGAAAAAATCGACGCAGTATTTGCCGAATATGGAATGGTTGGGGCCATGGTGACCGAAGCTTGTAAACTTGCAGACGTACCATTAACAACGCATTTTCATGGGGCTGATGTTTATCATAGAGAAACGGTAAAAAGCTATCGCAAGTTTTATGATAAACTGTTTGAATACGGAAGTGCGTTTGTATCCGTATCGGCAGATATGGTTACCGACCTAATCAATCTGGGGGCACCCGCCGGTAAAATAACCAATGCCTCTTGTGGGGTTGATACTATTAAGTTTCCTCAACTAAATATTACCGGAACAAAAAAGAATTTTCTGGCTGTTGGACGTTTTGTTGAAAAGAAGTCACCTCAATCAATAGTAAAGGCTTTTAAACTGGTGGCTGATAAAATTCCCGATGCCCAACTTTGGATGGTTGGCCAGGGACCTTTATTTGAGGAAACCAAATTATTAGTAACCGAATTGGGGCTTGAAAGGCGCGTAGTACTAACAGGGGTGTTAAAAACCGATCAGATCAAAACATTAATGCAGCAATCACGCTGTTTTGTGCAACACTCGGTAACAGCAGCTAACGGTGATAAGGAAGGCACTCCTGTAACTATTTTAGAAGCTGGTTCATCTGGTTTGGCTATTGTAAGTACACTGCATTCCGGCATAAAGGAAGCAGTAATTAACGGAGAAACTGGCTTTCTTGTTGCTGAACATGATATCGAGGGAATGGCGGACTGTATGATAAGAATTGCAGAAGATGTTGAACTTGCAGCATCTCTCGGCGCAAAGGAGGCGACTCACATCCGCAACAATTATGATATTAGGGACAGAATAAAAACACTAACGCATATAATAAAGCAATCAATAAAAAAAGATTAACATGTTAAAAAAACTGATGCACAAGGTTATAAACAATTTAGGTTACGACCTGGTAAAGCCGGATAAGCGCCTTGTTGTTAACGGCCTGCCTGCCGATTTTGAAAAAGCGACACTCGATACTTACCACAAAGTAAAAACATATACCATGACCACGCCAGAGCGGATTGCTTCGTTATGCAACGCTGTAAACTACCTGGTGAAAAATAATATTCATGGCGATTTTGTGGAGTGTGGTGTTTGGCGGGGCGGAAGCACCATGGCGGCAATAGATACCTTAATAAAAGCGGGAGATACCACAAGGGATATTTACCTGTATGACACCTTTGAGGGCATGTCTGAGCCTACCGAGCATGATAAAGTATTTACCGGCACCGGTGCCGACGAATTGATGAACAGCAGTGCTAAAGAAGATCCAACATCTGTTTGGTGCTATTCGGCGTTAGAAGAGGTTCAGCAAAATGTGGGCACGCTTAAATATCCATCAAATTTGGTGCATTATGTAAAAGGCAAAGTTGAAGATAGCATCCCGCAAACTATGCCCGGCAAAATAGCCCTGTTAAGGCTGGATACCGATTGGTACGAATCTACAGCCCACGAATTGGAGCACTTGTATCCTTTGCTTGTGCCCGGCGGCGTTATTATTATCGACGACTATGGGCATTGGGAAGGAGCACGCAAGGCGGTTGACGAATACATCGAAGCAAAAAAATTACCGCTGTTACTAAACAGGATCGACTATACTGGCCGTATTGGTATCAAATATTAATTGCCGCTATGGGTATAGTAAAAAAGCAGGTTTATAAAAATACCATCCTCTCTTATGCGGGCATGGGGGTAGCTTATATAAACACTGTTTTGCTTTTCCCATTTTTTACCACTGCCGGACAGTATGGTTTTTACAACCTGATCATCAGTGTATCGGTTTTATATTCGTTGGCGGCCAGTATGGGAGCACCGAGTATTATAGCCAAGTATTTTCCTTTTTATCGTACAGACGATAACAGGCACAACGGTTTTATGTATTGGGTAGCAGGCTTAACCCTGGCAGGATTTGCATTGGCCACCATATTATATATCGTACTTAAACCTGTAATATTGGGCGCTTATGCAGATAATTCGGTGTTTTTTGCTAAGTACTATTACTATATTATCCCGCTAACGTTGTTCATTGTGGTGTTCAACTACCTGGAAATGACCGGCCGCGTGATTTACCAAACTATTTACTCTAATTTTTTGCAAAACGTTTTACTGCGGTTGCTTACTACCGTTTATTTATTAATGATTGCAGCCAAATGGATAAATTTCCAGGATTTTATTTTCCTGTATATAGGCAGTAACGGCCTCATATCATTATTGCTGCTTTTAAGTATTATAAGCAGCGGTAAATTTGCTTATGGTGTGAACAAGCAGGATTTAAAAACTATAAAAAAGAAAGAAATAGTGAATTTTGGCCTTTTTACCCTGGTTGCAAGCGCTGTGTACGTGCTGCTGCAAAAGGTAGATACCTTAATGCTTAGCTCCATGGCCGGCGATAGCGTACAAGGTGTTTACAGCTGGTATTTTAACATAGCCTTGCTTATAAGTGTGCCCGCAACAGCCTTAAGCCGTACTACGTATGCCATAGTTGCCGATGCCTGGAAATCAAAAAACATGGCGAATATTGCTGATGTATATGCTAAGACCTCTATCATTCAAATGGTGTTTGGCTGTTTGCTTTTTGTGGGTATAATCATTAACCGCGAAAATTTATATGCCATAGCCCGCAATAAAGAATTTACCGACCCTAAATATTTTTCGCTTTTTATGGTGATAGGCTTTGGTTTTTTGGTTGATATAACAGGAGGATTAAACACTTACATTATAACCACATCACATAAGTATAAACTCATTACCATATTGGTGTTACTGGCAAGTATATTTTGTATAGGGTTAAATTACGTGTTGATACCGAAGTACCAGGGAATGGGAGCGGCTATATCATACTTGGTAACTATTGCCGGCCTTAATTTTTGCACCTGGTTTTATATTAGGTATCGTTTTAAAATGCAGCCTTTTAGTTACAAACACCTTTTGGTTTTAGTTATATCGGCAATAAGTTTTTTGGTAGGTAGATATTTTTGGCGCATGCCCAATTTTTACCTCGATATAGTGTTGCGCAGTGGGGTAACAACGGTTATTTATATTTCGATGACATATCTTCTTCATATTTCGGATGATATGAACGAGAAAATAGAATCTGTATTAAAGAAATTCGGTGCTAACATTAAATAAGGATACCGGTTACAATTAACTGTAGATACAAGGAAAATTTTCTTTTTTTCTTTGTTTACACCCAAAACTTAAGCTATAATTTTACCTTCGTAAACTGTTCGGGAATCAATTATTGGCGGCGAATATAAAACCGCATACAATGAATTTTACCAAATGCATGATGAAGCCTGGCGAATGCGGGGAACACATTGGAAAAAAGGGTACGCGAACAATTTGCAAACGCTTACACCGTTTTGTGTAAGAAAACCAATCATCAACTCCGGTTATTCTGATTTTTTACTTTAATAATGCAAAAACTTGCTCCAATAGCCCTGTTTGTTTATAACCGGCCCGATCATACCCGCCGCACCATCACTCATTTAAAAAAAAATGTATTGGCAGACGAGTCACGTTTATACATTTTTTGCGATGCACCCAAAACTGAAGCCGATCGTGGTAAAGTTGAGGAAGTTAGGCAAGTTGCCAGGGAAACTACCGGGTTTAAAACAGTAAAAGTAATTTTGCGTGATCATAACCTCGGCTTAGCCGAATCCATTATTAGTGGGGTTACCCAACTGGTTTATGAGTACGGCAAAGTAATTGTTTTTGAAGATGACCTGCTATCATCGCCTTATACGCTTCAATACTTTAATGAAGCGTTAACCCGCTATGTCAACGAAGAAAAAGTAATGCACATTGGCGCCTATATGTACAATTTGGAAGAAAAAGATTTACCTGAACTATTTTTTTATCGCGCTGCTACCAGTTGGGGCTGGGCAACGTGGGCGCGCGCCTGGGATAGCTTTGAGCCCGATATTGATAAATTGATAGCACAATTTGATTCGTTAAAGATCCTTAAGTTTTCGATAGAAGGTAAAATGAATTTCTGGAAACAGATTCAGGATTTTAAGGCCGGTAAAAATAATTCCTGGGCAATACGCTGGTATGCTTCCATATTTTTAAAGGGCGGATTAACACTAAATCCATCAAAGTCCTTCATACAAAATATAGGTCACGATGGAAGTGGCGTACATTCCAATAAAGAAAATATCTACCACGTACAAATTGCCAGGCAACCGGTTAAAAATTTCCCTGCAGAAATTGCGGAAAACCACCATGCTTATCAGGCAATTAAACATTTTTTAAATAACAGGAAAGGTAATTTGCTACAGAGGGGCCTGCGATTTGTTAACCAATTGCAGGCGAAATATCTTGCAAAAAAATAAATTACTTTATTGCGGTAAGCACAATATATGGAGAAAGTAATCGGGACTCGACAGGAATAATCTTAGTAGCGATTTTACCGGTGACCCACAAGGTTTTAAAAAAAGTTTTAACTATGCGCGACTGTTGTGAACGGTTCTCCAGCCATACCGAAAATTTGCCATAGTAATATGCCTTTACATTTTTCAATCCAAGCTCTTCACAATACATAGCCAATAATTCGGGGTTCATACTGCTGATATTGTGCTTATTGTAATTGTCCCGGTCAAACTTACGTTGTACCCAGCCATTAACCCCTGTAAAATTGGGCAGTGTAATAAATAACGTTCCGCCAGGCTTTAAAAAAGATAGATGTTTGTTTATAACATCTTTAGTGTCGTTAAAATGTTCTATTAATCCACATGATAAAACAAGGCCGTATTGCGTGTGTGGTTGATATTTGAACAAATCGCCCTCAATTACAGATATTTTTTTTCCACTCAAATCATTGGCACTTAGTACTTCCTTCAAAGTTTTTGGATGAACATAGAAATCAAAAAGCGTAGTTTCTAAGCCAAAATATTTTTTCAAAAATATAGCATAGTATCCGGGGAAGCCGCCTAATTCTATGGCAGATGATAGTTTATTTTCTACGATTATCTTTGCCAATAACTTATGAAAAGTATAATTTGGAGGAACATTAAAAGCTATGTCTTCTTTTGATTCCCAGTAATTGGCCCAAAAAGCCTTATCGGTGAGTTCGTTGCTCATAAGCGCAAAGAAAATAAAATTAGTACGAATTCACATCGGGCCATATAAAATAAAACCAGGTAAAACAATGAGAATTGACCTACCGGCACAACGGCCCTCTAATTTCATCACCAATTTGAGGATCAATTCGTAAAATTCGTTAAAATTGATGTAATTCGTACCCTAATTAAAATACATGTAATTCACGTTGATGTTAAAAGTAGTGCATTTAAATACCTATGATGGCAATGGCGGCGCAGGCCGGGGCTGTTTGCGCCTAAACCGGGCATTAATAAGCCAGGGCGTCAATTCAAAAATGGTAGTGCACTATAAATTTGGCAACAACCCGCAAATAGGCACCTTCAATACCAACAAAATTCAAAAATCATATGCCGCTTTCACTATTATATTGGAGCGGATTTTGGCCAGGCGATTTTTAAAGCCGCTGATGAAAACACCCTTTTCATTTGCCTGGTTTGGCCGCTCGGTTATCCACCACCCTGATGTTAAAAATGCCGATGTTATTCACCTGCATTGGATCAATCATGGCTTCCTCAACCCAAAACATATTGCCGAAATTGCCAAGCTGAACAAGCCGGTTGTATGGACTTTTCATGACAGCAACGCCTTTACCGGCGGATGCCATGTACGCTATGCCTGTGGTCATTTTATGCACGAATGTGGCAACTGCCCCCTGCTGATTAACGCGGCCGATGATGATATCTCGCACCAGATTTGGAAGCAGAAAAATAAGGCTTACCAGGAACTTGATTTTGCCATTGCTGCACCAAGTTTATGGATGCAAAAATCGATAGCGGCGAGCAGCCTGATGCAAGGAAAGGCGGTTTATCATATTCCGAATACACTCGAAACGGATATTTTTAAACCTGTTGATAAACAACAGGCAAAAGAAAAGACCGGGCTACCAACAGATAAATTTATTTTTTTGAGCGGCTTTATGCCCTCTCGTAAAGATTTGCATAAAGGTACCCAATACCTGTTGGACAGTATGGAATTATTGAAGCAGCGTTTAGGCGTCGATGCGGATAAGGTAGAACTGGTAGTTTTCGGCAACCGCGGAACCGAAGGCCTGCCGGATTTTCCGTTTAAGACCAGTTTTTTAGGAACTATAAATAATGATGAGCAACTGGCATTACATTATGCCGCTGCCGATGCATTCCTGATTCCCTCGCTGGAAGATAACCTTCCTTATACTGTCATGGAAAGCCTGTCCTGCGGAACGCCCGTGGTAGCCTTTACAACGGGCGGTATTCCCGATATGGTACGACATGAATACAATGGATACCTGGCCACTTATCGTTCGGCAGAGAGCTTTACAGATGGCATGGAGTGGGTGGTAAAACACCCAAAGCCACAATTGCTGCAAAAGCAGGCCCGGCAAATGGTGATGGACATGTTTTCTGAAGATATTGTCGCTAAAAAACATATCGAACTTTATCAAAGTTTATTACACAGTGCAGGAGGCGCCAATGTTTAATCCCAGGCTTAGCGTTATTACCATAGTATATAATAATGTGCGCGACATTGAGCGCACCATGCTGTCGGTACTAAATCAAACCTATAACAATATTGAATACATTATTGTAGATGGCTTATCTACCGATGGCACCTTACAGGTAATTGAGCAATATAAGGGCCGGGTAAGCAAAATCATCAGCGAAAAAGACAAGGGTATATATGATGCCATGAATAAGGGACTGGCTTTAGCTACAGGCGATTATGTGATTTTTATGAACTCGGGCGATGAGTTTTACGATAACCAAACCGTAGCTGCCGTTTTTGCAGCTACCGATGATGCCGATATTTATTACGGCGAAACGGAAATGATAGCTGATAATGGCGAAAGTTTAGGCCAGCGCCGGCATAAAGCGCCGACAAAATTTACCTGGCGTGGTTTTAAATATGGTATGAGCATCAGCCATCAAGCTATTTATATCAGGAGGGAGTTAGCAGAACCTTATGATATGCGATACCAGTTAAGCGCAGATATTGAATGGATTATCCGTGCGACCAAAAAAGCCAACAAGATTGTAAATGTAAATAGGTACGTTGCTAAATACCTGGTAGGCGGCATGTCGAAAAAGAAACATAGGCAAAGCTTGCAGGAGCGGTTTGATATTATGAAAAGGTATTATGGCTTAATACCAACCATTTTAAATCATTTTGTTATCGCGCTCAATTTGGGATGGTATTGGTTAAAGAATAGAAGAACGAATGATTGATACAAATCAAAAAGCGACGAACTTTCGCCCATCGCTTCTTGTTATAAGATTGAAAATTTTTTATTAAACTTTTTTTGCGGCCGGCTTAATAACCGCTTTCTTTTTGGTTTCTGAATAAGCAGCGGCACCCAAAGCCAATACTAACAGGATAGATCCTGCTAATGATATATTCTCGCCTGCATAATAAGATGTAGGGTGGAAAATAAATTCAATTTTATGGTTACCAATAGGTATTACTGCCGCGCGTAACAGGTAATCGGCGCGGAAATAAGGCTCTTCTTTGCCATCTATTAACATTTTCCAGCCTTTGTCATAATAGATTTCTGAGAATACGGCTACTTGTGCCGCCGTTGAGCCACTTTCATAGGTGAGATGTTCCGGCGCATAACTTGTCAATTTTATGGTTGATGAAGCATCAGTTCCCACCGATTTCCCATCAATCATACTTTGATATTGCTTATCAACAATGGCCTCCTCTTTTGGCGAAAAGCTGCTGATGGCCTGCATTTCCTGGTCGGCGTTATCGGCGAATTTTACGCTTTTTACAAACCAGGCATTACCGCATGCTGTTGAGTTAGCCTGCATGCCCGCGTTTCCGGTTTTAGGATCGGCAGTAATGATATACTTTGTATTTAGCATATCAAGCACATCGTGGTTTACGCTTTTGCTAAATTGATTTTCAATTAATTCATCAAACCTTCTTAACCTGGCCGAATGGAAACCGCCTACTGTTTTATAAAAATAGGATGAATGCGAATCATGAAAAGGATCGCCGGAGGTCATGTCAAATACGCGGAAGTTAGGATCGGTATCTTTCATGATAAATTGGTCAACCTCACGCGGCGTATATTGCTGCTCCAGGTCAGATTTGGCTACAAAGTTGGCATCTTTAAGATAGCGTTTGTCCACGCCCCACATGTCGATCATAACAATAACCGCCAGCAACAAAGCGGCAATATTAGCTTTAACTTTTTGTTTGATGATTAACCATAGTAAGCCAGCAGTTAACAACACGAAAACTAATGAGCGAATGGCATCTGCACGTGCTAAACTCGCGCGGTCGTCAACCACGGCGTTGGCAACGGAGTTTGCCATCCCGGTATCGCCTTTAAAAATCTGTGTAAGGTTGGCTACAAATGCCGCGTGCTCATCGGCCCTAAAGCTTAACAACGCTTGTGGAACGGCTACCATAATTAACAGTAAGCCACCGGTAATATAAAAAGCGATTTTAGCGCGTTTTAAAATAAACCCCTTATCTGTATTGGTGATAACTTCATTAACAGCAAGTAAAGCCAATATAGGGAAGCAAAACGCCGCTATTACCAGGGTTGACTCAACTGCCCTGAACTTATTGTACATAGGTACATAGTTGAAAAAGAAATCGGACAGGAAGGGCAGGTTTTTACCGAACGATAACAACATACTCAGTAATACCGCGCCTAAAACCCACCACTTAATACGGTTTTTAACAATCAGCAAGCCTAAAATAAACAGGAAGCACACAGCAGCGCCAAAGTACCACGGGCCAAACGTACTTGGCTTATTGCCGTAGTACATTGATTGTGAAACAAAGCCCTGCGCCTGCCCGGCATCAACACCTTTATCAGTTAATATTTTTACGGCTTTTGAATCTTCGTCAACAACGGTGCTGCTGCCACCGCCATAAGCATTTGGCACTAAAAAGGTAAGGCATTCGCCAACGCTTTGGCTCCAGGTATAAGCATAATCTTTATCCAGGCCATGGTTAGGGCCAGCGCCGCCCTTTGCCGTTAAGTTTGCTTTGCCCCTTATAGTATACTGGCTGTATTCATAGGTGGTCCACAAAGTGCCCGCATTTACTGCAACGGCAAGTACTATTCCTGCCGCCAAAAAGCCAATTGATTTTAAGAAAGGTTTAGTCTGTTTGTCTTTTATAGCGTGATAAAGTTCGATACCTAATAATATGGCTATGGATAATAACAGGTAATAAGTCATTTGCACGTGGTTGCTGCGAATTTCCATAGCCAGGAAAAACGCGGTAAGCGAAGCCCCCAAAAGATAGCGGCCACGTAGGGTTAAAATAATACCTGCCAGCAAAGGGGCAAAAAATGCGATAGCATAAGCCTGATTACTATGACCCGCGGTGATATAGATAAAGTTATATGATGAAAACGCAAAAGCTACTGCCCCTGCCGCTGCCAGCCAGGGCGAAAGCCGCAATACGCTGAATAACAGGTAAGCTCCTAATAAATAAAGCAATACAGTATCAACCGGGTTGGGGAACACTCTTTTTAAAACGTCAATCACATGTGTTGTGATGTTTAATGGAAATGCAGCCCAGATTTGATAGGCCGGCATCCCGCCAAACATTTGATTGGTCCATAACGGTGCTTTACCGGTTGCGGCCTTGACATCGTTAATCTCTTTTTGCATCGACTGTGCCTGAGAAACATCGCTTTGATATAAAACTTTGCCCTGTGTTAACGGAGTAATGAAATAAGCAAAGGAAATTGCTACAAAAATTGCTGCAATAATGAGGTGAACACTATTGCGCTTGAACCAGTTATTCATTTATATTTTTTGAAATGGATATTAATTCCTCAAAAATAGAAATTTGAGCGGGATTAGGAATTATTAGTTTGCAATGGAATTGGTTACGGGTTTAAGAACGGCCACGCATTACAAAAAAGAAGATTACCATGACAACGAGGCTTAAAATGTAGGCTATTACCTGCGGCCTGTTATAGTCTTCACGGTATTTGCGGATGTTGAAAAAGTTATAAACGGCCAATGCGCCAACTACCACCCAAAAAAAAGTGCCAATTTTACTTGCAGATACAAACAACTGCGTAGCAACAGCAAAAACAATAAAGTTTGCAATGATCAAGGAAATTGATTCAGGCGTATTGTTGTGGTTTGGGCGGCGTTTATATAATTCGTCTGGCAGCATAACGAGTTATTTTACTTCTTCATAATCAACAAACTCCCCTTCGCTGTCGGGCAACTTGCCTTTTTTCCCTTCGGGGATATAATCAACCTTTACAGCGCCTTCCGGCCTTCTTTGCTGATAGTTTTGTTGCTGTTGGGCCTGTTGCTGCGCCTTGTTAATAACGCTTTGGAACAAAGCAGGTATGAGGTACCGCATTAAACTGCGGATGATGTATAAAACACAAATTGATATGATCAGGAAACGAATAAGTAACATCTGATTAATTTTAAGCTTACAAATATAAGTATATAACGGATAAATTGTTTTTCAGATGTGCAGATATGCCTTTAGATGTGCAAATATGCAGATTACAGATGTGCACATGAAAAATCTTGCAATCAGATTACAATAACATAAGGTTCAATTGTTACCTGTTCCATTAATTTCATCCATCTGCATATTTGCACATCAATGCCGTTTACTTAAGGAAAAGGTAAAAAAAGATTAGGATAATGAGGCTATTTTTCGTAAATTGATATCATAAAAGGATTTCCGGGAGCTATTTCTCAAGGAAGTAAAATCGACAATCGAAAATGAGTCATTTATTAACAGAAGCCGCTCAGAGAGCGGTAAAAAAGGGTTTTGTCGCAAGCGAAAGATTCATTTTGTCCATCTGATTATTTTGCTTACACAAGGTTTAAGTCGGTCTCTTCAGCGTGAGCTGAACAGTTTTTATCAAAAGCTTTATAAAAAAGATTTTCTAGACCAACATGTTACCAAAGGTGCATTCAGCCGTGCCCGGGCTAAACTTAAGCCGGAAGCTTTTGCAGAATTAAATCAGATCGGGCAGGAAAACTTTTATAAAAATGCTCCATGGCGCAAGTGGCGTAACTTCCGTTTGCTGGCCTGTGATGGCAGCACTGCTATGTTACCTAACCATAGCAGTGTAGTACAGGAATTTGGTGTAACCGTCTTTGGCCGGGAAGGGGAGCCGGAACGGCCCCACTCAATAGCCAGAATTTCATTATTATATGACGTACTGAATTTTGTGACGCTGGATGGCAGGATCGCCTCTTATGATACCAGCGAAAAAGCGCTGTTACGAGAACACCTTAACTGCCTGAAAGCTAATCAGGATCTGTTGATCCTTGACCGTGGTTATCCTACCTATAAGCTAATGTTTGAACTACAGGCGCTTGGTATTCACTATTGTATCCGTTTACAGGATAAATGGTGGCTTGAAGTACGTAAAATGCTCCAAGATGGCGAGCTCGAAAAGGCTGTAGTATTTCAGCTTTCCAAAAAAGAAAAGGAATTACGCGAGTTGTATCCTGATGCATCGACGGACATCCGGTGCAGGTTGATTGTTGTTAAACTTCCTGATGGAAGTCAGCAAATATTATGCACATCTTTATTAGATAAGGAACAATACCCTGCTGAGTGTTTTGCTGAACTTTATCATTTCAGATGGAATATCGAAGAGGGCTACAAGCTTTACAAAGTCAGAATGGGCCTTGAAGCATTTTCGGGAAAGACGGCGTTATCAATAAAACAGGACTTTTATGCAGGTATTTTTATGATGACAACTGCTGCTGTTATGGCTTTCCCAATAGCCGAAAAGGTTAAACAAATATCACCTAACTCTAAACGAAAGCATCCTCATCAGATCAATCGTGTAAATGCAGTAGCATTAGTGCGTGATATGGCTATTAACTTTCTCAAAGGAAAGTTGATACGAAAAGCCCTGACCGCTTTTGATAATGTCCTATCCCGAACTACAGAAATTGTCAGACCAGGAAGAAAGGTGCCAAGAAAAAAAGGACGAAAAAAACCACCATCCATGAATTATAAACAACTTTAATCCTTAAGTAAACGGCATTGATTTGCACATCTGAAATCTGCACATCTAAAATTTCTCCTCCATCATTTTCTCTAAAGCAAACATCTCGTCGCGTAATTTTGCGGCTAACAAAAAGTCCATGTTTTTGGCGGCGGCAAGCATTTCTTTTTTGGTGTTGTCGATAGACTTTTTCAAATCGGGTTTGGTCATATACTGAACAATCGGGTCGGCCGCTAACGTTGCCATGTCGGCCTCAACATAGGCCTTTTGTACCCCGCCTTTAAAGTCGACAACCGATGTTTGCTCCATAATCTCCTCGCGGGATTTGCCTACAGTGGTTGGGGTAATGCCATGTGCTGTGTTATAAGCGATCTGGATTTCGCGGCGGCGATTGGTCTCGTCCATCGTTATCTGCATCGAATCAGTGATCTTATCAGCATACATAATAACCCGGCCACGATCATTACGTGCGGCGCGGCCAATAGTTTGTATCAAGGAGCGTTCAGATCGTAAAAAGCCTTCCTTATCCGCATCCAGGATAGCAACCAGTGATACCTCCGGCAAATCTAGTCCCTCGCGCAGCAGGTTGATGCCTATCAGTACATCAAACTCGCCCAGGCGTAATCCCCTCAAAATCTCTACCCGTTGCAACGTTTTTACCTCCGAGTGGATATAGCGGCATTTTATGCCCAGCCTATCCATGTATTTGGCCAGTTCCTCGGCCATGCGTTTGGTAAGGGTAGTCACCAATATACGGTCGCCCATTTTAATGGTACGGTCAACCTCATCCAACAGGTCGTCTACCTGGTTTATTACCGGGCGTATTTCAATAACGGGATCTAATAACCCTGTAGGGCGGATAACTTGCTGTACCACCACGCCTTCCGATTTTTCAAGTTCAAAATCACCTGGTGTCGCGCTTACATATATGGTTTGCGGTGCCAATTTTTCAAACTCCTGGAAATTAAGCGGCCGGTTATCCAACGCGGCCGGAAGCCTGAAACCGTAATCGACCAGCGACATCTTGCGCGACCTGTCGCCACCATACATTGCCCTTATCTGCGGTACGGTAACGTGACTTTCATCTATAACCATCAGGTAGTCATCAGGAAAATAATCCAACAGGCAAAATGGGCGTGCACCCGGCAGCCTGCCATCAAAAAAGCGGGAATAGTTTTCAATACCCGAGCAATAGCCCAGTTCCCGGATCATCTCCAGGTCGTAATTAACCCTTTCTTCGAGGCGCTTAGCCTCCAGGAAGCGGCCATCATTTATGAATTGCTTTTTGCGGGTTTCCAGCTCCTCCTGTATAGCCCAGATAGATTGTACAAAACGCTCACGTGGCGCTACATATAAATTAGCCGGGTAAACCACCATATGGGTCATTTTTTCGATGGTTTTACCGGTGCTTACATCAAAAGTGGTAAGTTCCTCAATGTCATCGCCAAAGAATGAAACGCGGTAGGCATGATCCATATAGGCCGGAAAAATATCAACCGTATCGCCCTTTACCCTGAAAGTGCCACGTTTAAAGTCAGCAGTGGTACGGGCGTACAATATCTCTACCAGCCGGTGTAAAAAAGCATTGCGGCTGATGCGGGTACCTACGGCGAATTTGAATACCGATTGGGCAAAATCCTCCGGGTTACCCATACCGTAAATGCATGATATGGAAGACACTACAATTACATCCCTGCGGCCCGACATGAGGGCTGATGTAGTACGTAGCCGCAGCTTTTCAATCTCCTCGTTTATCTGTAAGTCCTTCTCAATGTAAGTGTTAGTGGTGGGTATAAATGCCTCAGGCTGATAATAGTCATAGTAGGATACAAAGTAATTAACGGCGTTCTCTGGAAAAAACTGCTTAAACTCGCCATAAAGCTGTGCCGCAAGGGTTTTATTATGGCTCAATATCAGCGTAGGTTTTTGCGTTTGCTGAATAACGTTGGCCACCGTAAACGTTTTGCCCGACCCGGTAACACCCAAAAGTGTTTGGAACGGATCGCCGTTGTTTACACCCTCAACCAGTTGCCTGATGGCCTCGGGCTGATCGCCGGTGGGGAAGTATTGGGAAGTTAAATTAAAATCCATGTGTAATGTAAAAATACAAATAATCCCGCAATAGGGTTTACAGATCAAAATAAGCCAACGATAATGACAACAGTATGTCAACAGTGTTGATGACCGTTTTTTTATATCTATTTACAACAGGAAAGGCCGCTTTATGTTCGGCCCTGGTTTAATGTAACACGATTATCCCAATTGTTGCTTTTTCTCCTTTAGCCGCTGCGCCCGGGCAAAAAAACTTTGCAGGGCTATTTGCTGCTCCACCTCGTCAATGGCTTTCATCAGGTTGTTTGGGGTATCGGTAAGTTCGGCTGCTGCTGCTTTAATATTTTCCCAAACCGGGCGCATGCGCTCTACCAGCTGCTGGCCTTTGGCGGTAAGTACAATTAACCGTTTGCGCTCATCGCCCTTATCTTTTTTCGACCGGATGAGCTTTTCTTTTTCCAGCTCCTTCAGTAGGCTGATGGTAGATGGGTGTGTGTATCCAATTTCGTTTGCCAGCTCTACCACGCTAAGTACAGGTTTAAAATGCAAGGTATAAATAACCGGGAACCACTTGGGTTCAAAATCAATATTGTTGGCCTTGTAAATCAATACCCCGTCCTTGCGCAGCATATCGGCCAGGCGCTGCAGCCGGGTGCTGATGGCCAAAATGCCCGATTCATCAATTACGTTCATCTGCTGGTGATTAATTGTTCAAATGTAACTCATAAAAAATATTATCGGCCCCCATCAGCGGGAATGATGGCGGTAAATCCTGTTTGGCCAATTGCGTAAAGCCATTTTTTTCGTAAAAACGATGGGCCGCCTTCAACATATCAACTGTGCCCAGGTATATGGCGGTAATCCCTTGCTGCCGGCAAAAGGCTATCAGTTCATCAAGCAAGCGCTGTGCAATGCCCAATTCCTTGCCACGGTATTCTTTGCGGACAAACATTTTACGCAATGCCCCCGCGTTACCATCAATAGCAATAAGGGCTATAGTGCCCACCAACTGTCCATCATATTTGGCACCCCAGAAGTTGCCGCCGGTTTGGTGGTAGTTTGATTCAATATCCAGCAGATCGGGCTGGCCTTCCAGCGTTACGGGCACGTTAAATTCAATTTGCTGTATGGGCAGTATGATATCAATAATCTGCTCACAGTAAGCATTATCAAGCGGGGTAATTTCAAGCGAAGTGTTCATAGCGATTAATTTATGTACAATAATACGTAGTTAACTACATATATGCAAATAAAGTTTGAATTGGTTGATTGGGTTGATTAAGTTAACTGCCTTTGTGAGAGGCTTCCGCGGGAACGAAAATTCCTGACCGGATACCTTCCCAAAAAAATCTTGATACTTGATAC
>Ga0075366_10000262_pt1 | contig 23232 bp, 25 predicted proteins | sample EndMethybrTD3031_FD_72351 | JGI IMG/M metagenome (GOLD analysis project Ga0075366, IMG submission 72351) | Populus endosphere microbial communities from Tennessee, USA - Endosphere MetaG P. TD hybrid TD303-1 | ecosystem: Host-associated > Plants > Roots > Endosphere | place: USA: Tennessee...
GAGAGGCGATCGGCAGCATGATTCTGCAGCGCCTCGCCGGTTTCCATCTGGTGGCCGGAGATGCGAATGTCCATGGTATCAGCTCCTTGCTAGAAATTATCCGTCAGCCTTGCGCCATAACGGCTCGACGAGGCCGGCAATAAAGGCTTCGTGCGCCGCGAGTTCTGCAACACTGGCCTGGTGAGGCCGGGGCTCACGATAAATCCGGGTACGCACTGCAGCAGCGCTGACCACCAGATATTCCTGCTGCTCGCTGCCTGCGAGTTCGAGTCCGATCTGCCTTCCGCCAGTCAGTTCGACATAGACCTGGGCCAGCAATTCGGCATCGAGCAAGGCACCGTGCTTGGTACGATGGCTGCGGTCGATCCCGTAACGCGTGCAAAGCGCATCGAGCGAGTTCTTGGCGCCGGGATGACGCACCCGCGCGAGCGCCACGGTATCGACCATCAGGCTGCGATCGAGCGGCGGGCGGCCGCAGCGGGCGAGTTCGGCATCGACAAAGCCGAAGTCGAAACCGGCATTGTGCGCAACCAGCGGCGAATCACCGAGGAATTGCAGCAGCTCGTCCACTCGCGAGGCAAACAGCGGCTTGTCGGCAAGAAAACTGTCACTCAGGCCATGCACAGCTTCTGCGGCAGACGGCATGGAGCGTTCAGGATTGAAATAGGCGTGAAATGTCTGCCCGGTCTCGACCCGGTTGATCATTTCGACACAGCCGATTTCCACCAGCCGATCGCCGCTTTGGGGATCGAGTCCGGTAGTTTCGGTGTCGAAAATAACCTCACGCATTACGCAAGATATCGGACGGCAGCGCCCCGGGCGCAAGGGGCCATGCGCGGTTTATTGCCGCACGCTCAATTTTTGGACAAGCGCGGCGACGGCAGCCCGGGTTTGCGCCAGCGAAAGGCCGGTATCAATGACATGATCCGCGCGCCCGCGCTTCTCCGCATCGGGCACTTGCAGCGCCAGGATCTGGGCAAATTTCTCCTCGGTCATGCCTGGCCGGGCCATAACGCGCGCCTTCTGCTGATCCGCCGGGGCTGAGACTACTGCCACTTGATCGATCTGCCGCGACCGGCCTTTTTCGAACAGCAGCGGGATATCAAAGACGATCAGCGGCTGCCTTGAATTTTCCTCAAGGAAACCTTCCCGCATCGCTCCGACTGCCGGGTGCACGATTGATTCCAGGAGTTTCAGCTTTTCGCTGTCGCCAAACACTGCGGCGCCGAGCTTGACCCGGTCGACTCCGGCAGGACCAGTGCTGCCGGGAAATGCCGCTTCGATCATCGGCAGCAAGGCGCCGCCCGGTCCCTGCAATTCGTGCACGGCCGCATCGGCATCGAATACCGGCACGCCCAGATCGCGAAACATCTGCGCGACGGTGGACTTTCCCATGCCGATCGAACCGGTGAGGCCAAGAATGAAGGGTCGCATTGATGGTGCCTTGCGAGTCATGCGGTCAGCAGCGCGCGCAGTTCGGCATCGTGTTCGCGCGGGGCGGGCTGGACGAAAAAGTGTTCGAATGCGGCGGCTGCCTGTCCGATCAGCATGGCAAGGCCATCGATAGTCTGAAGGCCGCGCGCGCGCGCCGCCTTGAGCAATCGAGTTTCGAGCGGTGCATAGACAATGTCATAAACCAGGCCGCCATCGGCGACATATTGCTCCACGGGAGGCAGTTCGGGCTGGCCGGTCATGCCCAGCGAGGAGGTGTTGACAAGAAGATCAGCGATTCGGACTACATCGCCCAGCGGGACTGCTCGGCCTTTCAGACCCAGTTCGACCAGCAAGGCCTCAGCCTTGTCGACAGACCGATTCTGCAGGGAAACCCAAGAGACGCCGCGTGAAGCCAACCCTGCCAAAACCGCTCTTGCCGCGCCGCCCGCACCGATCAATGTGACGACGTCGAACGTGCGGCCGCCGAGCGGTTCGACAAATCCCGCGATATCGGTGTTATGGCCGACCAACTCTTGGCCTCGCACGACCGTGTTAATCGCACCAATGGCTTTTGCGTCGCTGGTGAGACTATCCACCGAGGTCATGGCCGCAACTTTATGCGGCACTGTGATGTTGCACCCCCGCCACGCCTCGTCTCCGCGCCTCCGCGTGAAATAATCGGCCAGTTCTTCCGGCTTCACATGGCAGGCACGATATTCCGCGTCGATCCCCAGCTTGCCGAGCCAGAAATTGTGAATCAGAGGCGATTTCGAGTGGGCGATCGGATCGCCGATCACTTCGGCATAAGCTCGGCTCATTTCGGCAATTCCCCCAGATCGCGCAAGGCGCCCAGCACTCCCAGCAGCGGCATGCCCAGCACCGTGAAATGGTCGCCATCGATTGACTTGAACAGCTGCACGCCGCGCGCCTCGATGCGGAACACGCCGACACAGGCCGCCACTTGCGGCCATTCCGCCGCCAGATAGTCTTCTATGAAGTTCTCTGACAGCGCGTGGACAGCAAGTGACGCCATGGATGCCTGCCGCCACACGACCGCACCGCCCCGGGCAAGGGCTGCAGCCGAATGGAGCCGCATGACTTTGCCCGCAAAAAAGCGCAAGTGATCGGCGGCCTCGGCACGGTCTCGCGGCTTGTCGAAACGGCGGCCATCCACTTCCACCAGTGAATCGCTGCCGAGCACCAGGCTTTCGCCTATTCCTTCCGAGACGGCGAGGGCTTTGGCTTCAGCGAGCGCCAGGGCAATGTGCTGCGGCAATGCGCCCGTCATGCGCGCCTCGATTGCCCGCTCGTCGAGGTGGGCGGGCACGGCCTCGAACGCCACGCCAGCCGCCGATAGCATCACCTTTCGCGAGGCGCTCTGAGAAGCGAGGATGATCAAATTGCACCCGGCCCCGTCCGGTCACCGGCTCCAGCAGCATCGCTGCGCGCATTGTAGAGATTGATCACGGCTGCGGCAGTTTCTTCGATCGAGCGGCGCGTGACGTCGATTACCGGCCAGCCATTGTCGGCAAACATGCGCCGCGCATATTGCACTTCGCGCGCCACTTTCTCCTGATCGACATAGGCCGTCTCGGGCGCCTGATTCAGCGAGATGAGCCGGTTTCGGCGCACTTGAATCAGCCTCTCCGGCGCGGTGGTCAGCCCGACGACAAGCGGATGCTTCAATCCGAACAGCGCGGGCGGCGGCGGACTTTCGACAACCACTGGTATATTGGCAGTCTTGTAGCCGCGGTTGGCGAGATAGATCGATGTCGGCGTTTTCGACGAGCGTGAAACGCCCGCCAGCACGATATCGGCCTGTTCCCATTCTTCCCAGCCCACGCCGTCATCATGCGCGATAGTGAACTGGATTGCCTCGACCCGCGCAAAATAGGCATCGTCCATCAGGTGCTGGCGGCCGGGCCGCGCCTTGGCCTGCTGGCCGAACAGGTCCTCAAGCGCGCTGGTCACCTGGTCAAGCGCCGCAATTGCCGGCAAGCCCAGCGCCCGGCAGCGCTCCTCGAGCCGGGCGCGCGTCTCCTGATTGACCATGGTGAACAGGACTAGCCCGGGGCTTTCGGCAATATCGACCAGGATCCGGTCAAGATGCTGCTGTGAGCGGACCATCGGCCAGAAATGCCGGCGGACATTGGCATCATCGAACTGGGCAAGTGCCGCCTTGGCAATCAGCTCGAGCGTTTCGCCGGTGGAATCCGACAAGAGATGCAAATGGCGCAAGGTCATGGCGGATATTCGGCGAGCTCGGCTTGGTGTTTCGGTCTGTGGACAGATATGCGCATAAACCACGGCATGAACCGGCTGACAACTTTCCTGGCCAGAATGCTGCCCAGTGCCAGACCATCGTCATGGAAGTTTTGGACAGGCGCACGGCGATTTCCACAGGCTGGGGATAGCAGGCAAAACCTTTGCTTGACCGCAAAGCCGCGCGATTCGATTCCGCCCGGCCTCTGTTCAGCCGGGGACAAATCGGGCAAGGCGCCGCAATCCCCGCTTTCCACAGGGCCAACTACAGTCATCAACCTTATATAATCTAATATTATTTTGTAAGAAGAGAGCCATGCCAGGACTTTTGCTCGATACGTTGCGCGGTGCGCAGGCTGACCAAAGGCCAATCTGGCTGATGCGCCAGGCTGGTCGCTATCTGCCTGAATATCGCGCGCTCAGGGAACGGCTGGGTGGTTTTCTGGCGCTGGTTTACGATACCCAGGCCGCTGCGGAAATCACCTTGCAACCAATCCGCCGTTTCGGTTTCGACGGCGCGATCCTGTTTTCCGATATTCTGATCGTGCCTTATGCCATGGGCCAGAATCTGGAATTCCTGGCCGGCGAAGGCCCCAGGCTCAGCCCGCGGCTGGTCGACACGGCCTTGTCGAGCCTGAAAATGGTGCCCGAGCGGCTTACCCCGATTTATGAGACTGTGCGGCTGGTCAGGGCCGGGTTAGGTGCGGGCCGGACCTTGCTGGGCTTTGCTGGCAGCCCGTGGACCGTCGCAACCTACATGGTGGCGGGCGAGGGCAGCCGCGATCAGCACGAGACCCGGGCCATGGCCTATCGCGATCCCCAGGCATTCCAGGCGATCATCGATGGCATTGTCGAAGTTACGATCGAATATCTGCTCGGCCAGATCGAGGCCGGGGCCGAAGCCGTGCAATTGTTCGACAGCTGGGCAGGCAGTCTTGCCCCGGCGGAATTCGAACGCTGGGTGATTGCGCCGAACGCGCGGATCGTATCCGCGCTGAAATTGCGCGCGCCGCATGTTCCAGTCATCGGTTTTCCCAAGGGCGCCGGCGAGAAACTGCCTGCCTATGCCCGCGAGACAGCCGTCGATGCCGTGGGCCTTGATGAAACCATCGATCCGCTTTGGGTGGCAAAAGCCTTGCCGGCGGGCCTGCCAGTTCAGGGCAATCTCGATCCCTTGCTGCTGCTGTCGGGCGGCGCGGAGCTGGAAAAGCAGACAATCCGCATTCTCGCCAGTTTTGCCGACCGCCCGCATGTGTTCAATCTGGGGCACGGCATTGGCCAGTACACACCGATTGAAAACGTCGAGCAACTTCTCGGCCTTATCAGGGGCTGGCGGGCTTGACACACCGCGCCTACCTAGATGCGATTGAAACCGCTAGGGTGGGACCATGTTGCAGGTGTTTGCGATGACCTATCTTTGGCTCAAGGCCGGGCACATCATTTTCGTAATTTTCTGGATGGCAGGCCTGTTCATGCTGCCGCGTTATTTCGTCTACCATCAGGAATGTGAACCGGGTTCGCCTGAAGTGGTCAAATGGATTGATCGCGAGCGCAAACTTCTGAAAATCATCCTCTGGCCTTCGCTGATTGTTGTCTGGGTGCTCGGCATGGCGCTGGCTATGACGACCGGGGCGTTTTTGCAGGGCTGGTTTCATGTGAAATTCGCTCTCGTCCTCGCGCTCAGCGCCTATCACGTGTTGCTGGCGGGCTATGCGGAGCGGCTTGCGAAAGGCGAGGCGCCGCTGACGGGCAAGCAATTACGGCTGCTCAATGAAGTGCCTGGGATAGCGGCGGCTGTGATCGTGATTATGGTCGTAGTGCGGCCCTTCTGAGGGCTTCGCATTGACCCCCATGCATTGCCCTATGCATTGACCCTATGCATTGACCCCAAGGCCGAAGCGGCGTAATGGGCATGTCAGTTCCGATAGGGTCGGCGAAATCTAGCGCTGCCCCGGTCCGCTTTCTCCAAGCCCCATGACCGCCGGATCGACAGCAAGGCCAAAGCGCCAAATCCAAAACCGTTACGTGGAATAGAATCCAAAATGCATCTCAAAGAACTCAAAAAGAAAACCGCCGCCGAGCTGGTCGAAATGGCCGAAGAGCTCGAGATCGAAGGCGCATCGACCATGCGCCGGCAGGACATCATGTTCGCCATTCTCAAGGAAGTCGCCGAAGACGGCGAGGAAATCATGGGGCTGGGCACGATCGAAGTGCTCACCGATGGTTTCGGCTTCCTGCGCAGCCCGGAATCGAATTACCTGGCCGGGCCGGACGACATCTATGTCTCGCCCAACCAAGTCCGCAAATGGGGCCTGCGCACTGGCGATACCGTGGAAGGCGAAGTTCGCGCTCCCAAGGACGGTGAGCGTTATTTTGCCCTCACACGCCTCACCAGCGTCAATTTCGACGATCCGGAGGCAGTGCGCCACCGCGTCAACTTTGATAACCTGACGCCGCTTTATCCTGACGAGAAGCTCACGCTCGACAGTGCCGACCCGACAGTGAAGGACAAGAGCGCGCGAGTGATCGATCTGATCAGTCCGCAAGGCAAGGGCCAGCGCGCGCTGATCGTCGCGCCGCCGCGCACCGGCAAGACCGTGCTGCTCCAGAACATCGCCAAGGCGATCACTGACAATCATCCCGAAGTGTTCCTGCTCGTGCTGCTGGTCGATGAACGCCCCGAGGAAGTCACGGACATGCAGCGCTCGGTGAAGGGCGAAGTCATTTCCTCGACGTTCGACGAGCCTGCCAGCCGTCACGTCCAGGTTGCCGAAATGGTGATCGAGAAAGCCAAGCGGCTGGTCGAGCACAAGCGCGATGTCGTCATCCTGCTCGATTCGATCACGCGTCTCGGCCGTGCCTACAACACCGTGGTTCCCTCATCGGGCAAGGTCCTCACCGGCGGTGTCGATGCCAATGCGCTCCAGCGGCCCAAGCGCTTCTTCGGCGCTGCCCGCAACATCGAGGAAGGCGGCTCGCTGTCGATTATCGCCACGGCGCTGATCGATACCGGTAGCCGCATGGACGAAGTGATTTTCGAAGAATTCAAGGGCACCGGCAACTCGGAAATCGTGCTGGACCGCAAGGTGGCCGACAAGCGCATCTTCCCCGCGCTCGATGTCGGCAAGAGCGGCACCCGCAAGGAAGAGCTGCTGGTCGAGAAGGACAAGCTCTCCAAGATGTGGGTGCTGCGCCGTATCCTGATGCAGATGGGCACGATCGATGCCATGGAATTCCTCCTCGACAAGATGAAGGATTCCAAGAGCAATGAGGATTTCTTCGCCACAATGAACCAGTAAGCGGCCGCCCGTCATGCTTGAGAACATGGATTTTGCGGCCGTCTTCACGGCATCCGGCCTGGCGATGCTCGTTCAGATCATTGTCGCCGATCTTACCATGGCCGGCGACAATGTGCTGATCATGGGCACGATTGCGTCAGGCCTGCCCGAAAAGGACCGGCGCAAGGTTATCCTCTTCGGCGTATCGATGGCGCTGGTCTTCCTGATCGGCTTTGCCCTGATTGCGACCTGGCTGCTCAATATTACCGGTCTGGTACTCGCCGGCGGCCTGCTGCTGCTGTGGGTAGCTTTCAACATGTGGCGCGAACTGCATCCGGCCAAGGTCGTGATAGCTGACGATCCCGACACGCCCGAAGTCGAAGGTCCGCCTGCCACCAAGACCTTTGTTCAGGCGGCCATCCAGATCACCATTGCCGATCTGTCGATGAGCCTGGACAACGTCCTGGTTGTTGCCGGTATAGCCCGCCAGAACCCGGCAGTGCTTTTCATCGGTTTGACCTTCTCGGTTCTGCTGATGGGCACGGCTGCCAGCTTTGTGGCGAAGCTGATCCAGCGCTATCACTGGATTGCTTGGCTGGGCCTGTTGTTGATCCTCTATGTCGCGCTTAAAATGATCTTCGAGGGCTGGCACCAAGTCTCGCCGATGGTTGCTGCGGCCATGACGATCTAGGAAAATCCCGATTGGACCTTGCAATGTTTGACGCCGCTGCCGTCACTGCCTTTTTCGAAATCCTGATGATCGACCTGGTGCTGGCTGGGGACAATGCCATTGTCGTCGGCGCACTGGCTGCGGGCTTGCCTGCCGACCAGCGCAAGAAAGTCATCCTTATCGGTGTCCTCGCGGCCCTGGTACTGCGCGTGATCTTTGCCTTGCTGGTAAGCCAGCTGTTGGGAATCATCGGACTGGTGCTGGCGGGCGGATTATTGCTGCTGTGGGTGGCCTGGCGAATGTTCCGCGAATTGCATCATGCGCATGAAAGCGCCGGATCGCCCGAAGTGGCCGGTGACGAGCACTCCGGGATTGCGACGCCCAAGAGCTTTGCTTCCGCCGCGCTGGGCGTCGCCATGGCAGACGTTTCGATGAGCCTCGACAATGTTCTTGCTGTCGCCGGCGCTGCGCGTGAGCATCCGACGATCCTCGTGATCGGTCTGATCCTGTCCGTGCTACTGATGGGCTTGGCGTCCAACATGATTGCCAAATATATCGAGCGTTATCGCTGGATTGCCTGGTTCGGTCTGGCAGTCATTGTCTGGGTAGCGCTCAAGATGATCTGGGATGGCTGGCACGACGTGCATCCGCATCTGATGGGGCTGCTCTGAACGCTAGACTCTGTTTCAGTTATGCTGAAACAGGTGCGGCACCAGCCCACTCCCCCACCCGGCCACCCACGGCACGGTATTCTATGGGTGGCCGGGTGGGGGAGTGGGCTGGTGCCGCTTCCACATAAGTGGAACAAACTCTAATTGCCGTCACGGTATCAGCACAGTCGATCCCGTTGTCTCACGCGCCTCGATCGCGCGGTGGGCTTCCGCGGCATCAACCAGCGCGAAACGCTGCCCGATTGTTGGTTTCACCACGCCCTGGCGAATTCGATCGAACAGCCTTCTGGCACAATTCTGCAGCTCTCCCGGCGCGGCGATATAGTCGAACAGCGTCGGCCGCGTGACGAAGACCGAACCAGCCCGCATGAGATCGAGCAGCAGGATTGGCGGCACGGGGCCAGAAGCGTTGCCATAGCTCACCAGCATGCCCCTGCGCCGCACGCTCGCCAGCGATGCGTTCCAGCTATCCTGGCCGACGCCATCGAACACGGCGTCGACGCCCTGACCATCGGTGAGGCTGCGCACTTCTTCGGCCAGCTCGGAGAAAGGGCAACTCAGCACGTGATCGGAATCGACCAGCGCCGCTTTTGCCGCCGAACCGACATGGGCAATTACCTTCACGCCCATGCTGCGCAGCCAGGGCACCAGTATCGAGCCAACGCCGCCCGCCGCCGAATGCACCAGCGCGCTCTGCCCCGGTTTGAGGTCAATGATATCTTCCGCCAGGAAGCAGGAAGTGAAGCCCTTGAGCATCAGGGCGGCTGCGGTTTCGAAGGCAATGTCCGGTTCGAGCCTGATGGCCTGCGCCGCCGGAATGACGCGGTGGGTTGCATAGGCACCGGCGCCCGTAACGCAGCCCACCCGGTCACCCACCGCGAGGTCGCTGACACCTTCGCCCACTGCAACGACTCGCCCCGCCGATTCGGATCCCAGCGCGAGCGGGAGGGGCGCAGGATAGAGGCCCTTGCGATAATAGGTGTCGATCAGGTTGAGGCCGATTGCTTCGGTTTCGATCAGCACCTGGCCCGGTCTTGGGGAGGGCGGGTCAAAGTCTTCGCGTTCGATCACGTCCGGCCCGCCAAACTGGCGGACGACAAGGCGCCATGCCATCGCGGTCAGCCCAGGTGCGCGGCGAAAAACTCTGCAGTGCGTTTTTCCGCCAGTTTCGCGCCCTCGGCATTGCGGCGAGCACCGAAAGTATCGGCAAACCCGTGATCCAGCCCTTCATAATCGTGGATGGTAACATGGGGATTGCCATCGAGCCCGGCATGCATCGCCGCCTGGGCCTCGGGACTGACGAAGCCGTCCGCCTTGGGCACATGCAGCATCAGCGGCTTGGCGATGGCGTGGCTTTCATTCAGCATCTGATCGATGCCAACGCCGTAATAGCCCACGGTGGCATCGATATCCGTGCGCGCTGCCGCCATGTAGGCGACTTTGCCGCCCATGCAGAAGCCCTCGAGGCCGACATTGGGCACGCCGGCTTCGCGGCGGATCCAGTGGATTGTTGCTTCGACATCCTGGATGCCGGAATCGAAATCGTGCTTCATCATGTGGCCGATCGCGGCCTGGAATTCTTCGGGCACATCGGGATTGAATTCGAGACCGGGCTGCTGGCGCCAGAACACATCGGGAGCGACTGCCAGATAGCCTTGCGCGGCCCAGTCTTCCGCTTTCTTGGCAATCCCGGGGTTCACCCCGAAAATCTCCTGGATGACGATGATGGCGCCTTTGGGCGTTCCCTCAGGCTTCACTACCAGCGCGGGAAAGGTGCCCTTACCGTCGAGTGTCGGGATCCGGGTGTTAGTGGGCATGGCTAGTCTCCGTCAAATTCCAGGCGAGGCCACTATGCGCGCGCGGTGGACTTTGCCAAGGGGCTGTGTCAGCTTGAAAGGCATCAGAAGTGGAGCATCGGCGATGAAAGTCCATGTTGAAGTTGACTGTACGCCGGAAGAGGCCCGCCGCTTCCTGGGCCTGCCCGATGTCACCAAGGCGAATGAAGCCTATAGCGAAGCGGTCGAGAAAATGGTTCGCGGGGCTGGGTCGCTCGAACAATTGCAGGATGTGGCCAAGAACCTTGCGCCAATGGGCGAAATGGGGCTGAAGCTGTTTCAGCAATTGCTAGCCGGCGGCGCTGCCATGGCCATGGGCGGCAAGCCGAAAGACAAGTAGCACCACCGCCCAAGCAGATCTTCCGGATCCGATGAACGAAACGATTTTCGCCTTGTCCAGCGGATCGCCGCCGGCCGGGATCGGCGTTATCCGGATCAGCGGCGCGCAAGCCGGCGCGGCCCTGATCGCTCTCACCGGGCGCCTGCCTGAGCCGAGGCGCGCGACCACGGCTTCTTTGCGAAACGCGGGCGGCGACATGCTTGACCGGACGCTCGTTCTGTGGCTGCCGGGCCCGGCGACGGTGACTGGCGAAGATATGGCAGAGCTTCATTGTCATGGCGGCCGCGCGGTAATTGCAGCAGTGGAAAGCGCGTTGGCCGCCCTGCCAAAGTTGCGCCGCGCGACTTCCGGAGAATTTACCCGGCGCGCGTTCGTCAACGGCAAGATTGACCTTGCCGAGGCAGAGGGGCTCGCCGACTTGCTTGGCGCTGAGACTGAGCTTCAGCGCAGGAGCGCGATTGCCATGGCGGGCGGCGCCATTTCGCAAGTGGTGGAAAGCTGGCGCGAGCGCCTTCTGGCAAGCTCCGCCGCAATCGAGGCTGTGCTCGATTTTTCGGACGAGGATGATGTGGCAGGCCTGCCCGGTGATTTTGCCAAAAACCTTGCCAGCCTTCGCCATGAAATTGGCGATTGGCTGAAGGCGCCGCGCGCCGAGACTTTGCGCGAGGGCTACAAAGTCGTGCTTGGGGGGGCACCAAATGTTGGAAAAAGCAGATTATTCAATGCATTGGTTGAGACCGATGCTGCAATAGTCACGCCTATCGCCGGAACGACGCGCGACGTTCTGAGCCAGTCCGTGGCGATTGAAGGTGTGCCCTTCAGTTTCTTCGATACGGCCGGCCTGCGCGATGATTCGGGCGATCTTGTCGAGGGCATCGGCATTGATCGCGCGCGCCGGGCGATGGACGAGGCCGACCTTGTGTTGTGGCTAGGGCCGGAAGGACATTGGTCCGAAATCGCTGCGCCTGATGTGTGGGAGATAGAGGCCAGGATCGATCTGCCGGGCCATGTGGCCAAGGTGTCGCCGCGTCACCGGGTGTCAGCCGAGACAGGGGAAGGTGTCGCGCTATTGCGAAAGGAGCTGGTGGCGCAGGCGCGCGCGGCCATGCCAGCGCCGGGTCAGGTGGCTGTCAACCAAAGGCAGCGTCTGTTGCTGGCCGAGAGCGAATTGGCTTTGGCTGCGGCAGAGCTGCAGTCCGATCCCTTGCTGGTTGCTGAAAATTTGCGGCTAGCGCGGCTGTCGTTTGATGCGCTGTTGGGCAGAACAACCAATGAAGACATGCTTGATGCGCTGTTCGGTCGGTTCTGCATCGGCAAGTGAATGTTCCACGTGAAACATTGCCACTTTGACCCGAGTCGAGGCTTGCTTTAAAGGCGCGGGGCAAGATGGCACGCGCAGACAACTCCTTCGACATCGTAGTTATCGGCGGCGGGCATGCCGGGGTCGAGGCGTCCGCAGTTGCCGCCCGCATGGGCGCTCGTGTTGCGCTCGTGTCATTCGATCTCGACGCAATCGGAGCGATGAGCTGCAATCCGGCGATAGGCGGTCTGGGCAAGGGCCATCTCGTGCGCGAGGTCGATGCCTTCGATGGCCTCATTGCCCGCGCGGCGGATGCGGCGGCAATCCATTACCGGATGCTCAATCGATCCAAGGGCAGCGCTGTGCAGGGCCCGCGCATCCAGGCGGACCGCAAGCTTTACAAGCGGGCAATACAAGGGCTGATCAGCCAGCAAGGCGATCTGACGCAAGTGGCGGGTGAGGCAGCCGGCCTCATTCTGCAAGGCGGCAAAGTTGCGGGCGTCAAGCTGGCCGATGGCTCTCAGCTTTTTGCCTCGGCTGTTGTCTTGTGCACAGGCACCTTTCTGGGCGGAGCGCTGTTTCGCGGTGAGGAGCGGATGACCGGCGGCCGAATCGGTGAAGCGTCAGCGCAGGAGCTCGCCCGCCAACTGCGCGATGATTCGGCACTGCCGATGGCCCGCCTCAAGACGGGAACCCCGCCGCGTCTCGATGGCCGCACGATAGACTGGTCTCGCCTTTCCGAGCAGCCGAGTGATAGCGATCCCTGGCGCATGTCTCCCGTTACCCGCGAGCGGATCAATCCGCAGGTGTTCTGCGCGATCAGCCGCACTAACGAACGCAGCCATGACGTGATCCGGGCGAACCTGCATCGCTCCCCGCTTTTTTCGGGCGCGATCGGCGCTTCAGGCCCGCGTTATTGCCCCTCGATCGAAGACAAGATCCATCGCTTCGCCGACCGCGATTCGCACCAGGTCTTTCTCGAGCCGGAAGGGCTCGATGATCATCTCGTCTATCCGAATGGCATCAGCACGTCATTGCCCGCCGATGTCCAGCTTGCCATGTTGCGCACGATGGAAGGGCTGGAGGCTGTCGAAATGGCAGTCGCGGGCTATGCGGTTGAATATGATCATATAGATCCGCGCGCCTTGCGGCCGGAACTGGAATTGCGCGCGGTCCCGGGGCTTTATTGTGCCGGCCAGATCAATGGCACGACTGGTTATGAAGAGGCTGCGGCACAAGGGCTGGTCGCCGGAATCCATGCGGCGGCCAAAGTGTTGGGCAAGGCGCCCGCGCCCATTGACCGGGCAAACAGCTACATGGCGGTGATGATCGATGATCTCACACTGCAAGGCGTGAGCGAGCCCTATCGCATGCTCACGGCGAGGGCTGAATACCGGTTGCGGCTGCGAGCCAACAATGCCTCGACCCGGCTTTCTCCCTTGGCGATTGACGCTGGCTGTGTCGGTAACCAGCGGAAGGAGTGGTACGAACGGCGCTCTGCCGCAAAGGCCAGCTTGGAAGCACAACTTGAACGCCAAGTCGGCGCCAACGAATTGGCAAGATCGGGATTGCCCGTCCGCGCAGATGGCACGCGCATGACCCTGAAGGAATGGCTGCGCTTCGGCGGTGTTGAACTTGACGGGCTTTCCGACTTTCTGCCGGATGGCCTTCCGGAGGATGCGGACATGGCGGAGGAAGTCGCCGAGGATGCGGCCTATGCGCCTTATCTTGCGCGGCAGGACAATGAATTGCGCGAACTCAGAGCAAGCGAATCGCTGCCTCTGGGCGATGACTTTGCTTTTGATGCGATACCCGGCCTGTCGAACGAGATGGTCGAGCGGCTGACGCGGACAAGGCCGGGCACACTGGCTGCGGCCGGGCGTATTCCCGGCGTCACGCCGGCCGCACTTGCGGCTCTATTGGTCCATGCCCGGCGCGCAACTTCCGGCCAGGCTGCATGATCACGAGCGAAGAGGGTGCTCGTGAATGGCTGCTCGGTCTTCCCGATTGTGACTCCAAGGCGTTTGCCCGGCTTGAAGCACTGGTTGCTGCCCTTGCCGAGGAAAATCAGCGACAGAACCTCGTATCCAAAGTCAGCATGGATACGGTCTGGCAGCGCCACATTGCCGATTCGGCGCAGCTGCTTGGGCTGGCGCGAGATCAGTTGCTATCGCCCTGGCTCGATCTCGGAACTGGGGCGGGCTTCCCGGGTCTGGTGATCGCCACCTTGCGGCCTGACTGGCAAGTCACGCTGGTGGAATCCCGGCCACTGCGGACCGAATGGCTCATGCGCATGCGCAACGAATTGGAACTGGATGGTGTTTCGGTTGTGACGAGCCGCATTGAACATCTCGAGACTGTCCCAGTTGCGGCCATTTCGGCCCGTGCATTTGCGCCGTTGGACAGATTGCTCGACTTATCCGCGCGTTTTTCCACAAACGACACTGTCTGGCTGTTGCCCAAAGGGCGCTCCGCCCAGCACGAACTGTTTGCATTGCAGGGTTGGCATCATATGTTTCACGTGGAACAATCGCTGACGGATTCAGACGCCGGGATCGTGACGGGCAAGCTGCTTGGCCGGAAAGGACGCAGATCGTGATCACCATTGCCATTGCCAATCAGAAGGGAGGCGTCGGCAAGACCACGACGGCAATCAACATCGCGACTGCCATGGCCGCAACTGGCTGGAAAGTCCTGCTGATTGACCTCGACCCTCAGGGCAACGCCTCGACCGGGCTGGGGATCGGCAGTGACGATCGGGTGCGGTCGAGCTACGATCTGATGATTGATAATGTGGCTCTTTCCGATTGCACCCAGCCGACAAACATTCCCGGGCTGGAAATCGTGCCGGCGACCGTCGACCTTTCCGGCGCTGAAATCGAGCTCGTCTCAGTCGATGATCGCACGGGGCGCCTCCGGCACATTCTTGGCCAGCAGGCCATGCGGTTCGATATTTGCGTCATCGATTGCCCGCCCTCCCTGGGGCTGCTCACGCTGAATGCGCTGACAGCCGCCGATACTTTGCTGGTGCCGCTGCAGTGCGAATTCTTTGCGCTCGAAGGACTCAGTCACTTGCTGCAAACCGTCGAGCGCGTGCAGCAACGCTTCAATCCCGATCTGGGTATTGTCGGCGTGGCGCTGACGATGTTCGACCGGCGCAATCGCCTTACCGACCAGGTCGCCGATGACGTTCGCTCTTGCCTGGGCGAGTTGGTTTTTGAGACTGTCATCCCGCGCAATGTCCGGCTTTCGGAAGCGCCGAGCCATGGCTTGCCGGCGCTGGTCTATGATCACAATTGCTCGGGGAGCAAGGCCTACATGGCTTTGGCGCGCGAACTGATCGCTCGCTTGCCCGAACGGAGGAAAGCGGCATGAGCGACGACCTGAACCCTGTCGGCACTGCCCCTGCCAAGCGCAAGCCGATGGCGCTCGGCAGAGGGCTCGGCGCCTTGATGGGCGAAGTGCGGCGCGAGGAGCCTTTGGTCGCTGCGGGCCGAGGCGGTGTGAATGCGCCTGCGCTCGCGTCCGGGCTCGCTATGCTGGCAATCTCGTCGATCACTCCGCATCCCGATCAACCCCGGCGGCATTTTGACGATGCCGCGCTCGATGAGCTGGCATCATCGATCGCCGCGCGCGGCGTGATCCAGCCCGTCGTCGTGCGTCCACAGAGCGGCGGCGGCTATCAGCTGGTGGCCGGTGAGCGGCGCTGGCGGGCGGCGCAGCGCGCTCAACTGCATGAAATTCCAGCGATAATTCGCGAATTGGATGAGCGCGAGGTCATGGCCCTGGCGCTCATCGAAAACCTGCAGCGCGAGGACCTCAATCCGATCGAGGAGGCGCGGGCCTATCAGCGTCTCGCCGATCAGGAAGGACTGACACAGGCCGATATTGCGCGAATGGTCGACAAGTCGCGTAGCCATGTCGCCAATCTCCAGCGCTTGCTGGCGCTGCCGGAGCCGGTGCTGGCTCTGGTCGAGCAAGGCAAGCTGGCCATGGGCCATGCGCGGGCCTTGATCGGCGTTGAAGATGCCGTGGCGATTGCCGAAGCGGCAGTGGCAAAACACTTGTCGGTGCGGGAAGTCGAACGACTGGTTCGCCGCAAGCAACAGGGCGAGGGCACTTTGCGTCGGACCCGGCTCGCGCGCCAGTCAGACGATGCCGCGGATATCGCCGCCGTGCAGAGCCATCTCGAGGAATTCCTCGGCCTGGCCGTGCGGATCAATGCCGACGCCGATCCGCGCTCAGGCGCAGTGACGATCCGCTATCGCACGCTCGACCAGCTCGACCTGATCTGCCAGCGTCTGACCGGCGGCGGCATCTGATCTGCTGCATTGACGGGCGGGTATCGCCCGCCTGATCGCTCAGTTTTGCGGGAGGCGCTTGTCCGGTGCGACGCGAATCCGCTTGTCATGAATGACGCGGCGCGGCGGGGCCCGGCGAGGAATGATGCGGGTGCGAACCGGCTCGTACGACACCGTTTCGACTTCGCGGCATTCCGGCCTTTGTTCCTGCATCATCGGCGCATGCATCATCATCGGCGCGGCAACAGGCACGACATACGCGTAACCTTGCGCATAGCCGCGATAGTTGCGGTAATAGTCGTCGAAATAGGCCTCGCAGTAGCTGATCCCGCGCTCATCCATCCGGTCATCGTGATGTCGACGGCGTTTGTGAAAGCCGCCATAATACATTGCCGTGCGGTGGTGGCATTCCCTGAGCCAGGCCTCGCGAGTCGGGGCATCGGGCATCAGCACCTGCGGCGCGGCGCCTTGCCAGGCGGGGCGCATGTCGGGAGCGGGCGGCACCGGGTCAACCTGTCCGTGTTCGACATGGGCAACATCCTGGGCCAATGCGGCGCCTGAAAAGCTGATGCCCAGCGCGAGGCTGGCGATTGGCCCGCAAATCGCGGCAAATCGGCGAAAAGTCATAACATTCCCCAACTGGCCCGCGGATGAGTCCCGGCCTTAAGGCGAAATTTAGCATCGTGGCCTGCGAAAAACCAAGCCCGCGCCGCCGCCGAGATTGGCCGTGTCCCACATCGGGGCAGGGCTAACCATTCACACGGCGCTGGCAATCCGGGCGGCAAGGCGCTCGATGCCCCTTGCGTCCTCCGCATCGAACCGGGCCAGGGTCGGGCTGTCGAGATCGATAACCGCCACAAGCGCGCCGTCCCGGATTACTGGTACGACAAGCTCGCTGCGGCTCGCCGCGTCACAGGCAATGTGGCCGGGAAAGGCATGTACATCCACCACAAGCTGCGTTTCCATTCGCGCCGCCGCCGCGCCGCACACGCCCTGGCCGAAGGGAATTCGAATGCAGGCCGGTTTGCCCTGGAAAGGTCCGAGCAACAATTCATTGCCCGACGCGCCATGCCCCGCGCGATAAAACCCGGCCCAGTTCAGGTCGGGCAGGAACTGCCACATCAGCGCGGCAATGTTGGCCATGTTGGCCACAGCGTCCGCCTCGCCTAAGGTCAAAGCCTCGGCTGCGTCAGCCAGCGCATTGTAAAGAGCCGGTTTGCCAAGCGAGGCATCGGGCGCAAATTCAAACATAGCGCTTCAATAGGCCGCGAAATCATTGCCGCAAGCTGCTGCGGGGTCTAACAATCGCCTCATGAGCGAAACCAGACGCAAAGTTCTCATTTGGATCGGCGCGATAGCCCTGATCGTCGCACTGTTCGCCGCATGGGTGATCCGCGGCAATCCGTCAGACCTCGATCCCATGGCGACCACGGGCAAGGACCCGGTCCTGGTTGAGGCTGACTCCGAATGGATCCCGAGCGTGAGCCTCGCCAAGCCAGTCGGCTGGGCCAAAGGGGAAGCACCCAAGGCGGCGGCGGGGCTGGTCGTCACGCGTTTTGCAGAGGGCCTCGATCACCCGCGCACACTGTTCACACTGCCCAATGGCGATGTGCTGGTGGCTGAAACCAATCATCCGCCGAGCCAGGGCTCTGGCGGGTTCAAGGGCTTAATCATGGGCCTGCTGATGGGCAGGGTGGGGGCTGGCGATGCTTCGCCCAATCGCATTGTCCTGCTGCGCGACGGCGACGGCGACGGCAAGGCCGAGCAGCGCTACACCTTGCGCACGGTAGGGCTCAGTTCACCCTCGGGCATGGCCTGGAATGCCGGCAAGCTCTACATTGCCAATCACGACGCAGTCCTTTCGTTCGATTTTACCCCGGGTGCGACCGCGCTGACTGGCGAGCCCACGAAGATCATGGACTTGCCTGGCGGCGGCAATCACTGGATGCGCAATCTCGAGCTCAGTCCGGATGGCAAGAAGCTCTATGTCGGGGTCGGTTCGTCTTCCAACATCGGCGAGAACGGCATGACCGCGGAAGAAGGCCGCGCGGCGATATGGGAAATCGATATTGCCTCGGGCAAGGCACGCCAGTTCGCCAATGGCATGCGCAATCCCAATGGCATGGACTGGAATCCCTCGACGGGCGAGCTGTGGGCGACTGTGCAGGAGCGCGATCAGCTTGGCCCTGACCTGGTGCCGGACTATCTCACCAATGTGCCGATCGGCGCCCAATATGGCTGGCCCTATGTCTATTGGCGCAACATCATCGATTGGCGGGTGAAATACCCGATGCCAGATTTCCTGACCGAATATGCCCGCAAGCCGGAATATGCCCTTGGCGCACATGTTTCGGCGCTGGGCCTGCGCTTTGCCGTCGGCGGTGAGCGGCTCGGGCCCGAATTTGCCAACGGGGCCTTCATTGCCCGGCATGGTTCATGGAACCGCAAGCCGCAATCCGGCTATGACGTGGTCTTCGTTGCGTTCGACGCCAACGGCAATCCGCAAGGCAAGCCCAGGCCCGTGCTAACCGGCTTTCTGACTGGAAAAGGCAGCGATTCGCATGGCCGCCCGGTCTGGCTGGCGTGGGACAAGGGCGGCGGCTTGCTGGTCAGCGACGATACCGGCAATATTGTCTGGCGGGTGATCGCACCGGGCGCTCAGCCTTCAGCGCCGCCGAAAACTGTCGTTACCGCGCGCATGCCGCCGCAGCGTGAACTCAAGGGCGATCCGATGCGCCAGCAGTTGGAAGCAAATTTCAAGTCGGACGAAATCCACGTCTCGCAATAAGGCCTACAACATCTTGCCTGCGCGCCCGGCAAGCTCGGTGATGAATTGCCAGGCCACACGGCCCGAGCGCGCACCGCGCCGCTTGGACCATTCCAGAGCCTCGCCTTCGTCCCACGTGAGTTCGTAGGCGCCGGCATAGCCGGCGATGATCGCCAGGTAATCGTCCTGGCTGCAATTGTGAAAGCCGATCGAAAGGCCGAAGCGGTCGGCCAGTGCCAGCTTGTCGTCCACGGCATCGCGCGGGTTGATCGGATCATCCTGCTCTGAAAGGTGACGCGGCACGATGGCGCGGCGATTGGCAGTCACGGCAATGCGGACATTGCCCGGCCGCGCCTCCACTCCGCCTTCCAGCCAGCTCCTCAGCGCGCGGGGGCCGCTGCTGTTGCCGTCCTCGAAGCCGAGATCATCGATATAGACCAGGAACTGGCGCTCCACACCGCGCAGCGCGGCAAACAGGTCGGCCAGCGTTGAGAGCGCATCGGGGGCAACCTGCACCAGCGCCAGCCGCTCCGGACCGTCATGCTGGGCGGCAACAATCGCCGAACGCAGCAGCGCCGATTTGCCCATGCCGCGTGATCCCCACAGCAGCATGTCATGCGCGGCGCGGCCTTGCGCCAGCCGAGTGACGTTCTCCGCCACGACTTGCTTTTGCGCATCGATGCCGCGCAGCAGTCCAAGCGGCGGCGCCTCGATATGGGCCACACTCCGCGCGGTGCGGCCATGCCAGACATAGGCCGGGTGGCACAGCCAGTCCGGCGCGGCGGGGGCAGGCGCCGCGAGACGCTCCAGAGCGGCGGCAATACGCTCGAGCAGTTGGTCGGTGCCGCTCATCCGGCCAGTTCCCCGCCGTCGAGCGCGTAGAGCAGTGCCGCACCGGCAGTGGCTGATGCCCGCAGGCCGGCCGCCTCCGGCACTACATGGTCGATGAAAAAGCGCGCCACGACCGGCTTGGCTTTTACCAGCGCCGCAGGTGCCTCTCCGGCTTCCGCCACACGGGCCTGCCGCAGGAGCTGCCAGCCGCTGACGGCGACGGCGCACATCGTCTGATAGGCCACGCTACCAGCCAGCCGGTCATCAAGCGAGGCCTGCCCCAGCATCCATGCGCCAATTTCCGCGCAGTCCCGCGCCAGCGCGGCGAGGGCCGGCTCACTGGCGGCATCGCGTTCAATATCGTTCATCAGCGCGTTCAACACGCCGCCCTGTTCCATCCCTAGTTTGCGCGTGACGAAATCCGCGGCCTGGATGCCATTGGTGCCTTCGTAAATCGGCGCGATGCGTGCGTCGCGATAGAGCTGGGCCGCGCCGGTTTCCTCGATGAAACCCATACCGCCATGCACTTGCACGTTGAGGCTGGTGACTTCCATGCCAATGTCCGTGCCCCAGCCCTTGAGCAGCGGCACCAGCAAGTCGGCCCGCCTTGCCGCTGCTTCATCGCCCAGCGAGCCGCGATCGACTTGTCCGGCGGTGTAATAGAGCAGCGCGCGGCTGGCTTCGGTCAGCGCGCGCATGCGCAGCAGCATGCGCCGCACGTCGGGATGCTCGATGATGGCTACCGGGGTTTTGTCCGCAGATCCCGCGCGCGCTGACTGCACGCGCTCGGCCGCGAATGTCATGGCCTGCGCCGTCGCGCGGCCCGCCAACTGCACACCCTGGCTGCCGACATTGATTCGCGCCGAATTCATCATCGTGAACATGCATTTCAGGCCATCGTTCTCATGGCCGATCATCTCGCCGATGCAGAGGTCATTATCGCCATAGCTCATCACACACGTCGGCGAGGCGTGGATCCCCAGCTTGTGCTCCAAGCTGACGACGCGCAGATCATTGCGCACGCCCGGATGTCCGTCAGCATCGGGCAGATATTTGGGCACGATGAACAGCGAAATGCCGCGCGATCCCGCCGGTGAACCCGGGGTGCGGGCAAGCACCAGGTGGATGATGTTTTCCGCGAGTTCGTGCTCGCCCCAGGTGATGAAGATCTTGGTGCCCTTGATCTTCCACTTGTCCGCGTGCGGGCCTTCGGCAATCGGCGTTGCCATGGTTCGCAGCGCGCCCACGTCGCTGCCCGCCTGCGGCTCTGTAAGGTTCATCGTCCCCGTCCATTCGCCGCTGATCAGTTTGGGCAGATAAAGCGTCTGCTGCGCTTCGCTGCCATGATGCTGGATCGATTCGATCGCCCCGACTGTCAGCATCGGCAGCAGCGAGAACGCTAGGTTTGCATTGCCCAGCGTTTCGAGCACGCAGCAGGCGAGGCTGAACGGCAGACCCTGCCCGCCGAACGCTTCTGGCCCGGCAACCGCATTCCAGCCCTGCTCGACATAGGCCTTGTAGGCCTGCGCAAAGCCCTCTGGCAGTGTAACCACGCCGCCCGCCGCCTTGGCCCCCACTGTGTCGCCAATGCGCTGGAGCGGCGCCCATTCCCCGGCGGCGAACTGGCCGATGCCTTCGACAATCGCGGCGACCAGATCGGGGCTGGCTGCAGCGAAGCGAGAGCTTTGCGCCAGTTCGGCAATGCCGGCGCAGGTTTCGAGCGCGAAGATCTGGTCAGTGCTTGGCGGCGAGAACGACATGGTGCGCTTTTCCTTGGCAAGGCTGACTTCCGCCTATAGCGGCAGGCCATGGCCGACAACAGTCCGGTAAACATCCGCAAGAGCGATGCTGCGGCGCTGGCCGAGGCGGCGGACTTGCTGCGCGCCGGGGCGCTGGTGGCTGTGCCGACGGAGACGGTTTACGGCCTCGCTGCCCGGGCTGATAGCGACGCGGCGGTGGCGGCGATCTACCGCGCCAAGGGCAGACCAGATTTCAATCCGCTGATCGTTCACGTGCCCAGCGTGGAACAAGCCGAGGGGCTGGCACTGTTCGATGAGCGGGCGCGCAGTCTCGCAGCGCGATTCTGGCCTGGCGCGCTCACGATGGTTCTTCCGCTACGTGAGAATGCGCCGCTTGCCGCGGCAGTGAGCGCGGGCTTGCCAACAGTGGCCCTGCGCTGTCCGGCCCATCCGGTGATGCAGGCGCTGCTGCGGGAAACCGGGCTGCCTCTGGCCGCGCCCTCGGCCAACCGCAGCGGTGCGGTGAGTCCGACTTGTGCGGATCATGTCGCCACTTCGCTGGGCGACAAGGTCGATCTGATTCTCGACGGCGGCGCATGCGCGGCGGGGATCGAATCGACCATTGTGGCACTGCGCGGCGATGGCACTTGGCAAGTGCTGCGGCCCGGACCGATCGGCGAGACGGAGCTGGCGCAAGTCCTCGGCCAGCCAGCAGTTACAACCGAAGCAGGGATTGAAGCGCCGGGCCAGCTTGCCAGCCACTATGCTCCGGGCAAGCCTGTTCGCCTGAATGCAGACGCAGCCTTGCCAGACGAATTTCTCATCGGGTTTGGCGCGATAGCGGGCGACATGTGCCTGTCGGCTTCGGGCGATCTCGCAGAAGCCGCATCACGGCTCTATGCCGCGCTCCATGCAGCGGCGGCGTCGGCCAGACCGCGTGTCGCTGTGGCCTCAGTGCCGGACAAAGGCATGGGCCGGGCGATCAACGACCGGTTGCGCCGCGCGGCGGCCTGATTTCGTCGAGTTCGGCAAATTCGTCCTCTGCCCGAGCGCAAGCGGATTCATTGCCATCGGCGCATTGCCGCGAATGCTTTTGGTAACTGCGTTCGAGACGGCCAAGATTCTCCTCTTGCAACCGCATTTCCCGGCCGCGCTTCTGATCGGCTTCGGACTGGCTGGTCGTCGCGAGGTCGACTGCCTTGCTGGCAACGCGAACAGGAGCGGTGACGACGCTGACCAGGCTGCTGGCTGCGCAACCAGAGGTCAGCAATAGTATCAAACCTGGAAATATGGCACGTACAGGAGTGCGCATCAGTCATATCTCCAACGTCGATCCGGGTTGGGATCAGTGAGAGGTCCGGCAATCAGCCTTGTTTTATATTGCGCCAGAGGTGCTTAACGTCAGATGGCCATGCAAAAGGGCCGCTCCTTGCGGAACGGCCCTTTTGTGCTTTGACGGGCTCAGGTTTGTAAGCTGTGCCAATCAGGCCGGAGCGGCCGCTGTCTCGTAATACTTCGGCGCATGCTCGTTGAGGATCGCGAGGATCTTCTGCAGTGCAGCCGGCTCATCCGTCTTTTCCATCGCGGCCAGTTCGCGGGCAAGGCGTGAGGAGGCGGCTTCGAAAATCTGACGCTCGGAATAAGACTGCTCAGGCTGATCGTCGGCGCGGAACAAGTCGCGCGTGACTTCGGCAATCGAGACGAGATCGCCCGAATTGATCTTGGCTTCATATTCCTGGGCGCGGCGCGACCACATGGTGCGCTTGACCTTGGGCTTGCCTTCCAGCGTAGTCAGCGCTTCGCG
>Ga0075366_10000263_pt1 | contig 23219 bp, 18 predicted proteins | sample EndMethybrTD3031_FD_72351 | JGI IMG/M metagenome (GOLD analysis project Ga0075366, IMG submission 72351) | Populus endosphere microbial communities from Tennessee, USA - Endosphere MetaG P. TD hybrid TD303-1 | ecosystem: Host-associated > Plants > Roots > Endosphere | place: USA: Tennessee...
ACCGTGGTGCAGCTGCATTGGCCAATTTTAAAGTGCTAAAGCATGGCCAGCAAACCGAAATGCCCGATTTGCGCCTGGGTATCGGCACCATTAAAAGTCTTGATGAAGCGACAGCTTTTATTGACGCCGGTGCGGATTTTATCGTATCGCCAATAGTGAACCCCGAAGTGGGCGAGTTAACCGCGAAACATGAGTTACTATGGATTCCTGGTTGTATGACGCCAACCGAAATTTATACCGCGCAGCAACATGGCGCGGCGTTAATAAAAATTTTCCCGGCCAATATTTTGGGGCCAGAGTTTGTATCGTCAATCCGTGATTTGTTTGCCGGCCAATTGTTTATACCAACTGGTGGCGTCGATCTGAATATCAACAGCATCAGCGGCTGGTTTAGGGCAGGTGTATGCGCGGTTGGCATGGGCAGCAAACTTATCAGCAAAAATGTTTTGGAAAACAAGCTGTACGACCAATTGTACAGCGATACTGTAACACTGCTGGAGATGGTAAAAGCTGCCAGGTAACTTTTGAGCTATGTTTACGAACTAAATAAAATATAAATCAAATATAATGAGAGAAGCCAAAGTTGGAAATTACAGATGGGTTGTAGTTTCACTTTTATTTTTTGCAACCACAATCAACTACCTCGATAGGCAGGTGATTGGCTTGCTTAAACCTACTTTAGAAACAGAATTTAAATGGACTGAAGCTGATTACGGCTATATCGTAATGGCATTTGCTACCGCATATGCAGCGGGATTGCTATTATTTGGTGGCGTTATTGATAAAATAGGCACCAAACTGGGGTATACCATATCATTAATTGTATGGAGCGTAGCCGCCATGCTGCATGCCATTGTTAAAAGCACATTTGGCTTTGGTGTGGTAAGGGCTGCTTTGGGTATAGGCGAATCTGGTAACTTTCCGGCGGCAATTAAAGTGGTTGCAGAGTGGTTCCCTAAAAAAGAGCGAGCTTTTGCCACAGGTATATTTAATTCGGGGGCCAATATCGGAGCGGTTGTTGCGCCTGTAATGGTACCATGGTTATTGGGGGCCTACAATTGGCAAACCGCATTTTTGGTAACAGGAGCAATTGGCTTTGTATGGCTTATATTTTGGTGGCTGTTTTATGAGATCCCATCAAAACATAAAAAAATAACCCCCGGAGAGTTTGAATATATCCACAGCGATGCAGATGCAATGCTGGCTACCGAGAGTAAAATAAAATGGGTTCAGCTTTTTGGCATAAGGCAAACATGGACATTTGTGATAGGTAAATTTTTAACCGACCCAATCTGGTGGTTTTTCCTGTTCTGGTTACCATCATATTTTTCCAGCACTTTTAATCTCGATCTTAAAAAACCAAGTCTGCCGTTAATCATCGTTTACACAGCCACCTCAATAGGCAGCATTGGCGGCGGTTACCTGTCGTCGTATTTCATCAAAAAAGGATGGCCGGTATTTAAGGCGCGTAAAGTGGCTATGCTGATATTTGCATTGTGTGTAGTACCTATTATCTCTGCAAAATATGCCACCAATGTATGGCAGGCTGTTGCTTTAATAAGCCTTGCAGCTGCAGCACATCAGGCCTGGAGCGCCAATATTTTCACCACCGCATCAGACATGTTCCCTAAACGGGCTTTAAGTTCGGTGATTGGGATTGGGGGAATGGCAGGCTCAGTAGGGGGGATCCTGTTCCCGTTTCTTGTTGGGCATATACTGGATTATTATAAACTGGGTGGGCATTTAACAACCGGTTATAACATTATCTTCCTGATATGCGGAAGTGCATATTTACTGGCCTGGTTTATTATGCACCTGTTATCGCCCAAAATGAAGCCGGTAAATCTGTAGTTATTGGTTGAAAATTAATCAAAAAAGAAATGTCATATCAACTATGAACTGAAGTTTAGTTTTGAACAGAAAATCTTAAGTTATAGTCGAATTTATTTTTGACTTATAACTTAAGATTTTCTACTTAGTACTACTGACCGGATACCTGTTCTGCAAGCTCATCAATCCAGCTTGACAGGTATGGCTCGGTGCCTGTTAACCTTATCCACTCGCCATCGGCCTCCCGGGCTATTACCAGGTGCATTGTGCCATCAATCGATTTAAATTCATATGCTTTTGTGAAATTGCCGTAAGTAATGGGTTGTAGTATGCCGTCGATAGTACTATCGGTGCCTGTTAATGTAGCTTCAATTTGCTGTTCCATAGTTTATAATTTTAACAATAACACACGGCCTTGTTTTGTGTTTGCAGCGCGAGGTTAGCATCAATGTAAACCGGCATTCTCAAAAAACATTATCTTTAACGCGTGAAAAACATGCAGCCCGACCCGAAGGTATTGATTGATATTGTACAAACGCCTATGCCTTATGGTAAATATAAAGGCACTATAATTGCCGATATACCAATAAGTTACCTGGAATGGATGAGCGGAAAAGGTTTTACAAAAGATAAGCTTGGGATGATGCTATCTACCGTTTTTGAGATCAAGACCAATGGTTTGGGCGAGATTTTATTTATGGTGCGCAAGTCATTAAATAAAGGCCAGGGCATTAGCCCGAAACTAAAATAGCTTAACGTGACTAAATGATGACCATCCGCTTGTAAGGTATCCCGCGTATATCCGACTAAAAGTAAAAACATAAAATAATTATGAAAAAGTTGATGTTATATATCGCCGGTGTATTTTTATTTATAGGTTGTGCAAACGGACAATCTAAACCAGACGCGATGGCTCAGTTGCCAAAGCCCAAAACAGGCGAAGCCCTGGCTACCTTTGGCGGTGGATGTTTTTGGAGTATGAGCGAGGCCATGTCTGAACTTAAAGGGGTAAACAAAGTGATTTCGGGTTATGCAGGTGGAAATACCAAAAATCCTACATATGAAGACGTTAGCACCCGCACCACCAATCATGCTGAAACGGTGCAAATTTATTACGATCCTAAAGTGATTAGCTATGCCACCTTGGCCGAGGCATTCTTTTTTGCCCATGATCCAACCACGCTAAACCGCCAGGGGCCTGATGAAGGTACAGATTACCGTTCGATAACTTTTTACCGTACGCCCGAAGAGAAAAATATCCTGCTGGCTACAATCAAAAAAGTAAATGAATCAAAGCATTATAACAACCCGGTAGTTACCCAGGTTGTGCCGTTTACCGTATTTTATGCAGCCGAAAATTATCACCAGGGTTATTACAGAACTCATTTAAGCCAGCCTTATATCGCATCGGTATCAACACCCAAAGTGATGAAATTCAGGAAAGCCATGGCTGCAGAATTGAAGCCGGAGTTTGCGAAGTAACATTTTTTTAACGAAGGAAAATTGTCATTTCGAAACGAGGTACGAGTGAGAAATCTTATACGCCCTGCGTCACGAAGGCTGATTGTGATGCAGGGCGTATAAGATTTCTCCTCACGCCAGCGCTCAATACCCGCCCCGGTTCGTCGAAATGACAATTTTTCTCTAATAAAAAACCGTGTATGCAAAGTAACTCCACAAGACAGATTTTACCTGCATTTTTTAAAGCTCTCCCTACCGGGGAGGGTTTACGAGGGCTTACAACTTATTAAACCATCCCTTTTTCCAGAACACAAAAACCTGTACAATGGCTATTAGAAACATAAAAACGATAGCATATACATATCCGTGATGCCAGTAAAGTTCGGGCATATTATCAGGAATGATATGGCCTTTATCGTCCTGCCGGGAAAAGTTCATCCCATAAATACCAGCTATAAAGGTAAGGGGGATGAATATTACTGATATAATAGTCAGTACCTTCATGATTTCGTTCATGCGGTTGCTCACCATAGATAAATACAAATCGATGATACTGGACGTTACCTCTTTGTAGTTTTCTATCAAATCCATAGCCTGGATGCAATGGTCATAGGCGTCGCGTAAAAACAGTTTGACTTCAGGCGTTATCAACGGGCTTTCCGAGCGGATCATGTCATTAATCTTATCGCGTTCGGGCCAGCTTGCCCGGCGGATGATGATGAGTGTACGCTTGAGCTGCTGCGAGTTGAACATGATGCTTTTATCGGCATCGGTATAAACCTTATCTTCAATGGCATCCAGTTTATCGCCTATCTGCGCCAGTAAAATAAAATAGGTGTCAATTATAGTATCTGTAAGGGCATAACACATGTAACCCGGCCCGGCAGTACGTATAGCGCCTTTGCCTGCTTTTAAACGGGTTTTAACGGCCTCAAAGCACTCCACGTGGTCCTCTTCGAAGCTGATGATCAGGTTATCTTTTATAATGGCCGAAAACTGGTGGTTTACCAGTTCATCTTCGCTGTTAAAATGTACAATGCGGCTGGTACTAAAAGCATAATCTTCGTACTCATCAAACTTGGGGCGTTGATGAATATTAGCAATATCCTCTAAAACCAAGGGGTTAATATTCAGGTGCTCGCCAATTTGTTCAATCAGCTGGGCATCGCCAAGGCCGTTAATTTTTATCCAGTGGGTATGGTTGTCGCATTTTTTCAGCTGCGCTAATATCACCTTAATATCCTTGCCTTCGGATGTTATCAGTTCATCCTTATTGTAGCTAAACATGGCTATGTGCGGCTTAAGAGCGCCCTCGGGCACACGGATCATTCCGGGACTGTCGCCAACATTTCCTGCATTGCGGCGGGCATTATACTTAACCCTTTTTATCAGATTATTCATTTACAAATAATTTATGGCCTGCGGGCCCTGGTTAAACAGTAAATCGACAATGCTCAAATTTTGCAGGAAGCCTTGCCGGTCTTCAAAAACCTGAAAATACGGTTTTTGTTGCAACTCTGTTTCTTTTTTTGGGTGGATTGACGTACGAAAATCGGGGATAGATGTATATTCGGGATGATATTCAGTGGTGTACCCCACCTCGGTTTTTATTTTGGTGAATTTAAGCAACAGTTGCAAAAGCTCCTCATTATAATCAAACAAGTATGTCACCTGTTTTTGCCTGTCATAAAACCGGGCGAAATCATCTTCGTAATATTCAAAATAAGCCGAGCGGCGGTAACACGCGCCAAGGCTTTGCCAGTGCAGGCGCTGCCAGTCAAAATCATAGCTTATTTTAACATCTTTAACTTTGGTATGCGTTTTTGAGCCTTTCACCACGGGTACCACTAATGTAAGGATACCCTCTGGCGAATAGATATTTGCCCGGTTACGGTAAGTTTGTTTGGGAAAATGTTCTTCTCTTTCTATCAGTATATCAGGCTTGTACGTGTTTAATTGTACAAAGTATTCAACCGGCGGAAGATAAAACATAGGTAATACAGCACCTTTTTCAATCATATATTTTATGTTTGTGGTCAAAATTGGTTAAAATAATGTTAAAAAAGGGGCTTATAAGGTTGGGGATTTTATTTTTATACCTAATCTCGTTATTGCCCTTTTGGCTTTTATACATCATATCTGATGTTTTATTCGTTATTATATACCATATTGTACATTACCGCCGGGCCGTGGTGCAACAAAACCTGGCCAACGCTTTTCCCGAAAAATCAATTGAGGAACGCAGGGATATCGAACGTAAATACTACCATTACCTGGCCGATTTGATTGTAGAAACGGTAAAAATGATAACCGTATCTGAAAAGCAAATTCAAAAAAGGGTAGTGGCTACCAATGCCGGATTGGTTCACGAATATTTTGCCAAAGGCAAAAGCATTATAGCTGTAGCAGGCCATTATTGCAACTGGGAAATGGCCGCGTTGAACTTTAATTTTGTAACCGATAAAAGGTTTATGATTGTTTATAAGCCTTTGAACAACGAAATTTTTAATGATTTTTTTATCCAGATTAGGTCGCGCTTTGGCGGGCAGCCCATTGCCATGAAGCAAACCATGCGTAAAATGGTGGAGTACCGGAAGGAATTGACAGTAAGCGTGTTGGTGGGCGACCAAACCCCCGGTGTAAATGAGGTAAACTATTTTACCACCTTTTTAAACCAGCCTACAGCGGTGTTCCTGGGCATCGAAAAAATTTCGAAAACAATTGATGCTGCTGTTGTTTTTTACGACATGAAACGCGTTAAACGCGGTTATTATACTTACACATTGGTTCCGCTGACAGAAAACCCCAAACAAACCGCAGAGCATGAGTTAACCGAAATGCATGTGCAATACCTGGAAGGAATGATCAGGAAGGAGCCTCAATATTGGCTATGGAGTCACCGGAGGTGGAAGTTTAAGCCGGAGGACAAACATAAATGATCAGTGCACCAAAAGTTGCCGTAGTTATTTTAAACTGGAACGGTACCAAATATCTTAAACAATTTCTTCCTTCGGTGATGGCGTCAACCTGGTCCGGGCTTGACGTTGTTTTGGGAGATAATGCCTCCACAGATGATTCGGTGGCGTTCGTGAAAGAAAACTATCCATCGGTAAGGATTATCCAAAACGATGAAAATTACGGCTTTACAGGCGGCTATAACCGTGTTTTGGCACAGGTTGATGCAGATTACTATATCCTGCTAAATTCAGATGTAGAAGTGGTGCCAGGCTGGATTGAACCGGTGATAAACCTGATGGAAAGCGACGAAAAGATAGCTGCGGCTGCGCCCAAGCTATTAGCTTATGCCAATAAAGATACATTTGAACACGCCGGGGCTGCAGGCGGGTTTATTGACGCATACGGTTATCCGTTTTGCCGTGGCAGGATGTTTTACGAGGTAGAAAAAGATCATGGCCAATACCAGCAATCGGGCGAGGTTTTCTGGGCCTCGGGTGCATCGTTGTTCATCAAAAAGAAATACTGGGACCTGGCAGGCGGTTTTGACGAATACTTTTTTGCCCACATGGAGGAGATTGACCTGTGCTGGCGACTAAAAAATATGGGCTATAAGGTGATGTATTGCGCCGAATCAACCGTTTACCATGTTGGCGGCGGTACGCTCAATACCGAAAACCCCTTTAAAACCTATCTCAATTTCAGGAACAACCTTTTGTTGTTAAAAAAGAACCTGCCATTTTGGAGGGCATTCTGGGTTATCGGCATCCGTTTTTTTATGGATTTGCTTGCCCTTATCCGGTTCATGATGGAAGGCAAACGCAAAGATGCCTGGGCCGTAAGTAGGGCACACCAGGCTTTTGTATTGAGCTTATTTAAGGCAAAAGGTAAAAGGCAAAAGGCAAAAGGATTATATAACTCACAACTCACAACCCACAACTCAAAAGGTACTTTCAAGGGTAGCATAGTGTGGCAGTTTTTTGTTAAAAAGAAACGGAAGTTTACCGATTTACCACAGCAGGATTTGGTTTAGTTCTTAGTCTTTACTCTTGATTCTAACCTCTTGACTCTTCTTCAACCAACCAGGTTTTCTACCCCCAGCCTGTACGAATCCATTCCGAAGCCGGCAATAACGCCCTTACAGCTTGCAGCCAGCATGGAGTGATGCCTGAATTCTTCGCGTTTGTATACGTTGGAGATATGAACTTCAATAACGGGCGTATTGATAGCCGCAATAGCATCGGCAATGGCGATTGACGTATGCGTATAAGCGCCCGCGTTTATCACAATGCCATCATAACTAAAGCCAATTTCATGAAGTTTATTTATAATTTCGCCTTCTACATTGCTTTGGTAGTAAGCTATTTCTACTGCCGGATAACGCGCACGTAGCTGTTCAAGGTATCCTTCAAAACTGGTGTCGCCATAAATGGATTTTTCGCGAACGCCGAGCAGGTTTAAATTGGGGCCGTTTATAATTTGTATCTTCATTGCTCCAAACTTAAGTAGAAAAATGCGAATCAAGAGCCAAGAATCAAGACAAAACCCAAAAGCCTGATGTAAAAATATCGCTTACAAACTATTTTCTTCATCGAAGCTGCGCGGAAATACCCTAATATTGTTTTTTTCTTGATTCTTGACTCTCATATCTTGGCTCTTTTCTTAAATACATTAAATTAAAATCAATTGGATTGGCGTTCGGCAATAAAAGGTTTCCAGGCTTATTTGAAATTAGAGAAATCGCTGGCCGATAATTCTGTGGAGGCTTATAGCCGGGATTTAGAGAAGCTGTATCAATTTGCTGAATCTAAGTCTTTTAAGTTGAAGCCGGAAACTGTTACTTTAACCGACCTGCGCGAGTTTATTACCTGGGCGGCAGAGCTCGGCATGATCCCCTCGTCGCAGGCACGCATCCTATCGGGCATCAAGGCATTTTATAAATATATGCTGAGGGAAGATCTGATAAAAAATGATCCGTCGGAGTTATTGGAATCACCTAAAATTCGTCGTAAGCTGCCCGATACACTCAGTTACCAGGATATTAATAAACTGATAGCCGCCATCGATCTATCCAAACCTGAAGGGCCGCGCAACAAAGCCATTTTAGAAACCTTGTATGGCAGCGGCCTACGGGTATCCGAGCTAACCGACCTAAAGCTATCTAACCTGTACCTGGACATCGAATTTATAAAAGTTACAGGTAAGGGCAACAAAGAACGCCTGGTACCCATAGGTGCCGAAGCCATCAAAGCCATTAAAATTTATATCGAAAACCTGCGGGTGCACATAGCAATTAAAAAAGGCGAAGACGATATTGTGTTTTTAAACAGGAGGGGAGCACGCCTAAGCCGACAGATGATTTTTTTGATGATCCAGGACCTGGCGCAAACTATCGGCCTTAAAAAAACAATTAGCCCGCACACCTTTCGCCATTCCTTTGCCACCCACCTGGTTGAAGGCGGTGCCGACCTGCGCGCCGTGCAGGAAATGCTGGGCCACGAAAGCATAACCACCACCGAAATTTACACCCACCTGGATAGGGAGTATCTAAAAAGCACGATAAGCCAGTTTCACCCGAGGTCATGAGCTTTTGCCTGCCACTCGCCGCTGGTGTGTCGTTATTACACAATAATAGTGGAGTAATTTCCACAAACTAATAGGTAACTTGAAATTAAGTGCTGTTTTAAGCCTTTTAACCCACATTTAATAATTGGCATTGGAATTGAATATAACTTAATATCCTTCTCAAAGGATTGTTTTTCATAGGTAGATGTAAAGGCCGATAAAACTGCGAGAGTTTTTCGGCCTTATTTGTTTAAGCCTTCGCGTTACAGTCAAGGTGTTTTGAATTGATGTCAATCAACTACTCCTAAACCCTTGCATCGTTCAAACAATTATATTTAACTTAGTACAACCAAATACAAACCAATAAATTTCCATCTGCCATGATCAAAAAGCACTTTCAACGAGGCCTGCTTGGCTGTTTATTTTTCATTATTCTATTTTCTGTAGATACCAAAGCGCAAAATAAGGATGGCTGGCGACAGCTTTTTAACGGTAAAGACCTTAATGGCTGGAAACAGGTAGGCAAAGGCAGCCGCTATGTGAAGGATGGCCTAACCGGCAGCCACGGCGGCATGGGGTTATTATACTGGACAAAAGAAAAATTCAGTAACTGCACCATTCGGGTAGTTTACAAAATGCAAAAGTTTAACAGCAACGCGGGCGTGTTTATCCGCATACCGATTGAGCCGCGCGAAGAATGGATGCCTGTATTTTATGGTTATGAAGTGCAGATAGATAACCATCCCGAAACCTCAAAGGAGGATGATTACCATATTACCGGTACGCTATATTCGCTTACCAAACCATTGGCCAAACCTGGCAAGCCCGGTCCGCAATGGAACACGATGGAAATTACACTGGATGGCCCGCGAACTATAGTTGTTGTTAACGGCCAAAAAGTAACCGACTATAAAGAGGGTGACCCAACACCGGCACGTAAATTTGATTTTGAACCCTTCCGCGGCATACGTCCTAATGAAGGTTACATAGGCCTGCAAAACCATGGCGATGATGATGTAGTATTTTTTAAGGAAGTTTCTGTTAAACCACTGCATAAAGAATAACCATGGAGCAATTGAATGAAACTAAAGGCCACAATAACATAAGCCGGGCCGACTTTATAAAAAAAGCCGCCATGGCTACAGCCGGTTTTTATATCGTGCCCCGTTTTGTGCTGGGTGGCAAAGGTTACACCGCGCCGAGCGATAAGCTGTATATTGCTGCGATAGGCTGCGGTGGAGAGGCTGAGAATGATATTAAGCATTTTGCTACTGCGCCTAAAAAGAATGCCGTTATAGCTTTTTTATGCGATGTTGACGACAGGCAGGCGGCGCCACGCCGCAAAGAGTTCCCCGAAGCGCCTTATTATCATGACTGGCGCGAGCTATTTGATAAACAGCATAAAAACTTTGATGCCGTAACCGTTGCCATACCCGATCATAACCACGCTTTGGTTGGCCTGAGCGCAATGCAGCTTAAAAAACATTTGTACCTGCAAAAACCTTTAACGCACGATATTTACGAGGCCCGCATATTAACCCAGGCATCCGAAAAATATAAGGTGGTAACCCAAATGGGCGACCAGGGTGCATCCTGCGATGGTATGCGCACCATGCGCGAATGGTTTGAAGCCGGCCTCATAGGCGATATTGAAAAAGTTTACTGCTGGACAGACAGGCCGGTTTGGCCGCAGGGCATTTCCTGGCCAAAAGTAAGTCCGCCAATACCTAAAGAACTAAAATGGGATCTGTGGCTGGGTACTGCAAAACAAACCAACTATATTGATAACCTGGTGCCTTTTAACTGGCGCGGATGGTGGGAGTTTGGCACCGGGGCATTGGGCGATATGGGCTGCCACATTATGGGGCCGCCTTTTAAACTGCTTGGGCTAGGTTACCCAACCGAAGTTTCGGGCAGTGCCAGCACCGTTTACAACGGCATTTTTAAAGAAGGTATTTACCCCGAAAGCGGCCCGGTATCCAGTTCTATCAAGTTTAAATTTAAGCAGCAAAACGGTAAAAATCTCGATTTGTATTGGATGGATGGCGGAATAACGCCCGAGCGCCTTAACGAGTTGGATCCTGCTTTAAACATGAATGAAGCGTTGGGCGATTTCCCCGGAGAAAATGATTTTGAAGGCTGTACATTATTTATAGGCACCAAAGGAAAAGTTTCCTGTGGATGGGGCGGAAGCCATCCGCGCCTGCTGCCGCTGTCGTTAAACAAAGATGTAAATGTACCCGAGAAATACCCGCGTGTTATCGGCGGCATGGATGGCCACTGGTGGCAATGGGTTGATGCCAGTATAGCCGGCTATGGCAAAATGGAGGTGGACTCGCCATTTGTCGGGTATGCTGGTCCGCTGACAGAAACAGTGCTAATGGGTAATCTGCTGCTACGCACCTTTAACCTGCGCGAGAAAATAAAACGCAACGACCCGGTTTATGGCAACATAGAGGGTTACAAATTCAGCGGCAGGTACACCGGATTAAATTGGGACGGCGAAAATATGCGCGTAACCAACTTTGAACCCGCCAATCAATACATTCGCCGCGCTTACCGGCAGGGCTGGGGCGAGCTGAAGTTGTAAGAGATAAGTACAGCCTCTATAGTATTTAGTTCCAATTCTATCGGTCATGCACAGCTGATAGATCCTTCGTACCTCAGGATGACAGGAAAATTAACGATGTCATAAGTAAAAAATACATTCGCGGCGTTTATTATTGAGCAGATAAAAATAAATATCTATCTTTTCAACTAATATGAGCACGTCTATTTTAACAACAGCAAACATCAACCTTACGTATACCCCGGTAATCAATTTCGCCCTTCAGCAAAACCATGTGCCGGTAATCCGGTCGCTGGTAATTAACAATGCCACCGGTGGGGATTGGAATGCCCTGGAAGTTGAAATTACTGTTGAACCGGCATTTGCCCCTTCATGGAAAAGGCTTTACGGGTATGTAAAGCAAGGCGATGCGTATGACACAGGTGCTATACAGCTCAACTTATTAGCCCAATACCTGGCAGAATTAACTGAGAAAGTATCGGGTAGCATCAATGTCATTATCCGTAATGGTGATGAACTGCTATTATCAGAAAATCGCCCGATAGAATTGCTTGCTTACGACCAATGGAACGGGCTTGGCTTACTGCCCGAGATGCTGGCGGCTTTTGTAACACCCAACCACCCGGAAATTCCAAAAATCCTTCGCCGGGCATCGGTCATTTTGCAAAGCTGGACGGATAACCCATCATTTGATGATTACCAAAGCCGTAGTCCCGATAGGGTACGTAAGCAAATGGCCGCCATTTATGAAGCCATTGCCGAGCAGCAACTGATATATTGTTCTGTACCGGCAAGCTTTGAAGAGAGCGGCCAGCGCATCCGGCTTTGTGATGCCATATTTGCCAACAGGCTTGCCAATTGCCTCGATCTTTCGTTGCTATACTCCGCCTGTATAGAGGCTGTGGGAATCCATCCGATTATTATCATAGTGAAAGGACACGCCTTTGCCGGCGGCTGGCTGGTCGACGAATCATTTGCCGATGCAGTGAATGATGATCCATCGCTTATTACTAAACGTACCGCGGATGGCATAAGCGAGATAGCCATTGTAGAAGCTACCTGCATGAATGCGGGCAACAATACCTCATTTGATTCGGCTGCGGCATCGGCCGGGCAAAAAATGCTGAATACCAGCGAATTTATATTGTTTATAGATATTAAGCGTGCCCGTTTTAGCGGCATACGACCCCTGCCTTTGCGGGTACAAACCGCTGCTGGCTGGGAAATTATTGAAAAAAGCAGGCAGGAGCGGGCCAATGCCCTGCCCGAAGATATTTACGCGGGGCATAAATTGAAAGATGTAGATCATATCGAAATTTCCAAACAACGCCTTTGGGAACGTAAGTTACTCGACCTTACGTTGCGGAATAGCCTCCTCAATATCCGGATAACCAAAAGTGTTGTACAGTTTATGACCGTGAACGTAGGTAAACTGGAAGATGCCCTGGCCGATGGCCAGGAATTCCAGGTGTTGCCAAGGCCCGCCGATTGGGACAATTCGCCGCGCGATGCCGGTATGTACCAGGCCCTGCATCAATCGGACCCGATTGCCGAGCTGATACAGCACGAGCTAAGCCAAAAACGGATCCGTAGCTTTTTGCCCGAGCCGGAGCTCACCAACGGGCTTACCAGTTTGTTCCGTGCTTCACGGCTATCAATCGAGGAGAATGGAGCTAACACCCTTTATATCGGACTGGGCTTGTTAAGATGGTACGAAACTGATGCCAGCGAACGCCCCAGGTATGCGCCTGTGTTGCTGGTGCCTGTCGAGATCATACGCAAATCGGCTCAAAAAGGTTATGTAATTCGCAGCCGCGACGAAGAAACCATGGTAAATATCACCCTGCTCGAAATGATCAGGCAGGACTTTGGCATCACCATAGGCGGCCTGGATACATTGCCTAAAGACGAAAGCGGGGTAGATGTAAAGCTGATATTTAACATTGTACGGCAGGCTATTATGGCCAAATCAAAATGGGATGTAGAGGAGCAGGCGGTGCTGGGTACATTCTCGTTCAGTAAGTTTATCCTCTGGAACGATATTCATAACAATGCCGAACATCTTTATCGCAATAAGGTGGTAGCCAGCCTGGTGTCGGGTAAGCTGGAGTGGCAGGCACAGGAAAATGCCGATGTATCGCTGGTTCAGGATAGCCAGCTTCATCCGGCAAATATCGCGTTGCCTATCAGTACAGATTCATCTCAATTGCAGGCGATAGTTAGTTCGGGACAAGAAAAAAGCTTTGTGCTGCACGGGCCGCCGGGCACCGGCAAATCGCAAACTATTACCAATATTATTGCCAATGCCTTATATGCAGGTAAGCGGGTGCTTTTTGTAGCGGCAAAAAAAGCCGCGCTTGAGGTGGTGGAAGACAGGCTGGAATCGATCGGGATCGGCGATTTTTGTCTCGAGCTGCATTCCAATAAGTCAAAAAAAACAGCGGTTTTGGAACAGTTAAAAGCGGCCACAGAGGTTGCGCGCAGGGCCGCTCCGGAAAGTCACCGCGACGAGGCCGACCGCCTGTTTGCCCTGAGAAATGAGTTGAATACTTACGTTGAAGCGCTGCACAGGAGATATCCTTTCGGGTATTCGTTGTTTGATTTATTCAGCAGCTACAGTCGTTTTGAAAAGGCGGAGGATAATGTTTTTTTCGCGACAGGCGCGATAGCCCAGCTAACCCCTGCAAAATTAACCGGATGGCATGATGTGGCCGAAGAATTACAGGTAGCCGGTGCAATGATAGGGCAGCCTGGTGACCATGCTCTGCAATACATGCGTTTACAGCAATATAACAACCAGGTTAAGCAAGACGCCGGCCAATTGATAGAACAATTGCTTACCCATTTAAGCAAATACCAAAGCCAGCTTGTTGGTGTAAGCAGGTTGCTAAAAATAAACGACCTGGTTAAAACTAAGAAGCAGCAACAATCATTACATATCCTGGTAAGCTTACTGCTCGAATTACCCGATATTCCGGCCTCGGTGTTACAAGCCGATTTCCTGGAACAAACCTTTGCCCAGGTGGTAGGAATTGCCGCCCATGGGCAACAGCGCAATAAACTACGTTTGGACTTGCTTGGCCGGTATCAAAAAGAAGTTTTGGATGTACCTGCTCAAAGAATTTTATCCGAATGGAATATTGCCGAGGGCAAATGGTTTTTACCACGATGGCTGGGCCAGCGGGCAATTGTTAAAAACATGCGGGCGCTAACTGCCACGGGGCAAATTGATAAATCGGCTATAGCCCAGGACTTGCAGCAGGTAATAGCCTTCCGGGCCGAGCAGGATGTGATTGACAAAGCTGCTTTTTTACCAGGCCTGCTCGGGTTTTTATGGAAAAATGGCGATCCCGACTGGGACGCCTTGATTCGCATCAGCAATGCCGTTATCAATATTAACCGCGCCACGGGAACGCTTGTAGGTGCAACGCAGTTAAGGGAGTGGCGGGCGGCATTATCGCACGAGTTTGCCGAAGGCAGCAGGGCATTTATAATATCAAACACGGGCACATTAAGCGGCTTGCTGGCTACGGAACAACAGGTAGCCGCTACCGAAGGGCAAATTCAACAACTGTTAGGTATAAACTTTGCCGCGTTGCCTGTTGTTACCGGGGACTATACAACCGACCTGATTGATGAGGCCGTTAAGTGGGTACAACACATTGACGAATTGAAGGACTGGCATAACTGGACGCTGACCAGGGATAAAGCGGTAGCCGCCGGATTAGACCCGCTACTTGATGCTTACGAAAAAGGTAATATAGCTAACACCGACCTGGTAAGGCAATTTCAGAAAGGATTTTACCGCTCGGCAGCCGAATATATATTGAGCCTGCACCCGGAGCTTGCCGGTTTTAACAGCGACTTGTTCGGCGAAAAAATAAGGAAGTTTCGCGAGGTGAGCAGCAAGTTTGAAATGCTTACCCGGCAGGAGTTATATGCAAGACTGGCAGCAAGGATTCCGTCGTTTACACAGGAAGCTTCGCAAAGTTCGGAGATTGGCATCTTGCAAAGGGTGATCAGGAATAACGGACGCGCGATGTCTATCCGCAAGATATTTGATGGCATTCCTAATTTGCTGCACCGCCTGGTGCCATGTATGCTCATGAGCCCGATATCGGTAGCCCAGTATTTTGATGCCGGGAACCCTAAGTTCGACCTGGTGATATTTGATGAAGCATCCCAACTGCCAACATGCGAGGCAGTAGGCGCCATTGCCCGCGGCACCAACGTCATTGTAGTTGGCGACCCGAAACAAATGCCGCCAACCAGCTTTTTTGCCACCAATAACTTTGATGAGGATAATGTGGAAAAAGAAGACCTGGAAAGTATCCTGGACGATTGCCTTGCGCTGTCGATGCCGTCGCAACACCTGTTGTGGCACTACCGCAGCAAGCACGAAAGCTTAATTGCTTTTAGTAACGCCAAATATTATGATAATAAGCTGCTCACCTTCCCGTCTACAGACGATATTACCAGTAAGGTAAGTTTTGTGCCAGTTGATGGGCATTACGATAAAGGAAAAAGCAGGCAGAACAAGTACGAAGCCAAAGCGATTATTGATGAAGTGATTGCCCGCTTATCAGATCCGTTACTGGCCACCAGGAGCATTGGTATTGTTACTTTTAGCTCGGTGCAGCAACTGCTGATTGACGATATGCTTACCGATGTTTTTGCGCTGCGGCCCGACCTGGAAAAAATTGCGCTGGAAACCGGCGAACCATTATTTATCAAAAACCTGGAAAATGTGCAGGGCGACGAGCGCGATGTGATCCTGTTCTCTATCGGCTACGGCCCGGATGAGCGGGGCAAGGTAAGCCTTAACTTTGGCCCGGTAAACCGCGATGGTGGCTGGCGCAGGCTAAACGTGGCCGTATCGAGGGCAAGGTACGAGATGAAAGTGTTTTCTACCTTAAGATCAGACCAAATAGATCTTAACCGCACATCGTCTGAAGGGGTAGCGGGGTTAAAAGCATTTTTAGCCTATGCTGAAAAAGGAAAAACCGCTTTGCCTCCGCGTGCATCAGTAAAACAAAAAGATGATGGAGGCTTTGAAATAAGCATCGCCGAATCGGTTCGTAAACAGGGTTATGAAGTACACAGCCAGATAGGCTGTTCCGATTTCAGGATTGATCTTGGAATTGTTGATAAGCAAAACCCATCAGCATATATTTTAGGCGTATTAACCGATGGTAAAAACTATCATGCCGCAACAACCTCACGCGACAGGGAAATAGTGCAGGTTGATGTTTTGCAGTCATTGGGATGGAATGTACACAAGATATGGTCGACAGAGTGGTGGGAAAAGCCCGATAAAGTAATCAGCGGGATTATGGAGGCTATAGCAAAGGCTGAAGAGGGTAGAAAGAAAATAACTGAACCAAAAATCCCGGCGGGAAACAATCGATTACCTCCTAAACCGGCAGATATTGGTAGCAGTAAGCTATTTAATTATGTTGAAGCTAAACCGCAGCCTACAAACCACTCCGTGCCATCGGTTGCCAGGCCTTACGAGGTTAGCCACTTAGATACTGTACATACATTAACGGTAGATGACTTTATTATGCAGCATAACCGTGGAAAGTTGAAGGCCCAGGTTTTTAACGTATTGCAAACCGAATCGCCAATAAGCAAAGATCTGCTCATTCGGCGCGTTTTGGCAGCATGGGGAATTAACCGTGTAACGGCGAGGTACGTTAATCACCTGGATGGGATATTTGATCAGATGAACCTTACGCAAACTAAAACCGCGGGTAACAACGTTTATTTCTGGAAAGTAGATCAACTGCCCGAAAAATACAGCACTTACCGGGTAGCAAACAATGAAGCCGGCAAGCGCGATGCAGATGACCTGCCACCCGAAGAAGTGGCAAATGCCATGCACGAAATCCTTAGAAACCAGGTGAGTTTGGCAAAGGTCGACCTGGTAAGGGAAGGGGCGAAGCTGTTTGGTTTTGCCAGGATAGGTGCCAATGTGGAAAGCGCGATGCTAAGCGGTATTAATATTGCGGTGAACAAAGGGCTTGCAACCGTAAATGGAGAGCGGGTAGTTTATAAAAGCTAATTGGGGATTAAGAGAATAAGCGATATGCTTATAAATATTGCAAACTGCAAACTCAAAACTGCAAACTTTTTAACTATCTTTGTACCCTTAACTGCAAACTGCCCACCGGCAAATTGCGAACTCAATAAAAATGGGGTCGACCGGAATTGACAGGATGGAGATAAGTAGGTAAGCATGCAGCGCGTTGGGTGAATTAGCGCTTAAATCTGAACGCTCAAACTTACAAATGGCGAAAATAACTACGCCTTAGCTGCCTAATTTAGAATTAGCATAGCTTTTGTCCCGCCGGTTCTGCGTTTCATTGGATCGGCATCAGGGGCATCGACAAATGAAACTGGCCTGCTTAGGGTGTGATAAGCGGGCGAGATAAAGCACCTACGGAACACGGTATAGGTAAGCGACTGACCTTCCTGTTCCCGACAATTAAACAGAAGCTAAGCATGTAGAAAGCTTACCTTATACCATGTTTGGACGAGGGTTCGAATCCCTCCGGCTCCACTGAAACAGGTCTAAATGAGTTCAAAACGCTATAAATCGTTGATTTATGGCGTTTTTTTTTGAATTCCAGTCTAAAAGAGTCTATAAAAATGCATGTGTCCGGAGACCTATTCGGAGACCTATTGCACTTTTGTACTTTAGGTCTCTCAAACCTCCACAATAGATTAACAATCAAAGATTTGCAAAAATCGGCACGTCAGATTGTCAGTTGAATTTAAAATGATTTTTAACAAGTTGAGAGACCTATTATGACTAAATCTTTTGCCCTTCTGTTTCAATTGAAACGAAGTAAAGTGCATTCAAGTGGAAATGTACCTATTTACCTGCGGATCACTATCGAGCGAAGCCGTGTAGAGATAGCAACAAAACGAAGTATCCATCCGGAGATCTGGAATGTTGTTGCTCAGAAAGCGATGGGCAACTCAGATGAAGCCCGTTCAATCAATAAGCATCTGAAAACGCTTGAACAGAAAGCTTATGAGGCATATCGGGAGATGATCGAACGGAAAGCCCCGATCACCGCTCAAACATTCAAAGATAAACTGAACGGGATCGAAGAAGCCGATCCTACGAGAATGCTCGTCAAGATATTCGAGGACCATAATAAGCAAATAGAAGCGCTGATCGGTAAGGAATACGCGCCAGCGACCGCCATCCGTTATCAGACTACATTAAAGCATGTGACCAACTTTCTGAAATGGAAGTATAAAGCTCCCGATATAGATATTAATAAGCTCGATCACGATTTCGTTACGTCATTGGAATTCTACTTAAGAACCGAAAGGAACTGCAACAATAACTCCGCAGTGAAGTACATTAAGAACTTGAAAAAGATCGTTCATCTCTGCATGGCCAATAACTGGCTCGACCGCAATCCTTTCGGAAAATACAAAGCCAAGATCAAAGAAGTAGTGAGAGACTTCTTATCCATCGAAGAGCTTGAAGCCATACAAAATAAAAAATTTGTCAGCCTGCGGCTTGATCAGGTTCGGGATGTGTTCCTATTCAGCTGTTTTACCGGACTGGCCTACGCCGACGTCAACAAACTCGGGCGCAACGATATAAATACAGGGATAGACAACAACAAGTGGATCTTCACGACGAGGCAGAAAACAGATACAGCTTCCCGTATCCCGATTCTTCCTGTAGCTATGGAGATACTTAGTAAATACAAGGATCATCCTGAATGCGTGAATGAAGGAAAACTTCTTCCAGTGCTTACCAATCAGAAGATGAATGCCTATTTAAAAGAAATCGCGGATGTATGTGGTATTGAGAAGGAATTGACCTTTCATATTGCCCGGCACACCTTTGCGACCACAGTCACTTTAGCTAACGGTGTATCTATTGAAAGTGTTTCGAAAATGCTCGGGCATAAAAATATCCGGACAACGCAGCATTATGCAAAGATACTGGATAGCCAGGTTAGTCGTGATATGGACTTGCTCAGGAACAAGTTTTCATCGAATAAGGTAATAACAGACGGTAGTTCCAAATAAACCCAATTCACTAAAATGGAAAATCAAGAAAGATATATCTCATTTCTTAACAGGCTTAAGACAGATATAGCTGATGCCAGATTAAAAGCAACTCTTACGGTGAATGAGCAGTTGCTGCAACTCTATTGGAGGATCGGCCGGAATATAAATTACCAGCGCAACAAAGAAGGTTGGGGTACTAAAATAATCGGGAGATTATCTTCTGATCTTAAGAAAGCCTTTCCTGATATGAGAGGGATATCGGCACGCAATCTAAAGTATATGCAATCTTTTGCTGAAGCATATCCAATGTTTACACAAAAGAAAGTTGTAGAAACAGGTAGTTCAGCAATTTTGCAAGTGCCGCTTGCAAAATTGCCATGGTACCACCACATTACATTACTGGATAAGATCAAGGACGCAAACGAACGTTTTTTTTACATCAATGAAACGATCAAATACGGCTGGAGCAGAAATTTGATGGTTCACCAGATAGAAAGTGGCCTTTACACCCGTCAGGGTTTAGCAACAACCAACTTTGATAAAACCTTGCCGGCTTCTCAAAGTGAACTGGCTCAGGAAATATTCAAAGATCCTTACAAATTCGATTTTCTAAGCATGGCAGATGTACATCTTGAAAAAGATCTGGAAAATGGCCTGGTGGACCATATGACCAAATTTCTGTTGGAGTTAGGCAATGGCTTTAGTTTTGTCGGCAGACAATATTTGCTGAACATTGGCGGGGAGGATTTTTTTATTGATCTGCTATTTTATCATCTTAAGCTTCGGTGTTTTGTAGTGGTTGAACTAAAAACAGGAAAATTCGTGCCTGAATTTGCCGGTAAGCTGAACTTCTATCTAAACGTTGTCGATAGCGAGATGAAACATGAATCTGACCAGCCGTCGATCGGCATTCTGATATGTAAGGAAAAAAATCACATCGTGGCGGAATATGCGCTAAGAGGAATATCCAAACCTATTGGTGTATCTGAATACAATCTTACGAAGGCAGTACCGAGCGAGTTGCGTGGCAGTCTGCCAGCTGTTAACGAAATAGTAGAGAATCTAAGCTCGGAATAATCAGGATCGTTTGTAACTAATTTTCGCGACAACCTTCCGGAATTTAATAGTAAGAGTGGATGAAGATGTTGCGTGATGCTTGATTACTTATTGACGCCAAAAAGGAACTCCGAATCGACGATTCGGAGTTTTCGTTAAAATATCCGCCCTTTTGCGAGCACTGGTATTTATGTGAAAGTGAAGAAAACCAAAAGATTGATTTTGTTAACTTTGCCGCATGGTAAAAGAAGAGATAACGGAAATACCAGGGCTTAACCTTGACGACCTGAAACTAAAGGGTTTTAAAGTTCACGCCATTCCTGCATCGACTGAAGTACCGGTTCGAGCGGGACGGCGCGACTTTTATAAAATGGGTTTGATCAACGGCGACATGACCATCAATTACGGAGGTCAGCTGCTTGACATCAAGGGAACCGTCCTCTTTTTCGTCAATCCGCGGGTACCGCATACTCTTGTTCGCCGTATCAACCGTATCAGCGGTTACGCTTGTATCTTTACCGAAACCTTTCTCCCCGGCCGTGAACTACAGGACTCTCCGCTTTTCCGGACCGGCGATAACCCGGTCGTACCACTGAATGCTGAACAAGCCAGCTTTATGACCGGACTGTTTCAGAAAATGCTGGCTGTTTACGAGGGCGATTATCTTGGTAAGGGCGATCTCATCAAAAACTGCATCGCACTCATTATCCACGAAGCCCTGCGAATACAACCAGCGCAACATACCCTGACCTTCAGAAATGGAGCAAGGCGTATTGCACATCTGTTCAGCGACCTGCTCGAAAGGCAGTTCCCCATAGAGCGCAGTAACGAACGGCTCCGCTTACGCAGCCCGCAGGACTATGCAAGCTACCTTACTGTACACGTCAATTACTTGAACCGGTCTGTGAAAGAAACAACCGGCAAATCTACTTCCACGCATATAGCAGCGAGAATCATCGCCGAAGCTAAAGCGCTTTTGCAACATAGTGACTGGAGCGTTGCCGAGATCGCCTATGCCCTCGGTTTTGAATATCCCGCCTATTTTAACAACTATTTCAAGCGCCTTACAGGCAGTACGCCCAATATCTTCCGAAAGGTTTGAAAATCATAATTATCGGTTTGATAGTGATTGGCCTTCCTCGTATTTTCGGCGCAACTTTGCCCTGTAACACTAAATCATTCAACTATGAAAATTTTAGTAACAGGGGCAACAGGAAAAGTAGGCAGCCGCTTTGTGCCGCGCCTGTTAGCCAAAGGCTACGACGTATCTATATTGGTAAGGGACAAAACCAAAGCCACCGACCTGATCGGGCTGGGCGCAAAAGCCATTACCGGCGATCTGTATGAACCATCCACCTTGCCACCGGCCATAGCCGGTATCGGCGCCGTGATCCACCTTGCCGCACTGTTCCGTACCTTTACCGATAACGAAGGTATTGTCAAAACTAACCGCGAAGGGAGTATTGCATTAGCGCAGGCCGCGCACGAAGCCGGTGTCAAACGGTTTATTTTTACAAGCACCTCCAATGTATATGGATCAGGTTACTGCCGCCCTGCTAGGGAAGATGAAGATGTAGATATCAACGATCCCCGTGCTTACGCTTCCAGCAAGATTGCCGCAGAAAGGGAACTGATCAGCATGCAGCAAAACCGGGGCTTCGACGTGCGTGTCCTGCGTCTGGGCTTCGTGTATGGCGACAAAGATCCGCACATCGCCGAAATTATACCTTACATTAAAAAACTCAATTTGCATTCGGGTTCGCGCATGCACATGGTGCATCACCTTGATGTTGCCCAAGCGCTGATCCTGTTGCTCACCACCGAAGGGTTGGACGGAGAAATTTTTAATGTGGCAGATGACGCCCCGATCACTTTGTATGAAATGGCTGGTTCTGTAGGAGCAGCAACGGACACTTTCAACGAAGCAGAAGGCCCGCTGAACGATCCCTTCCAAGGCGTACAGGACATTTCTAAGCTACGTAGCAGGACAGGTTTCCGTCCTTTGGTGCCGAGCTACAATGTAGCCCGCGATCTTGATATTTTATAGCGATGATACGGTCGATTTAGCTTAAAAAGCGTTGAGCCTTTAGCGAGCATGAATGGTAAAATGCGAGGTTTCTATGGAGTCTTACAGCACTATCTAACCTGATATAAAACATTGGGACATCGGGTTGGATCGCCCCGGGCTCCCTAACTTTAATGGCTACTCCGCAAATCATTAAAATGTATAAGTAATCCGTTGAAAGGTATAAATAAGGCTGCGGCCATAACCTGACATTTGCTTTAGAAATTAAAATTTAAAGCAATGAAAAAAACAGTATTAATAACCGGCGCTTCTTCTGGATTTGGTAGAGTGACCGCAAAATTATTTCATACTCAGGGCTGGAACGTAATAGCAACCATGCGCTCGCCCGAAAAAGAAACCGAACTCTCCCTGTTGGGCAATGTATTGATTACCAAACTGGATGTTACAGATAAGCTAAACATACAAAAGGCGGTAGCTGCAGGTATTGAAAGATTTGGGCGGATCGATGTATTGGTAAACAATGCGGGCTATGGCGCTATGGGCGCTTTAGAAGCTGCTGGTGAAGAAGAAATAAAAAAACAATTTGATGTTAACCTTTTCGGGCTGATAGCGGTAACACAGGCCGTTTTGCCGGGCATGCGCCAGCAAAGATCAGGTACCATCATTAATGTGTCTTCAATAGGCGGCAGGGTAACCTTCCCATTCTGCTCACTT
>Ga0075366_10000264_pt1 | contig 23147 bp, 20 predicted proteins | sample EndMethybrTD3031_FD_72351 | JGI IMG/M metagenome (GOLD analysis project Ga0075366, IMG submission 72351) | Populus endosphere microbial communities from Tennessee, USA - Endosphere MetaG P. TD hybrid TD303-1 | ecosystem: Host-associated > Plants > Roots > Endosphere | place: USA: Tennessee...
GCGATACCGCTGGCGTCTCCGGTTGCGCCGCCAACGCCAGCGCTGAAGTCCTCCCACACCACCACGAAGGCGCCGTTCGATAGCGCGGCGATCTTCGGATCGAACTGAACATCCTCGGTCGCGGTGTTGACCAGGATCTCCGAACCCACGTGGCCCCCGTTGGCGGCGAACACCTGCGCCTTCACGGCCTCGAAGATGCTGTCGCCCGTCGCGCCGCCCACGCCCTGGCTATTGTCCTCCCACGTCACTACGAAGCCACCATTCGACAGCGCCGTGATCTGGTGCTCGTTCTGATCATCCGCCGTCGCGGTGTTGACCAGGATCTCGGAGCCCACGCGCGTTCCGTCGGCAGCGAACACCTGCGCCTTCACGGCCTGAAAGCTGTCGTCCCCCGTCGCGCCGCCAACGCCCTGGCTGAAGTCCTGCCATGTCACCACGAAACCGCCGTTGGACAGCGCGACGATCTGTGGGTTCTCCTGAGCAGATTCGGTCGCGGTGTTGACCAGAATCTCCGAGCCGACGCGTGCCCCGTCCGCCAGATACACCTGCGCCTTCACGGCCCGGACGCTGGCGTCCCCCGCCGCGCCGCCGACGCCTTGGCTAGAGTCCTCCCATGTCACCACGAAGCCGCCATTCGACAGCGCGGTGATCTGAGGACCCCTCTGATCATTGTCTGTCGCGGTGTTGACCAGGATTTCCGAGCCCAGTCGGCTTCCGTCTGAGGCGAACACCTGGGCCTTCACGGCCTCATCATCGCCGTCCCCCGTCGCGCCGCCAGCGCCTTGGCTGTTGTCCTGCCACGTCACCACGAAGCCGCCGTTCGTCAGCGCGGTGATCTGCTGATCTTGCTGAGATCCTGCCGTCGCGGTGTTGACGAGCAGTTCCGAACCCACGCGCGCTCCGTCCGCGGTGAACACCTGCGCCTTCACGGCGCCCTGGCTGCTGTCCCCGGTCGCTCCGCCGACGCCGCCGCTGAAGTCCTCCCACGTCACCACGAAGCCGCCGTTCGACAGCGCCGTGATCTCCGGATCGACCTGAAATCTCTCCGTCGCCGTATTGACCAGGATCTCCGAACCGACGGGCGTCCCGTCCGCCCGATAGATCTGCGCCTTCACGGCGACGGAATCGTTGTCTCCCGTCGCTCCGCCGACGCCACTGCTGCCGTCCTGCCACGTCACCACGAAGCCGCCGTTCGACAGCGCGGTGATCCGCTCAAAAATCTGGTTGCCCGCAACCGCGGTGTTGACCAGGATTTCCGTGCCGACGGTCGAAACTGTTGCTGTCATCTGCTGTGTCCTTCGTGAAAATCGGCGGCGCAAGAGCACGCGCCGTCCATCGTCATCCCGTGCGGGAGTCCATTCCCAAGCCGTCGTGATGACGGGCGTGAGCTACAAATCGGCTGGCCGCGACCCGAAAGGCGCAGGCAACCGGCGGTCGGGGTCCTCCGGCAAACGAGGCCGGAAGATTATTTTTTGTCGCGACCCTTTAGGCCGCAGCTTCTTCCCCTCGCAATCAGCCGGGTGGCTGACTGCGTCCGTAGATCAATTCAGCGCAGGTGTCCGCAACGCGCGACGGTTGGTGCAACAGCCTTCGAGCGTCTCGGTCTGCGAGCTAAAGAGTTCATTCATCCCCCACAACAGCTGAACAGTTTTGGGGAGATCCTGAACATTTTTGGTCCCATCGTGATGTCCTCTTTCCTTCGTCGCGCCTGTTTGCGACCACGAAGGCGTTCGGCGAGCTTCCGCCAACGCTGGGTCATCTCCGGTGCGACGCCAACCTAATCGCGAGGCGCTCCGTGCTTCTTGGGAAGGAGAGAACATTGGCTTGGGATAGAGCGAACTTTAAACGACATGTTTACGGTGATCCCGCGCGGACACCGAACGCGCGCGGGCAAACGGGAGAAAGGCCGTGAACGCGACGAATGGTGCCGTGATATCCGCACGGTTCTCGACCGAAGACTTCTCAGAGCACGAGCGCACGACGGCCTGGCGCGAGTTCTTCGGCCGCGAAATCGTCAAGCTGGATATCGAGCCGCTCGAAGACAGGCCCTACAGTTCTGTCGCGACAGCACGCATTCTGCCCGATCTCGTCCTGACGTCCGGCAACTGCAGCGGCGCGCACTATCGGATGACGCACGAACTCATCAGCAGCGATGACATCGCGTTCATCACCAGCGCATCGGACAACTGGACTGCATCGCAGTTCGGACGTGAAAGCGTGCTGGGCAAGGACGACGCCGTGTTGATGATGAACGGTGAACCCGGCTCCATGATCAATGCGAAGCTCGGGGCGGCTACGCATCCGATGCGTTTCATCAGCCTCGCCATTCCGCGTCGCGCGATTGCGCCGCTGGTGTCCAATGTCGAGGATGTCGCAATCCGGCGAATTCCGGCCGACAGCACAGCGTTGCGGCTGCTCAAAGGATATCTGCATCTCCTGGAAGACCCGACCGAAGTCGCTTCGCCCGAGGTTGCGCGCTTCGCCGCGCTGCACGTGCACGACTTGCTCGCGCTCGCCATGGGTGCGACGCGCGATGCCGCCGAGCTTGCGCATGGCCGCGGGGTGCGCGCCGCACGGCTGCGCGCGATCAAACGCGACATCGTCGATAGCCTCGGAAAGCGCGAGGTGGGCGCCATGGCGCTGGCAAAACGGCATGGCGTGACACCGCGATATGTCCACCGCCTGTTCGAAGCCGAGGGCGTCACGCTGTCGCAATTCGTGCTCGGTCAAAGGCTCGCGCGCGCACACCGGATGCTGGGCGATCCGCGCTACGTGGGACACACCATCAGCGCCATCGCGTTCGAGATCGGGTTCGGCGACCTCTCGACTTTCAATCGTGACTTCCGCCGCAGGTTTGGCATGACCCCTTCGGACGTGCGCGCCGCAGCGTGTACGGCAAATTGATACCGTAGCGGAAACACCTGACGGCGGGCGCAGCGTAATCCACTCTTGGATTGGCGCGGCAACTCTTTTCCCCGCCGATCTGCGTCGCAACGCAAATAGTTTATTTGACGGCGCCGGAACAACTGGACAATTTCGGAGGGAATTCGGCCATTTTGGCCGAAGCTTTTCGTCACACGGCTTCGATGCACGTCTGGCAAGCCGAAGGTTACGCGCGCGTATTCATGAAGTCACAGGACTTGCCGCCGTCAGGCTTGCTCCCATCAACGCTGTTCGACGGCCAATGGCCGTCACCGGCCGCGATCGAAGCGATCATGGCGCACCCGCGCTTCGACGATGCCGGCCGCGATGCGGCCAACGGTCTCGTGGCGCTCTACCATGGCGAGCGCATCATCAATCAGGTGATGCCTGATCGCATCCGCTACATCATCAGCATCTTCGCTCTGCATCTGCATTTCGTTGGCCGCCCAAACGATCCGAACTCGGGGCTCACGGCCAGCCGGCTGTGCAAGCTTTGCGCCGAGCGCAGGATCTGCAGCGAGGGCCGCGCCGAGGCGATGCTCGCAATCATGCGCACCTATGGCCATGTCGTGCCGGCGCCGAGCAAAGCGGACCGGCGGCTGCGTCGGCTGGTGCCGGCGGAGCCGCTGTTCGCCTGGCATCGCAAGCGCTGCGCGTTCTTCTTCGCGGCGGCGGCAAAGGTAATGCCAGAACATGCCGATGCCCTCGCGGCCCTCGACACACCGGAGTTCATGCCGAAATTCATCCGGCATCTTGCCCGAACCCACGCCGAGGGATTCCACTACGTCGCCTATGTTCCGGACGTAAGGATGTTCTTCGAACGCAATGCGGGTGGCCCCATCCTGATGAGCATCGCTCTTGCTGGGGAACGTGACGATACCTTCCCGCCATCGCGCTCGGTGCCGATCTCGTTCACTGGAATTGCACGCAGCTTCGGTGTGTCGCATGTGCATGTGCGGCGAGTCGTACAGGAAGGCGTGAGCGCGGGGCTGCTCGAGCGCGCCGACTCCGGCGGAGTTGCGATCAGCGTTTCGCCGCGCCTCTCGGCCGGGATCCGGCGGGTGCTGGCCGCCTATTTGGCTCACTACACTTACTGCGCACAGCTTGCTTGCGCGGACATCGCCCGCGAGAGCGCGATCGTGTGATGCGCGGATCGTGGAAGGCCACGGTTGGTTGCAGCGGATACAGACGGTTATGCCGCGGTTCGCGGTGCGAAGGCAGTCATCGCGAGAAGTCCGGAGTCCGTCCGAGAGCAAGCCGACGTAAGGTTCGGTCGCCGTGTTGACCGTTCGTGAGCTTCACGTCTGAGCTTCGACTCTCACAAAGAGGTTCTTTGAATCGGAGTCGACAAGTTGAAACGACTGAGCGAGATTGCCGGCGTTGTCGGTACGCTCGCGCTCCGCGACGCGTTCTTCAGAGGGCCGGACTGGATGCAAGGTTCGCCGCTAAAAATTCTCATCACCAATCTGCAGCTGTCCGGGCGCAATGGTACCGAGATCGTAACGCGGGATCTCGCCCTCGGCCTGCGCCGGTTGGGACATCGCCCGATCATCTTAACCCAGGCCGATGGGCCGATCGCGACGGAATTGCGAGGCGCCTCCATACCGGTGGCAACTAACATCGCCCAGATCGGAGGGGCGGTCGACGTCATCCACGCGCACCATACGCATATGGCCGGTATTGCAATCGCACGGTTTCCCAACACACCATGTGTGTTTCTTGCTCATGATTTCGTTGCATGGTCGGACGCGCCACCCATGCTTCCTTCAGTCCGGCGCTACCTTGCCGTCGATGAGACCGTTGCGGACAGGCTGACCTTTGAGCATGGACTGCCCAAGAATGTCGTTCGCGTCCACTTGAACGCCGTGGACCTCGATCGCTTTCAACTTGGACCGGCGTTGCCGTCCAGGCCCAAGCGAGCGCTCGCTTTTGCCAAGAACGACCGTCATCTCCGTGCGATCCACGAAGCGTGCCTTGCCCGCGGCATTGAGCTTGATCTTGTCGGCCAGTCTGTGGGCCGATTGATCTCAACGCCCGAAACATGGCTGCCGCGCTATGACCTGATCTTTGCCTCTGCGCTTTCGGCCTTGGAGGCAATGGCCTGCGGCCGTGCGGTCATCGTTTGCGACGGGCGCGGTCTCGCGGGGTTCGTCACGCCCGAACGGTTTACACAATGGCGACCGAGCAATTTCGGCTTGCGGACTTTGACACCCGATTTGACCACGGACGCCATATTGCGGGAGATCGATGCCTACGACTCGACGGCCGCGGCCGACGTGGCCCATCGTGTTCGCCAGGAGGCAGGTCTCGATTCATGGCTCAAGGCATTATTGGACCTTTATCGCCAGGTCATCGCAGAGCATCGGGCCTCTCCACCTTCCGAGACCGAAGCCGCCTTGGCGATGGCGCGCCACCTGCAAGCTTGGTCGCCACGCGCCGATGCGCGTTGGCCATGGATGGCGGAAAGAGAACGACTGATCGAGCAACTCGAATTTATGGCAACAAGCGCCAAACTGCAGCGCGCATTGGATGCCCAGAGCGGAAAGGGAGTGAAGCTTGCGCCTCATGCCTTCCTGCCGGTCGATCAACTGTTTCGACGATGGCACGAGTATGACCTTGCCGGCCGATCCGATCTCGCCCTCGATGAGGCACGCGACTACTTTCGGCAGGTTCCGACCGCCTATATCCACGAGCAACTGCCGGCGATCCGCAATCAACTTTGGCAGTTGTTCAACGCTCACAAGATTGAGCTGACCAGCGAGCTTTGCCGCATCCTTCTGGACCTCTGCGAGACGTTGTCAGACGGGTCCCTGCGCTACCTTGCGGCGATATCGACTCACATGACGCTCTCACCGGACGGGAACGGCTCCGCTTTCGTTCTCAAGAACTATGATCGGGCCTTGGACGCCGGCTTCCCAGCGGCCTGGCCTCTCTATCATCGTGGCCGGCTTCGTCTCCGGCAAGGCGATCCCGGTGGCCGCGCGGATCTCGAGAAGGCGGCCGGGCTCGGCGGAGACGCAGCCGCAGAAGCGAAGAACTTTCTTACTTCGCTCGATTCCTAACGTAAACCCGCACGATCGGAGCCGGTATAGAATGTCTGTTTATCGGCAACATTGCATCATCTCTTCCGACGCCGTGATCGGCCCAAATACGAGGGTCGGCAACTTCGTTTTCATTCGCGATTGCACAGTCATCGGCGATCATTGCGTGATCGGATCGTATTCGGACATCGAGGGCGACGTCCGCATCGGAAATTTCGTCGCCCTGCAAAGCGGCTGCTACCTGACCCGCGGCGTTGTCATTGAGGACGAAGTCTTCTGCGGTCCGCGGGTGATGACAATGAACGACAAGGACATCAGTTACCGTCGGCCGTCATTGACATTCAATCGGCGCGCTCCACGCATCCTGCGCGCGGCGAGAGTCGGAGGTGGAACTGTGTTGTTGCCTGGCGTGACCATCGGCGAAAATGCATTGGTCGGAGCAGGTTCGGTTGTCGTCCGGGACGTTCCGGATCGGACGATCGTCATGGGCAATCCCGCACAGGTCATTCGACAGGTACCCGATCACGAGGTCATATAGTCGCGACACCGCATTCGACCATGCCCGAACCAACGCGCGCGTAAAAAAGAATGCTTGCATCCCGGGAGCACGCTCTCTGCAGGTTCGCGGCAACGATCGTGATCCTCTGTGCGTGGTCCGCGTTGCTGCTGTTGCTATGGAATATCAATCGCGGCTTCGATTTTACCGACGAGTCAAACATTCTCTATCTCTATCGCCACCCCGACGCTTTCCTGGCTAGCCGGCAACTGCACCACTTCGCCATCGTCCGGGCTTTGCTGCCGGACTCCCTCGATCACGTCGTGACCTATCGCGTCATCAAGCTGATGGGCTTGGTTGGCCTGACAACGGGCTTCGCGTATGTTCTCGGCAAGTGGGTCAAGCGCCGCTTCGCATTTCTGACGGGCGATTTCTTGCACCCCGTCGTGCTCGTTCACTTCATCGCCGTCGGCTCGTTCCTGGCGTATTGCCACGGGTCCCAGACATTGAGTTACAACGACGTCATCACGTTCTGCCTGTTGGGGATGGCTATCGTACTGCTGTCGATTGATTTGGTCTCGCCGCGATGGAGCCGCGCGCTCTGGAATGTCCTGATCTCATTCCCTGCTGGCGCAATTTTACTTCTGGCGTTTTTTACAAAATGGTCATCCGGAATCCTGCTCGCAGTTCACTTTTTCCTGTTTGTTGCCTTTGTCAGCGCGGATCGCAGTTGGCAGGCCATGCTGGCTTCGCTCGCGGGCGCCCTTTGCGGCGCCGCCGTGTTTGCCCTCATCCTGACCGATGCCGGCTTTGGAACGATACTGTCATTCTCAAAATTTTTCACGGCGCTCGCCGATCAAGCCAGCGTGCGCGAGCATGGTGGGGCACCGGAATTGCTGCGTCACTACGTGGAAGCGGCCGCAAATCGATTCGTCGAGCTTCTGCGCTATCCCGCGGCGATGATAGCGTTGACTTTGCCGTTTGCCGCAATTGTGATTGCGGCGACCGTTCATTGCCCGGCCCTGAGACGCTTTTCAATCGGCGCAAGCGCAGTGGCAACGCTGGCCTCACTGGGAATGCTCGTCAGCGCGTTTCCACAATTAGCGAAGGATGGCACGCACTGGTTCAGCCGTTTCAACATTGCCGATCTGCAGACGTTCACTGTTGTATTTGCCTTGGTCACAGCGTGCTGCTGTGTACCGACCGCCAGCAGGATGGCAGACCGGCGTCAGCTTGTGCTACTCCTCTTTGCGGCGGCCATGATCGCCGCCCTCGCGGCGGTCGGAGCCATCGGCACGAACAATGCGCTGCTCACGCAATTCATCCGGCACATGGGGCCGCTGTTCGCGGCGCTGGCGCTGCTCGCTGCGTTCCTCGGCTTCGCAGGTCGGTGGCGCCCATTTGCTCCTGTCGTTTGCGCAGGTGTCGCACTGTTAAGTACCACTCAGTTGTTCTCGACCCTGCTGCTTCATCCCTATCGACTTGCTCGCCCCGGTTTTGAACAAACCGTCGCGCTTGTAGCGCCCCCGCACATGGCTGGATTGCGGGTCGACTCTGAAACACATGAATTCATTGGCGCGCTGCTCGATCAGTCGCAACGCGAGACCGGCACAACGGCTGGCATTCCAATGCTTGCCATGTTCGATCTGGCCGGTGTGGTCTACATTCTCGATGCCATATCAGTCGGCTACTTCTGGCATTACTCCGGCGCCGGCCCTGAGGTGATTTGCGACCGGGTGGAGGCGGATCCCAATGTCGGTGCGGCGCGCTTGATCGTGCTTGACCGCGACCTTCCCGAGACGATCGTGCGGTGCCTCCGACGGAGCGGCCTGGACGTTGCCGCATACGTCGAAGTTGCCAATATTCCACTCGCGCCGAAAGGCAACGGAACGGGACGGCTTCGGCTGCTCGTGCCACGCGGCGCATCTGGGGCGCGATGAACGAGCGCTGGCTTTGGTCACGCACAAGAGGCGGGGTTGATGGAGCGCCTACTTCGATGTGTTATGTCTTGTCTGCCGGGGGCATTCGATGTTTCGTCACACGCTGCAAACCGCACGCCACCTGGGTGATCCTGACGAGATTGCGCCGGGTAGCCTGACAGTTGGCAGATCGAACTGTGTGAGGCGGTGACGTGAGTACGGAGCCGCTCGTCTCGCTGGTCGTCCCGGTGTACCGCGAGGAGCAGAGCATCGTTCCGTTCCTGGCGCGCGCCGTGCCCGTCCTCGAGCGCTTGGGCGCGTTCGAGATTATCTTCTGTCTCGATCCATCGCTCGATCGAACCGAAACCGCTATCCGCGGTGCCATCAAGACCGACAGGCGCATCGGCCTTCTGCGATTCAGCCGGCGCGTAGGGCAGCCGGCAGCGACCATGGCCGGCATCCTGAATTGCCGCGGCCGTTGGTGTATTGTTATCGACGTCGACCTGCAGGACCCGCCCGAGATCATTGAATCGCTTTATCGCAAGGCGATCGAGGGATTCGACGTTGTCACGGCACGGCGCATGACGCGACAGGGCGAAACGCTGGTCAAGAGAGTTGTGTCACGCCTTTGGTATGCGCTGATTGACAGGATCGCCAACGTGTCGATTCCGCGTAACACGGGCGACTTTCGTATCATCAGCCGGCGAGTGATCGAAGAGCTGCGAGGCTTGCGCGAGTCGCACGGCTTCCTCCGCGGGTTGGTCGCGCTGGTCGGCTTTGCTCAGACGGACATCGGCTACGAGCGCGACGCACGTCATGCCGGCGGCGGCAACTACAATCGGTATTTCGGCTCGTTCAAGATTGGCTTCAACGGCATCTTCGGGTTCTCGACGGTCCCACTGCAACTGATGATGTGGGGCGGTTTTGGCTTGTCGATCTTCAGCGCGATTGCCATTTTCATTGTCATTGCTCTCAAGATATGGCAGCCGGAGTTTTATCCCGGTGGCATCCCTACCCTGACGATTCTGGTTCTTTTTCTCGGCGGCATACAACTGGCCGGGATCGGCGTCCTCGGCGAATATGTCGGCCGCGTCTATGACGAGGTGAGACGCCGTCCGCTCTATATTATTGAATCGGCCGTCAACGTTGTGGTTCGCGATGCCAGAGGGCCGCAATCCGGTCCGCCGCGCCCCGACGATCTCTGATGGGAGCGAGGATTGAGGGCGAGGCCGCTAGGTTGGTTTGCGCCAGGTCGAGCCGATGCAGAGGTTGAGATTGGCGATAGGGATCGCGAACGGATAGTAGCTCCGTTGTGTCTCGACAAACCGCCGCCGCAGCACAGAAAGAACTTCTCGCGGCGAATTAATGTGCTCACGCCGGGCGAGCCACCGGTAGGAGATTCCGTAGCGCTTCCGGAACAATCGCTCGGCTGAGATCTTTCGTGCGATCTCGTAGAGCAAACCTGGGTCGCACGGCAGCACGACCGAGAGGATGCCGCCGGGTTTCAGCACGCGGTGTACTTGATCGAGACAGGACGGAAGGTCCGGCAGGTGCTCAAGCACGTGAACGACCACGACGCGGTCGAAGAATGCATCGTCGTAGGGGAGAGCATACTGGCAATCGCCGACGACGGTGTGGACCAGCGGAAAGCGCTGACGTAACGCCTTTGCGGCGTTCGGTCGGGCTTCGATCGCATGATAATCCTGAACCAACAGATCCTCGAACGCGACGTGTGCCCCGATGCCCGCTCCGAGTTCGAGCGTCCTGAAAGGTCGGGCCTCGGGCAACGTGCGCAACGCGTAGCCGTGATTGAACCGCTCGATCCTCTGATATCGCTGGGGCACGACCTCGAGCCATTGCCGTATGAAGTCGTCGTAAATGCGTTGCTGCTCGGGATCCAGCGGCGGAATTGCCTTCGGCCACTGAAATCGCTTCGGACGTGGAATTGTTGTGTCCACCGCGACCTCCATAGAGATGCTGTGAGTAGACGTTCGATCCTACAGAGATTGGCCGCACGTTGAAGCCAAAAGCGCTCAACGCCGCAATACTTTCCTCTCGGCGATACAAACATTGGCGCGGCAATGGACAAGCCTACCATTTCATTGACCCACTCTGCAGATCGTGGGCAGCTTGTTCAATAGTCGAAACCGATTGAGATAGATCTTTCTGAATGATTGCACTTTGTAGCTCTGCCGGGCGCCGGCGCGCGTGTCTCGCGCCAGACGTTCTGGTGCGCGACTGCGGCCCTGTTTTGGCGAGGACCGCCTTGAGCGGTCCGCGGACCGTCTCGCGCGAGACGCCAAGATTGGCTGCCAGCGCGTCCAGACCTTGTGCCTCGTACGCATAGTCGAACCCGTTCGACGCCATCAACTCATCGACCGTGAACGACTTGTGTCCCTCCTGCGCGCCGTTCTGCAGGAAGTGCCGCAGCGGATCGACGCCGGCCACCTTCACGTCAGGATAGGCCGCGAGATATGCCGCGGCATCGAAGTTCAGCGACGGCACCGCGCCACTCTTCCAGTCCGACTGGTCGAACTGCGTCAGCGGATTGGTGCCGGCGGTACGCACGGCCGGGTTGAGCGCAAGATAGAAGGAGGTGTCGAAGAATGCGCTCGGGTCGCTGCCCTCCTTCCAACCATGCTCATTGAAGTGCTCCTCGGCGTCGAAACGCTTCGCGCGTTTCTTGGGCTTTGTCGGCTTCCCGGGATCAGGCGCGTTATCATTCACCCCTAGTGATCGAACGCTCGCTTTCAACGCATCCTGCAAGAGAACGGGACGTCCGTGCCTTTTTAGAAGTAGCTCGAAAGCCTCGTCGGCCCGCTCTTGAAACGAGCGCATGCTGTCGCGTGCGTAGGCGGCATCGGCGAAGATTCAGCTCATCCAAGTGTGTCGGCGGGGAGCCCGGTATTACTTCAACCGCCAGAGCCCACGCTGTCAGGGAGGACGGCACGGGCGAAGGAAGGTATTTTATGGATACCATTACTATTGTTCGTTCAGATTGGTTCTTACGTGCGCACCTTTCAGCGCCCGTGGGGGATGTAGGTTCCCGGTTGGGCCCGGTGATCGCGAATGATGATCGGCTGGTTGTAGTGCGCGCAGCCGTGCTTCGACGTGCAGACATACTTGGTCACGGCGGGCGGCCGCTTCTGCGATGCCGTGGCGTCGCTGAGCGCTGGCGTCTTGCGTTCGGGCCGGGTAACCGTCGGTTTGGACGAAGCCGGAGCGAGACGCGCTGCCGCGCTGTGGCCGCCGCCCTTGGCGAACGCCGACGGTGGCAACAGGCTGATCGTGACGAGCGTCACGAGGGTTGCGAAACGTGCAGAAAGCTTGGTCATAGCGTAAGTCCTTCTTCAAGTTTGAGGTTTGGGGGTGGGGGCGCGCAACGAGCCACCTGGGCAAGCGACTTGTCATGCCTGGGTCAGCAGAACCATCCGGCACAGATCGTGGAAGGGTGCCGCGTGGGCTGCGTTCGGCCTGTCTGGCCGCGATGATCGCGAATGACCGGCCCACCCGTTCCACCGCCACCTTGATCCGATGTGATGATGGATTGGCGACCGCCGCGTCCGATCGGCGCGGTCTTCACCGACCCAGTCGGTGCGGAGAGAATTGGGCCAGACTTGCCATTGCCGAGCTCGATGGGCGCTGACCTACCGCCGCCACCCTTCGCGTTTGCACTCGCGATGGGAATGAAAACGATCAGCAGGCTTGCAATTGCAGTCAGCATCGAACGTCGTGTGGTCTGGGTCTTGAACATGGCAATCCTCATGGCCGGAGCGTTGTTGCTCGCCGGCGGGTTTCAATTTCAAGTCTGGTAAAATTGGAGGCGCGCGAACCGGGAGAGAGACGGTCCGCGCGCCGTGCGTTGAAGTCCTGCTTGCCGCCGCAAAAACTGCGCGCGGCTGCGAGGAGTTCCCCGCTACCTCTCGTTCATGCGTGCTCCCCGCCTGCCGGGCGGCAGGCCATGAGCTAGCGCGCCACAAGTCCGCGGGTGTCGTGGGCGGTGGTAACTTACTCGGCCGCCTGCTGCGCGGGCGCCGGATCGGCACGGACCACGACGGTTGCGGCGACCGGATAGAATTCGTCGCCCGGCATGCCGACGCGCTTGGCGTGCTCGCGGATCGACTCGGCATCGCGCGCCTCGTAGATGCAGAAGGTGCCGACGCGGCCGTCTGCTTCGTTCACCACATACGAGCGGATCCAGCGCACGCGGTCAGACATTTGCTCGTTGCCGATCTTGGCCGACTTCGCGCCGGCGGCTTCGAGCTCTTTGATGTTCGCCCAGGCACTCGGACGGCGAATGACGTACAGGTCCATAATCTTCTCCTTCATGTCGCGTTTGACGGGGGCAGTTGTGCCGCCGTTCCTCAGCGGGATATCCGCTTCGATGTCCGCGATTTAGGGGAGGACACGGGCGCACGTCCTTACGCCGGGCTGAACGCTGGCTGACCATGCGCTGATTGTGGTGAGCGGGGCGCAGCGGCGCCCTTTCACTCGGATCGCGAGGCTCGCAGCTTCTTTTGCGTGCGCAGATTCAATAACGCCCGCCGTACGATGTCCAAGGCGGCTGAGGGCGGTTTATTGCGATGCTCAGCGAGCGCGAGCGCCAGAGGCACTACCGGCTTCAGCGGTCGCACGATGATGTGCGGAGAATGCTCCGTAACCGAAATGTCAGGCACAAATGATATTCCGAGCCCGGACGCGACGGCCTGCTTTGCGGCTTCGACGATACCGACATGCATCGGCGCTTGCGCCAGCGGCAACTCCTTTACCATCCATCGCATGACGAGGGCGTACAACGCGCCGCGATCGTGCTCCATGACCAAACGGTGCCGCGCGGCCCATTCCGGCACGATCACACGAGGTACATCTTTCATGGCTGCGGGCACGATAGTCACAAGCTTTCCGACCCGCAGTGGTGTGATGCGGAGTTCTGGCCGTTTCACTGGCAATGTGACGAGCGCCATATCGATCGTGTTGGCGATCAGCATGTCGATCGCATCGCGCGTTGGCATGTTCGTGACAGAAACTTCGACCCCGCGATGTGTCGCGTTGAGCTCTCGCAGAACCGGGGGCAGGTCGTATAGGAGTGCGGTCAGCGTTGTGCCGATGCGCACACGCCCGATCCAACCGTCCTGAAAGCGGCGCATACCCTCTTCGGCGGCATCGCATTCGGCGAAAATGCGCCTGGCGTGCTCGAGCAGTTGGCGCCCTGGCTCGGTGGCTCGGGCCTGCTTGCCAAATCGTTCGATCAATTGCACGCCCCAGCGAGACTCAAGCTCACGAATTTGCAAACTTACGGCAGGCTGGGTGAGGTTGAGATGGCGGGCAGCTTCCGTGAAGCTTCCTCTCGCCAGGACTTCGGCAAGCGCGCGCAGCTGATCAAGATTGATGCTCCGCATCGAAAAGATTTCCTCATCGTTCCTATTGTGAAAATTAATTTGCCTTATCCTCGGCGCGGCGGCAAATCCTTAGATCTGTAGACCTACTGTCCGGCCCGGAGAGGAGACGCCGAATGAGCGCGACCCCACTTCTTCGGTTGATTCAACCGTCGATTACTCGCCCGGGCGGAACCCGTCTGACCACAAGCCCCGCTTCGACGGTGGCCGCGGCAGCGCCCAAGGTGTTGGATCTTCGGAGCGTGGAGCGGCAGGTCAAAGGAGGCTCCGCGGAGGCATTCGCGTTTGGGCCGTTTCGGCTGGACGAGCCGGGACGTGTGCTGACCCTGTCGGATCGCGAAGTTGCCTTGCAGCCGCGCGTTTTCGATCTGCTCGCCTACCTGGTCCGCCATCGCGAACGCGTTGTGTCGAAAGACGAGTTGCTCGATACGCTCTGGCCTGAGGTCACCGTCACAGAAAATTCGCTGCAGCGAGCCGTCAGTACGCTGCGCAGTGCGCTGCGCGAAGGCGGAATGGACAGCCTGCTGAAGAACTACCCCGGCAAGGGGTATCGCTTTTGTAGCGAGACCCTCGCCGAGCCGACGCCGCCAAGCGATTCTATTCACGACGGGGCAACCGAGCCTGCGCCGCATCGGCAGGCGATCGCGGAGCAACGGTGGGCCGACGCGCTCTCGCTCCTTTCAGCGCTCAACGAAATCCGGGCGCTCGATGCTGTCGAGCTGGAGGAGTGGGGTTACGCCTTGCAGTGTCTTGGCCAGCCCGCCGACGCCGCGCCGATCTACGTTCGCGCGATCGCCGCATATTCGGAGACCTCAAGAGCCGGCTCGGCAGCTCGTGTCGCAATATCGTTGTCGACGATCCATATGGAACGCAACGAGATGGCGGCCGCAAAGGGCTGGGCCGCGGCCGCGCAGGACATTCTGGCTGCGACGCCAGACGCGCCTGAGTCCGGCTATGTTCTCTGGATGCAAGCAAAGCTCACGGCCGCGGAGGGCAACATCGAGGCCGCGCTCGAGTTGGCGGACGCGGCCTACAACTTCGGCCAGCGCATGGCCAACGCTGCCGTCAAGGCTTTGGCATTGGTCTACCGCGGTTTCTACAAGGTGTGCCTCGGTCGCACTGCGGAGGGGCTTGCGGATCAGGACCGTGCCGCTGCTCTGGCCCTCTCGCAAAATGTCGGCCCGGTCACTGGCAGCGTTCTCTACTGCAACATTCTTTGGACGTGCCGCTCCTTCGGCGACTGGGCGCGCGCCTCGCAGTGGACGCTCGGGTACCGCCAGTTCTGCGGCCAGAACCGCATGGAGTTTTCCGGTTCATGCCAACTGCACTATGCGGAGGCTCAAGCCGTTCGTGGATCTCTCAATGACGCTCTTTTTTGTATTCAAGACTCGATAGACCGGCTGTCCGACGATGCGCCCTGGTCACTTGGGGACGCGTATCGCGTGCTGGGAGACATTCATCACGCCATCGGCAACGTCGATCTGGCGCGGGACGCATATGACAGATCGTACGCACTCGGCTGGGATCCCGAACCCGGCTACGCGATGCTGCAGCTTGAACTCGGGCACGCCGAAACGGCTTACGCGAGCCTCGAGCGAAGCCTGATCGGCCACAGTTGGTGGACGTTGCAACGGCAAGGAATGCTCCTTGCTCACTTGGCACTTGTGGCGGCGCACACTGGGCGCTCCGAAAAGGCGCAAGCCCTTATTAGCGATCTTGCCGGTCAAAGCGAACGCTGGCCGGTGCCTTCCATTCGTGCACTCACGAACGAAGCCTCGGCTGTGCTTGCGCGGCGACAAGGCGATACGACGATGGCGCTTCGCCACCTGCAGCTCGCGCGGCAGCTCTGGACCAGTATCGATTCGCGTCTGCACGCCGCAAGACTGCGCGTGGAGATCGGCTCGCTTCAATTGGATACTGGCGATCATGGCAGCGCGGCCGTTGAACTTCGCGCCGCACTTGCCGCAAGCGAAGAGCTCGGCTCGAAGAAGCTGGTCGAACGATGCCGACAACTTCATAAGAAGCTGCCCTTGCTCTAATCTGCTGCGCAAGTGATGCTAGCGAATGCGCCCATCTCGCAGCTGGTTCGAGATCGCCAGGCGCGGCGACCCATCCCATCAACCTTGCGCTCGTAGATCTGCACACCTTCAGCTTGAAGGACGACGACAGTCTTAGGTCGCGGCAGTTTTGGCGCGAGCGCGGCTTCTGATTCCGCAAATGCTGGATGCAGCAACAACAGAAACGCGATCGTGACCGTCCCAATGATCGTGAGTGCCACTATTGAAGCTGGCCAGATCAAGTTATCGTCTGCAATGGACTTCATGACTATTCTCCTCAGGCGTGTGCCAAATTGCGCCGCTCTCTCTGTTGTCGGTGCTCCCGAGAAGCCGGAGAGGCGTCCTTATGGCGAACTGAGTATCTTCCGGTTTGCGCTCGCCGGTGAGCCGGACCCCAAGCCCCCAAAGCCGCGTAGTACCTAATAAGGAGAGCGCGAACGGCTGCCCGCCCACGCTCTCATCGCTGTCAATAGTGCCAAGTGCCGTCGTTGAACGGCGTTCGGCCTTCGTAGATGCCGTATTGCAGGAAGTGGTCGAGTGGATTGGCCCCCGCGGCCGCAACGTCCTGATACGTTGTCAGATATGCGCTCGCATCAAATCCCGTCGAGGGATCGCGCCCCTCCTTCCAGCCGAACTGCTCGTAGTGTTCGAGTGGATTGACGCCCGCCGCGTCGACGTCCTGATAGGCGGCGAGGTATCCCTTGGTGTCGAACCACCCATTTGGATCGCGCCCCTCTTTCCAGCCGTACTGCTGGTAGTGAGCCAACGGGTCGACGCCGGCCGCCGCCACGTCGGGATTGTGAAAGAGGTAGTACTCGGCGTCGAAGCCGTTCGCGACGACCGAACCAATCGCCTGGTAGGCTTGTCGGCCTTCAGCGCGGCCGAACTGCAGATAGTGCGCGAGAGGATCGACGCCGGCGGCGGCGACGTCCGGATTGCGGATGAGGTAAAGGGTCGTATCGAAGTTCGCCGAGGGATCGTAGCCCTTGTGCCATCCGACCTGATCGTAATGATCGAGCGGATTCATCCCACTCGCCGTCACGTCCTTGTGCGCACCAAAATAGCCGGATGTATCGAAGAACCCATTCGGATCGCGACGCTCGTGCCATCCGTAATTGTTGAAGTGGTCGATCGCGTTGACGCCGGCGTGGAAGACATCCGGGTTGCGGCTCAGATAGTAAAGCGTGTCGAACAACGGGTTTCCATCGTCGGCGACATGAACGGTGCCGTCGGCGAACTTGAAGTGCTCGATGTTCTTGAGCGTATCGGTGCCGTCCGGACCGGAGACCACGACTCTGTCATGAAGCTCGATGAGCGAGTACTTTCCCAGGTTCTCCGAGAAGATCACCGTATCGTCGCCGGCACCGCCATCGAGAACATTGTTTCCGACATCGCCAACAAGCGTGTCGGCGAAATCCGAACCGAGCACATTCTCGATCTCGAAGATCTTATCCTGCTCGGCGTCGCCTGCGGTGCCGGTTCCGGACGCGAGATTAACCGTCACGCCAGCGCCGGAGTAGGCGTAGCTTGCGGTGTCGATGCCTGCATCGCCAACGAGCTTGTCGCCGCCCGCGCCCCCTTCGAGCACGTCATTGCCGGTGCCGCCGTAGATCTCGTCACCACCGCCGCCGCCGCGAAGATTGTCGTCGCCGGCATCGCCCCGGATGTCGTCAGCCAGGTTGCCGCCGAGCCAACTGTCGGCGCCCGCTGTGCCGACGAACTTGGTCGGATCGAACATCTGTGCACGAATGCAGGACCCGGAGCCGTCCCCTGGATCGTTGGAGTACCATGTCACGACGAAGCGGCCGTCCGGCAGCGCCGTTACATCGGGAACGACTTGATTGTTTGTCGTGGTCGTATTGACGATGAAGTCGTCGCCCGCAGGGCTGCCGTCGATGTTGTAGAGCCGGGCCCGGATACAGAACCCTGAGCCGTCGCCGCTATCAAGAGACTGCCACACCGCAACAAAGCGACCATCGGCCAGCGGGGTGACAGACGGGGCGTATTGCGTGTTCGCGGCCGTGCTGTTGAGGATGAAATCGTTGCCGGCCGGGCTTCCATCGGCCTCGTAGATCCGTACGCGGACACACGGGCCGGATCCATCGCCAGGATCGTAGGACGCCCAAGTCACAATGAAGCGGCCGTCTGCCAACGCCGCGATCTCGCGTCCGTATTGATCGTCCGCGGACGACGAGTTGACGACAAAGTCGCTGCCGGCCGCGACGCCATCCGAGCCATAGATGCGACCACGGATGCAAGTGACACCGGCGCCGTCTCCACCGTCTTCTGATGTCCATGTGACGACGAAGCGGCCGTCGGATAGTGTCGTCACGTTCGGGTCGTATTGGTCGAGATGTGGCGACGTGTCGACGACGAAGTCATCACCGGCAGGATTGCCGTCGGCGCCATAGAGACGGCCGCGCACGCAGTATCCCGAGCCGTCGCCCGCCTCGTCGGACTCCCACACGACAACGAAGCGTCCATCCGGGAGTTCAATCACGGCCGGATCGGCTTGGTATCCTGTCGTCGTCGTGTTTACGATGAAATCGTTGCCGACCGCGACACCATCGGCCTTATAGATGCGCCCGCGGATGCAGTGGCTCGAGCCATCGCCAGGGTCTTCGGACTGCCAGGTTACCACAAAGCGGCCGTCCGTGAGGACTGTCACCGAAGAGTCGGTTTGACGATTTGTCGTTGTCGTATTGACGATAAAATCATTGCCGGCGGCGGTGCCCGTTGCGTTGTAGATCCGGCCACGAATACAAGCGCCGGAACCGTCTCCGGCATCATCGGATGACCACGTCATGAGAAAGCGACCATCGGCCAGCGTCGTGATGGATGGATTGCTTTGTGCGCCAGCCGTCGTTGAATTGACAATGAAGTCTTGTCCGATGCGTTGAATGGGCATTGTTCTGTCCTTTGGCCTTGCAATGATCATGGTGATGAGAATCGTCCGTTGCACGCGCTTCGCGCTGTGCAAGAGGATGTCCTCGCTGCGGCGAACCGGATAAGCCGCAACAATTTTGTGTATGACGAGATCGGAGCTGTCGTCCTTACGGCGGGCTGATCATTCGCTGATCGTGCTCTGAGCTCCCGGTTAGAACTCCAAGAACGAGTGTTAGTCGCCTTCGGCGCCGAAACTGATCGGCTCAACGAGCCGTCACCTGACGGAGACAAACTCGAACGTCGTTGCGGGAGCCGGCGGAGCCGCGCGCTCCTCGCGCCATCGCTCGGGCGATTGCCCCAAATGCTCGGTCAACTCTTCGTTGAACGCATCCTCGGACGCATATCCGGCCTGGCTTGCGATCTGTCCGATGGGCTTTGGCGTCTCGCGCAGGCTGTATTGCGTGGCCTTCAATCGCCATCTGGTCAGATACGTTGCGGGCGATATTCCGACCGCCGACGTAAACCGCTGTTCGAACGCGTCCGAGGAAAGCAAAACTTCACGGGCGAGCGCCTCAACCGACCACGGGGCGGCGAGTTCACGATGAATCAGGCTGTTGGCACGTCCGATCCGAGTATCGCGAACGCCATTCAGCCTGCCAACTTCATCGGCAGACAGCTGCGATGAATAGTGGCGTACAGCTTCGACCAGCAGCAATTCGGATAGGCGCGATATCGCGTCGGATGACGCAAGCCGGCCCTGCACGAGTTCGTCGGCCGCGTATTTGACCGACGCCTCGATCCATCCTCGCAACATGGCTTCCCCGATGTGGACAGTCAGCAAACCGGGGCAGAGCGGTAGTCAGGGGGATTGTATCCTTCCTCGCTTGCGAGGAAGCCGCAGACAATCTGTGTCGGGGCACCGCCGCCACCGTGAACGATCCGCGCAAAGCCACCGCCGTCGGGGCGCTGCGCCAGCTGACCGGCCGGAATGGCCTCGATTCCCAGCGCGCTCGCCAGACGATGTGGATCGTTGCGGGGCAAAAGAACGATCTCCCCGGCGCGCACCTCGACCGGCGGCTCTCCGTCGATCCAGATCAGCAGCTTCCCTTCGATGACGACGCGAAAGGACAGAAAATGAGCTGGTGTCGCCAGAAACGGCGCCGCCGTGCTGGCTTTCATATTGGCGAATACGCACCACGGAGCCGTCAGTCTAGCGTCGAGGAAGACACCACCAATGAGATGAACGAAGCGCAGAACATCCGAAAGAGGATCATCCGTCATTGTGCGCTCGGACACGGAAATCAGCAGAAATCAGAAAACGGTAAGGCCTTGCTAAGGCGCCGGTAGGGACGCTGGACCTGCATAGCAACTATACCCCGAAAATCAAAGTGAACCCCTGCGAGTGCCATCTTTGGCATCGCTAAGAAAAAGAGAACTGCTATGTCGATTGTTCAACTTTCCCGTTTCGCGGGTCCGGATCGCGACCTTGTTATCGCCCTGCATTGTTCGGGCGCCCATGCCGGCCAGTGGCAACGGCTCGCCAATGCACTCGGCGACACCTTCGAGTTCATTGCTCCCGAGCACTACGGCTGTGCTGATGTGGGCCCCTGGACGGGCCAACATGCCTTCACGCTTGCCGATGAAGCTGTGCGGACAATCAAACTCATCGACATGACGGACCGCAAGATCCACCTCGTCGGTCACTCCTACGGCGGTGGCGTCGCGCTGCATGTCGCGCTGGCGCGACCGGAGCGCGTTGCGAGCCTCTCGCTCTACGAGCCTTCAGCCTTCCATCTGCTCGCGCAGTCACAGCTCGGCGAAAGGGCGCTAGAGGAAATTCGCGAGACGGCTTTGGCGATCGCAAGGGACATCGTGGCAGGCGACAATCACGCCGCGGCGAGGACGTTCATCGACTACTGGAACGGCAAAGGCTCCTTTGAGGCTTTGCGCCCTTCGATGCGCGATGCACTCGCGGGCTGGATGCTCACGGCGCCGCTTAACTTCAACGCCTTGTTCGCAGAGACGACGCCTGCAGCAAATTACTGGAGTCTGCGCGCGCCGGTGCTCGCGATGCGTGGCGAGCGTGCGCCCGCGCCCACGCGAATTGTCTCGGGCATGATCCCATCCCTCTTTCCCCGTGCCGATCTGAAGGTCGTGCCACGCGCCGGGCATATGGGGCCACTGACTCATCCGGCCGAGGTCAACGCGCTCGTCGTCGAACACATTGCGGCGGCGAAGTCCGCGATGAAACGCGCCGCCTGACGACACACGAAGGCCACGAAAATTTAGCCGCCCGGATCGAGCGACCGGACGGACGGGGACCTGCTTGCTCACAACATTGGAGAATCGAAAATGACCAGACTTCTTGCCTTCCTCTATGGCCTCGCGGCCTACGTCGTGTTCCTTGGCGCATTTCTCTATGCGGTCGGCTTCGTCACGGGCCTGCCGGTGCCCAAGACATTGGACACTGGTCCCGCCCGTCCGATGCTTCAGGCTGTCATCGTCAATCTCGTCCTGATGTCCTTGTTCGCGCTTCAACACAGCGTCATGGCGCGCCAGGGCTTCAAGCGCTGGTGGACACAGTTCGTGTCGCCGGCAATCGAGCGCAGCACTTATGTGCTCGCCGCCAGTCTCGCGCTGATCCTGATGATGTGGCAGTGGCAAGCCATCCCGCAGATCTTCTGGAAGGTCGATGATCTGACGGTCGCGATGTCGCTGACGATGCTGTCACTGTTCGGCTGGCTCATCGTGCTCACCAGCACATTCATGATCAACCACTTCGAGCTTTTCGGCCTTTATCAGGTCGCTTTGAACCTCGCGGGCCGCAAGAACGTGGAGGGCCGCTTCAAGACGCCGGCGCTCTACAAGCTGGTGCGTCATCCGATCTATCTCGGCTTTATCATTGCCTTTTGGGCGACGCCCGTCATGACGCTCGGACATGCTCTCTTTGCCGCCGTGACCACCGCTTACATCTTCGTCGGCATCATGCTGGAAGAGCGCGATCTGGTGGACATGTTCGGCGACGAGTACCGGCGCTACCGCGAACGCGTTGGCATGCTGTTCCCGAAGATCTCGCGCAAGGTCACCGCACTCAAGGAGAAGACGCCATGATCATCGCGTTGACCAAGCTGCACCTCCCAAGTGCGATCCGCATCGCCGGCTATATGTTGCCGCCTCTTGCGGCACTGGAACGCCTCGTCAGGGTTCGACTCGCGCGCGTCCGGTGCGAGCGGACCATTCGCGACCTCCATTGCTGGGACGACCGGATGCTGGCCGATATCGGACTGCAGCGCAGCGAGATCGAGCGCTACGTTACGACCGGACGCTGATGATTTCTCTGGTCGAGCGCATATCGTTGACAACTTGCGGAAGAGCCCCGGGTGTCACCCGGGGCTTTTGATCTTCAGACGTCCAGTAGTCGGGCTGCGGAGTCTCTGAGTACCTTTGAGCTTCGGGCCGGAGCTAGAATGCGCGCAGCAAGTTCTCGACGCCGCAGTCCGGCTGCTACTTTCGGACTTGAGCAAGATAGTTACCGGGCTCGTCGCGCCGGCTGCCAGGATGGCGGCGAACGCCGCAAGCGCCAGAGTCCGTTCGTGCGCGAGGCTCCCGTGTGCCGCGAAACTGCATTTTCAGCGCACGATAAGCCCGTGATCAGGCGGCCGTAAGGACGCTAACTTGCCGGCCAGATATACGAGCGACGCTACGAAATATCTCGCTGACCACGCCACGACGCCTCGTCCCTCTCAGGCTTGCGACAGACGATCAAATCGCCCGCTGCAACGGGTTCTGGCTGGAGTGACGGCCTTCTGCCGGCGTTCCAGTCCCCAGCAGCCCTCACAGATCGGAGGTGCGCGACACGTCAAGCGAACCGAGACGACACTCGGCTATTGGAGACCACAATGCTGAGCGACCTGAAGCTCTGGAGAATTCCCCAAGCGGCCCTGTGCGGGCTGCTTGTCGTTCCGGTCCTGGCCCGGCCCGCGCAAGCCCACGTGAAGTGGTTTGCGCCTTACGACATGGAGAAGCCGCCGCTGCCGATCGGCGAGGTGCTGACCGGACAGTTCGTGTCGCTCTTCCTCGCTTCCGTGCTTGTGATCTATGCCTTCTTCTGGCTCGACCGCTATGCGGCGCGCCATCAGATCCTGGATCAGAGGCTGCGGCGCTTTACGATCAGCGAGCCGACGGCCTTCACGATCATGCGGGTGGCCGCATTCCTGTTTTTCATGGCGGCAAGCACCTACAGCTTTGCGGGACAGGGCTTCCTGCTCACGCCGGAACTGAAATCCGGCGCCCGCTGGCTGCCATTCATACAGGTCGCTATCGCGCTCTGCGCACTGCATCGCGCGACGGTGCCGCTGATCGGCGTCGGCATGTTGGGTCTTTATGCGACGGCGATCTCGCGATTTGGCGCGTTCCACCTGCTCGACTAC
>Ga0075366_10000266_pt1 | contig 23138 bp, 31 predicted proteins | sample EndMethybrTD3031_FD_72351 | JGI IMG/M metagenome (GOLD analysis project Ga0075366, IMG submission 72351) | Populus endosphere microbial communities from Tennessee, USA - Endosphere MetaG P. TD hybrid TD303-1 | ecosystem: Host-associated > Plants > Roots > Endosphere | place: USA: Tennessee...
CAGGGCCATGGCCCTGCGTCGTGGCGTCAGGTCATAGTGCGCGGCACTGGCTCTCGGTCGCAATTGGGCCCACTCCCGCTTGAGACCGATCCGTGCGGCGAATGCGTGGAGCTCCTCCGCGCTACGATCACTCACCATGTGGCACCAGCGTGACGAGGGTAGCCCCCTCGTCAGCTCCGCGCTGTAGCTCGTGATGCCATCTACCAAGATCATGGTGAGACCTCCACCTTCAGTAGAGGCTCCCCGCCCCACCATCCCCACACCCTCATGATAGTTCCTGCGCCGTGACAGGAGCCTCCCTGATCCGAGCCCTCATCTGATCAGTCCGTCGTGCCACGATCTTCTTGACCAACTCTGGCGACTGCTGGGGATGCACGGTCATCGGGACACCGATGGCCGCGAGAGCGAACTCAACGAGCCCTGCGATCGTCATTCCCCGACGATCCGCCTCTTTCCGGAGGACCTCATAATTGAGGCGGTTGAGGGAGACGCAGCGCCGGGTCTGCTTCTTGGCCATGCCCATGAGTCTACACCACGGGACTGACAGCCACGCAGGTGCTGCTACCTGGAATGTTTCTTGGCAACCTTGGCCGCTCTCTCGGCCACCGCATCAGCTTCCTCAGCTCTGTCATCGATACGCTGAACCTCGAACTCCCACGCATTCCACGCGGCTCGCTCTTCCGGCCACTTGCGTCGCTCTTCCTTGGGTGTCCTGAGCCACTGCCGCCACGACCGATCCTCCTCATGAGCCCAGAGTGCATTCGCCGCCTTCTTGGCAGCCCCTGCAGCCTCAGCCGCAGATCCCACTGCATGGGCCACTAGATAGAGACCGAGACCACCAACGACAAACCATAGAGGCCCTAGATGCAATGAATATGAGGAGGTTGGATTATCTGCACCAAGTCGGACATCCCTGGTCCGTACTGGAGCAGCCATCCTCCATGGCTGGAGGCTACCTGGTTGATTCCCGTATTGTCCACGCGCGTTCATCGCGACAAGCCTACCACCTCAGGAAGATCCCCAACACAATCATCATGCAAGATGCACGAGCGCTGCATTGACCGTGGCCTTGAGTGTCTCGTAGATCGGAACCCCACTGCGATGAGCGTGATAGCGTATGTGTCCGCTCGAGAAGGCTCCCAGGGGCATACCCAGCACGATCCGATGGGGTGCTCGAACCAGCTCACGACTGACCTCAGCTCTCGTCGTGAAACCTGGGAGTGAATCAGAGGCATCTCGCCCCGCAGTTGCGAAGGGCATCCAGAACATCACACAGCGCACCCCCTCGATACCTGTCGTCTCCCAGTCGAGAATGTTATAGGACGCCGGGCGCATACCAGGGACCGGACAGTCGTCGTCAGCAAAACGATCAGCAGCGGCCTCACAGAATAACCTGTCACGAAACTCAGGGATGATCACCATGCCCGAGAACCCGCGGTCTTCGAGTAATCGGAGAGCCTCCAGCCGCCAGCGGGTTCGATAATCCGCCGATGTCGGTCCAGCTAGGAAGATCGAGGGCCTCCCATCCGTGAGGAGGGCCGTAGACAGGTGATCATCATAGAACAGGGTCTGCACTGCCCTGATACTAACAGTTCACAGCTTCTCGTTCCACCCGTCCGCATCGATCGCCACAAATCCGCGCGACGTCAACTCGAAGTGCCCCTTCACATTGGTGGGCCCGAACCTGTTCTTGCTGGAGCAGTGCAAGATGCGCTCGTTGCCCTCGAATTGAGAGCCCCGATCCAGCTCGAGTACCACATCAACATCGTGCTCGATCGTCTTGGGCCCCGCAATGTCTCCGTCACTCGTCACGTGGCCAATGAGCCAAATCGCCGTGTCCGTCGTCTTGGCGTATTGAACCAGGCGCGCCGTACATTCCTTGAGCTGCATGGTGGAGCCTGCTCGTCCATTGACGTCGTCACATAACATCTTCTGGATCGAGTCAACCGCGATCGTCTGTGCACGCATCGCTCGGGCATGTGCGAAGATCCTATCGAGGTTTCGCTCGGCAAATACGTAGAGGCGGCTCGACAGTGCTCCAATACGACGCGCTGTTGCCGCAACCTGCTGCTGTGTCTCCTCACCCGTGACATAGAGACACCGATGACCCAGGCCCTTGAGCATCTGGAGCGTTAGCGACGTCTTGCCGATACCTGGGGGAGACGCGAGCAAGACAACTGACGCCACGACGAGTCCCCCGCCAAGCACGTAATCGAGTGGAGCCAACCCCGTCGAGTCGCGCACGAACGTGTCCTCCGCGATCTCCGAAATTGGGACCGGGACCGGTCCCGAGGCTGCCGATCCAAGATCGATCAATTCCTGGACAACCGCAATTTCGGGCTTGGGCGTCGGGAGGCGAGCAATCGAGAGCTGTGGCCGTGACGGCTCGACTGACTCCTCAACAATTTCTGACAGATCCGTCTCCTGTACTGCAGGTGCATGATCCTCGTTGGCACCCACAGTCAAGATGATAAGACCTCGCAGCGACAGACAGCTCGCGCAGCGAGCCGCCCAAGTGGCATGCACATGCTTGCAATCGAGACAGACGAAACGACGCTCAGGCGCAGGAACACTCATGACACCAGCCGGTAAATAGGCCTTCACGTTGTCCTGAAACGTAGCGCAACACGACGGTTGACGTCACCCTCGTGCATGAGGACCCCACGAGATCTTCCAGGACACACGATTCACAAACACGCGTCATGCTACACTCCGCAGGCCCCACGGGTTGCAATTGCAGGGAGGGGGCCTGGGGTGACTCTATTCTTCAGGGTAACAACCGATGCGCGAGGTGCGCGAGGTGCGGTGCCATTACGACCTTGGCACCTGTTGCCTGAAGCTGTCGGGCACTTGCCACCACCGCATCCTCATACACCTGCTGTGACGTGGGACTCAGCATCTCAGCGTGTGCTTGCGACGCAGATCCCTGTACATCTGCACGCCGCGTAGAGAGTCCTCGCACGTCAGTACGGCGCGGCTGAGATGCAAACCTCCGCGCTTCAGGCGGTGCAAAATCTCGTGGCTCCGCATATTGGGAGGCCTGTGGCGGCAGGAGCCCCCGCAGCTCAGCATGCCGGGGGGCCCGCGACTCAGTGTACTGAGGAGCCTGCGACGACATGAAGTCCCGCGGCTCAGCGTACCGGAGGGCCTGCTGCGCCACGAGACCCCGAGGCTCGGCGTACTGGGGGGCCTGCGGCGACATAAGGTCCCGTGGCTCCGCGTACCGGGGGACCCGAGGCTCGGCGTACTGGGGGGCCTGCGGCGACATAAGGTCCCGTGGCTCCGCGTACCGGGGGACCCGCGGCTCGGTGTACTGGGGAGCCTGCTGCACCACGAGACCCCGCGGCTCAGCGTACTGGGGGACCTGCTGCGCCACGTACTGGGAAGTCTGCTGCTGCACTACAGGCTCCTGTGTGGCCCCCAGCTGCCCCATCTGACCCCCCGGAGATGGAGGAGATGGAGGCGAGGGTCCTGGATCATCTCCCGGCCCTGATCCAGGCGCCTGCTCAGGCTTGGGACTCCTGGGCCACATGAGCCAGATTACCGCCCCAGCACCCACCACGAGTGCGAGCTTGATCCAACCGCTGCCCCGACGTTTGGGTCGTTGGACGAGCTGACCCTCGCCATAATAGCCGCGACCGTATCCAACTCTCATGCCACATTCTCCTCACAGGGCCAAGATGGACCGCTCATGGCTGAGCCCTCTGGTAAGCAAGAACGCGAAATTCCTCAGCATTGCGGATGTGCCAGCCGAGTGTACCACGACGGGCATACTCGTAGAGACGCGCCACATCTGGGGTCTCATACTCGACGAGACCGTTCGAGTAGACAATCTGCCAGAGGCCTTCCCTGGTGTGCTTGACGCGCTTTCCCTGCGTGAGCTCGCGCCCCGCCTTCTTTCGCGTGACGAACTCGAGCCAATGAGCGATGAACTCGAAGCGGGGCATCGTCCGTGCCTGCTCCTCGGTGATCATGTTCTGATCAAACGTTTTTATCTTCTTGGTCGCACGATCGAACGGGACTCGAGAGATTTTTGGATTCAGCCTCTTGGCAAGCTCCCTGCCCGGGGCACGTGACCTTTTCCCCCGCGACTGACGCACGGTCAACTTCCCCCATTACTGAGCTGGAGGTGCGGAGATGTCGATCGCTTCGCGACGTCTTCCCAGGGCAACGTCTCCACGTAGCTGATCGCCGCCTGACACAGTAGGGCGAGCCCCTCACGGGCCATTCCCACATCGGCATCGATGCCGTGCCGCGCACTCGCATAGGCGAGCGCCGCGAGCTGTAACGTCGAGCTGTCGCCCTGCGCTGGAAGATCAGTCCGACGATTCACCAGCTGTGTCCCGAGCGTTCCCACAAACTCGATGGCGGCCTGACACAGGCGTGCCAACCCTGCACGGGCCAGCTCCACATCGGCATCAACCCCGTGTCTCGCGCTGGCGTACCCAATCGCCACCAGCTTGAGCTTCTGCCGGGCACGGCCAGCAGCGAGAGGATCACCACCACTACTGGTACGTGTATGGGCCGGCATCCAACCGATCTTTTACCACGAAAAACCCAAGATCATGGTGGATTTCAGGAGGACGACGGCCCGACGGCTCAACAAGCAAGTCAGCCGTCAGATTCAGGGTTGAGCTGCGTCCATCCTAGAGAAAGAAACAAGGAAGCCACATGATCAAACACCGCGACAGTCACGTCGATCATGGACTTGACGACGCGCAAATCTGCTACCTCCTCGATCGCTTCGCCCTCCGTGACACTTTCTTCCTAGAAACCATCGAGCTCCCCGAGGAGCTCGGGACCGTGCCCTGTGGTCTTTGGGGCCCTGCCATGGGAGATCCGCCGATCACAGAGGCTGAAGTCATCCATGCACCCCGCGGCACGCGCCCCTGGACATCCCGCCTCATTGAGAGGCCGTTGAGACCCTCACACCTGGTCACCGTGATCGCGGGGCCCCATGAAGAACGGTGCCCCCTCTGTCAAGGAAATGGCTGTGCTCCGGGCAGCCCAAAATCCTGTGAGGCGGGCAAGCTCAGATATACGTGCGTGCTCTACACCGCGTTCGGCGGGCCACCTACTCCCCAAGAGCCCGGAGATCCAGGCTGCACGGATCTTGCGGCAAGCATCGCGTTCTGGCGCTCGCATGCACTTACGAAGTAGCATCAGGGGAAGACCAATGGCAAAGACTCCAACCCAGCTCGACCGCGAAATCAAGCAGGCCCTCGCAGAGCGGGCCCAGCGTGCCTATGGCGTGGACACCATCCGACCCCGTTCGCACACCGGTCAATCCCTCCCGATAAATCGGCCCCCACCCCAGCATGGTGTCGACATCATCAGACCGCGCACTGGTACTGGTACTGGCCAAGCAGCTCTCATTGACCGTCCGGTCCTGTATGGCGTCGACACCATACAGCCACGCGGACGAGCAGGTCAGCCTGCCTCGATGAGTCGCCAGCCCCCTGCACTACACGGCGTAAATACCATCAAGCCACGGCGATCTACCTCCCATGCGCAGAAGAAGATCGCCAAGACCAAAATCATGCATGTCGTCCAGGGTAATTACGGCTACGGACAAGGCTGGGAAGATCTCACAGCAGATGACGAACCTAAGGAAGCACTAGCACGACTGCGAGAGTACCGGGAGAACGAGCTCGGCGGGAGGTTCCGCCGAATCCGTCGACGCCAGAACATCCAGACCTCCCATGCACGGAAGAAGAAGCTCGATCCGCACGAGACCCGGAGCCACCTGGAGGCTGCGGGTGTCGATTTCTCGCGTGACTTTCATGAGCTGCCGAGGAGCAATGTGGAGCTCCTCCTGAACGCTGCGCGCGCCGCGGGCTACCGCAAGCGCAAGGATGCCCCCGGCTCGACGGCGCGGATGTACTTCCAGTACCTGAGTCGACTCAGGTGATCCTAGGCCCTCAGGATCGCGACAACGTCATCGATTTCAAGCACCTCACCACAGGGCCTGAGCCACGCTACCTCGCCGTCAATCGGTGTCTCGATGGGAAACTCGCACTTCATCACCTCACAAATCAGGAGGGTCGCTCCAGCACGTACGTGTTGCCCTACGGCCGTCGAGTGCACCCACACACTGCCTCCCACAGGAGTCCTGACTGCATGCTCGGCCACTAGAAGACACTGCCGCGAACGTACACGCGCAGCTCCCCCGTGGGCTGTGAACCCGTGTTCTTGACCTCGACACAGAGGAAGCTCCCGTAGATCGTGACGAAGAACTTGCCCGTTGCTCCCTGCCTCTTCGGATCATAGAGCAGTCTCAGGGCCTCACCATCGTAATGGAGCTCGTGGATGTTGTCGTCACGGATGATCCGCCCATCAGGGCCGATCTCATCATTACTGAACATGATTGCGAACTCGAGCGACTGGTCACTGGCGATCGTCCCGTAGAAGCGTGTGAAGGGTAACGCGTCATGATAACCAGCAACCAGATCACCAGGGTTGATTGGCTCTCTGAACCGATTGATCTCCGAGAAGGAGCGTCCAAGAAAATCAGGGCCCGTGCTGATCGCCCTGTCCGAGGTGTGCAGTGGCAATGGTGGTGCAGGCTGGACCCATGCGAGGACCAAATTATCGGAATTCTTTGGATAATGGGTCATGGGCATGATGTCTTATCCTCACGATTCAAACAGCGCGATTCCGATTAGCACGACCCGCGTCCTTCCGAACTGCGTGCAGTACCACAGCTCACGAAGGCTAACACGATCATCCCACGAGGTGCCGCACGCGACGTCGAACCATATCCTCTCACCGAGCGAGAGCCACAATGTATTCGTTCCCGTATTGCGGAGTGAGACCTGGCGTGTGAGCATGGGAAACGTAAAATTCTGTACCGTGCTATTGGCACGGAGCACCGCAGCCATTGGCTCACCAGCATCCGCAGGTAATGTCATTGCCATATCGCTGCCCTCCCTACTCTTGGGTGGAATGAAGGTCAGCGCTATTTACGTCACTCGTAATAAACGCTCGCCCGTATCTATCCTCGAGCCGTACTACATCGTCCAGCTCAGGTGTCGATACCTCAAGCACGTCAGTATCCTCGATCGCGGTCATCCGGTGCCGTAATCCGGGTGCGATGTGGAAGGGTTCTCCCGGGTACAGCTCACGGGTACTCGGAGCTTCGCCCTCAGCGAAAAACTCCAGAGAGATTCGCCCCGTGAGGACCATAACTGTCTCATCCTTGGCACGGTGGTACTGGAGCGAGAGTGCCTCACCAGCCCGTACATGGAGGATCTTGCCGACATAGTGCTCCGTCTTGGCCCAGATCACCTCATGGCCCCAGGGTTTGTCGATGACCAGACCTCTCTGCATGTCGTCTCCTTTATCACACAAATTCTCCATGTTTCCACACCTTGTATCACTCTAATGCCCTGCGCTCAGGACAAAACGATCCCTCAAGTTCGGGTATACCTCCAGGGATGCTCCTGGTGCCCTTCACGCACCTGGTCCTCAGCCACAACGAGATCGGTCTCCACCGGGGCCGACGCTGGGGTTTCCGGGACATCTTTGGCTTCCGCACGCTCTACAACCTGCCCTTCCTCAAGTTGGCCGCCAGAGTCAAGAGTGCCTACGAGGGTAGGGACGTGCCAAAACACGAGGGCTGGCCCGCCCAGTGCGAGGCTCTCCGCTGGCTAGTGGACAAGGGGAGCCGCGGAATCTACGAGCTCGATGAGGGCCCCATCCAGATCCGGTACACCCCCCACCAGCGCTATTACATCTGCGATGGGAACCATCGTGCCCTAGCCCTCTACGTCATCGGAGATAGGGGTATCCGGGCCCAGATCAAGCACTGATCAACGCCACCCCAGAGCATTGACCAGGTGCCATGCCAGGTGTGCGCGCCAGGTCCGACAGATCTGCCGTGCCCGCGACATCCGCATCGAGGGTTCATGGCACGCCATGACGAGACCACCGAGCCTCCGGTAATAGGCGACGTCTCGACTCACCATGTCCACACGGCCCGCCACAACACAATCGACACTCGCTGCCACCATGGCCTGCGGTACCAGGTGAGCATACGGCGTAGTTCGAGCAGCCGAGCTCCTTCAGAAGCCGTGATGCGTCCAGAACTGACGAGCTCCAAGATGCTCACACCCTCACGGTTCCTCCCTGAGCTTGGCCGTGACGCCACGGAACTCACCGGCCACGTCGGCCGCACGCTCCGCATCGGCGGTTCCCGCGATGTACGCCGAGAGCTTTTGTGATGGGAACCAGTCGCGAAACAACTTGGTGACCTGGTGTGGCTCATAACCGGCCGCGTACATGCGCTGGCGAAGAACGTCGCGGTAGGCACGGGCCGTGTCGGGGTGGTTGAAGCGGAGCCAGACAGTCTTCATCGGCGCGGCTCCTTGGCCAGGGGTTAGCTATTTACGGTGAACACTAGGGCAGTAATGCGGCCAGGACCAACACGCTCACGATCGTCTGCCCTTACTTGGGAGTCTGCTCAGTGCATATCCCACTCCAACGGCTGCTGCACCTATGACACCCCAGCCGAGCTTGTTTGACTCTCGCTGGGGCCTCATGGGGCGCCGAGGAGGCAGGACCTCGCGCGTCAACTCCCGCTGCCAGTCAATGGGCTCTCCAATCCCGACCCGATGTGGAGAGTAGGTGGGGGTTTCCACGAGCTCTGGCACATCGACTTTGACCTCGACGGGTTTGATGGATTTGACAAACTTGCCCCCCTTCCCGCGGGGAGGCAGCTTCCTGGGCTTCTTGGGCGCCGTCACCGGCACCAGCCTACCACAACCCCTCCTGGGACCTCTCTTTCATGACGCCTGAGTACTCTCAAGACTGTGATAAGATTGAGTCATGTCCGCTAAGGCACGACGAACCAGCAGACCTGAGATCACCCCCTCCGGAAGCTGGCGCAGCCCCCGCGGCAAGCTCTTGTCTACGCAGGATCAGATCCTGATCCCACTCTCTGGAGAAGACCTCGCTGCCCTGCACCGGGCCATTGATGCAGCCATCTCCCACCTCGACGAGGCCCGCATTCTAGAGGATCGCGTGCCATTCGCCGAGCGCCTGGTCCGACTTCAGGAACAGGGACGTATCAACGGACTTACCGTGAGGCGAGATGACCTCAACGCCCTGTATCGGGCACTCCACGTCGCGGCAGGTCACATCGATCAAGTCCGAGGTCCTGACAACCAGGCTGCCTTCATCAGACGACTGGCCCAGATTCAGAGAACTGTGATTGACGCGGTCGGGGATCACGATGATGTTCCCATACAGGAACGCGGGCACTGATCCTTCGCTCAGGTTACTCTTACAGCATGCCTAACCACACGCGCCGCATGAATGAGCACGACGCGCTCCGAGAAACAGCGTTGGCTTGTCGCAACTGTGACCGTTTCCTCATGCTCAATAATGAGGTGCACTTCGCTCCAGTAGGCCTGCAGCACGTCGCCATATGCGTGTGCGGCGTACGGGCCGGACTCATGCGGAAGATGGCGGGCGCGTGGGAGATCGTTTGGATCCAGTTCCCAGAGCCTGTTACCGCACGGGTGATCGAACCAAAGAGCCGAGGAGCAGTTCCGTGAGCCGCGCGCAGGGACCCGTGAGAGGCCATAACCGGCAACAGCACGTCAACAGATTTCGAAAAAACATTGTGGTCGATCGTGGCAGCAACGAGGACCAAGATCGCTGGATCGCCGAGCTCGAAGCTGCCGAGACCGCGGAGAACTTTCCACCTGGTGGAAGTGTGATCCTCGCCGAGTCACCGGCGCATGCCTTGGAAATCGTCTACAAGATGAAGGCCCGCGGACATCGAGCAATCGCTCATGGCATTTATGTCCGTACGACTTATGAAATATGGAAGAAGTGATGCAAGGGCCTGCTAACGCCGGACATCAAAAGCAATCGTGATTCGAGGCAGATCACCAGGATAGTTTGGCACCCAGTGCCATGTCTCACCACGACAGACCACGAGCCGTCCCGGGTGTGGATCGACTGCCAGCTCTTGGCGAGGATTGGTGCGAACCCAGCGTTCATCACATGGACACTCGAACACCGTCGGAGTGATGGCGCCTGGACTGCCCACGGTTACGTAATAAATTCCGGTGAGCGCTGCTGCCCGGTGCTGGTGGCGGGGATGTTTGCTCCCCAACCTATTCACCATTGCCCAGCCCACCAGAGATCGTACGCCGATGGCCCCCATGATCACCTGCTGCAGCTCCTGGACTGGGGGGTCAGGCCACAGAAAAAAGTCCTCACCCGACTTCCAGCCACCAACGTTGATCGATCCAGTTTTCCGACCCCGATCATTCTGCATCCGTCCAAGAATAACCTCCACCAGGGCCGGACATAGATCAGGTCGGACATTGTCGAAGACAATGGGTTGAGGGCGGCAACTCTCCAGGAGCTGTCTAAAATCCATGATGTTCGTCGTAGTGTTTGTCATTTCCATAAGTCCATCAGCCTCAACATTTTGAGGAAAATTTCAAGACTCTTCAGCGCCATAAGATTTGACCTCTGTGATAGGGGACCCGAGGAGCCGATCAATCTCCCGCTTCGTCGCCGCCCGAGCATCATTCATCCGGTAGACACACCGCGCCAACTTGATGAATGTCGGGCCAAAGTCCCCAGCACTCTCACAGCCACGGATGTCCTCCTCCACCTCCCAGAGTCGAGCATTGATCCTAAGCAGTTGGTTAATCAATTCATGCAGCGCCGCATCGAGCGTGAGCGCCTCGACGAGCTTCTCGTGTCGATCTAGCTCCATCCGCGCAATTGTGAGCTTCTGTGGGTCCTTGATACACGCACTCTTGAGTCGCAAGATAGTCGTGCGATCGATGAGCTCCCCTGGAGATATCTCAATGAGGATCTTGGTCAAGACACTCACTCTCCAGATACCACGGCATCTTGGAGGGCCCGTTCCCACCGCCCCCGTACCGCACTGACGACGCGTGTGACATCAATGCCGCCCATGCAGGCGTGCTGCGGTACAGCATAGGACTGCCCAGGCGGATTGATGCAGGGTCCGCGGGGCATGCGAGAGATTGCTGGATCTTCCCGAAAACAGGGTTGGCAGTTCAGCCCTAGGCTGATATTCGTATTATGCTCGTACCCCATGGCACTGACCTGTGTGGATCCCCACAGGATGATCGCGGGGACCCGCCGCACGCAATGGCCATCCTCCCAGAGGTAGTGTGTCAGGTGATTTGCAAAGGAATCTAGACCGAGATGAAGTGAGGCATTTGCGAACAGTGCAATAGTGGGAGAGAGTGGAGCTCCCATGAAATCATGGAGAGCTCCCTCAATGAGGGGCTCACTTGCCTCACCAATTTGGTAGATCGGAATCTCGGGGCATGCCCGCACGACCTCGGTCCAGCGCTCGATTGGCCAATTCTTGTAAGAGGACCAACCTGTCTTTACCTGCAGTGTTGCATAGGGTGCGCTCGTTCCGAGAGGTCTTGGCGGTAATGGCAGCCGCAGGGGCGTCACCGCTCCCGGATCAAGTCCCAGCTCTTCCGCATAGTAATCAAGCAAGTGTCGCCGCATCGGCTTCTCAGGATAACCCTCATGCAGGGGATAGCCGATGAGGTTGAACGCTCTCGTATACCTCCCTGCATGGAGAGAGCTTGCATCCCTGACCTCGGTGACTCCAGCCGCCAAGATGAGCCCTTGCAACTTGGAGCCGATACTCGGGTGACAGTAGTAGTGGATATCATGATAGGGCCATGCCCTGCGGAGGAGTGGCACAAGATTAAGTGTCATGATCACATCACCAATGGCGCCTGGCCGACAGATCGCGACTGCTGCGCCCGGGGCCCTCATTATGGTGCGGACATTAACTTCGCCATCGTCTTCGCCCTCGTCTTCGTCTTCATAGAGCTCACCACGCCGGAGGCGTGCGATCCGGTCATCCCACTCATCATCGTGGCCACCAATCTTGTTCCTCGCATGGAGGGCCCAATGGAGAGCCTTGTCAGCATCTCCCAGGTGCTCGTAGCACCACGAGATGAGGCGTGGAGGTTGATCAGTGTACTTGTCAGGCTCTCGCAGGAGCAGTGTGGGAGGTTGGACCTTGCCTGGGGCGTGCAGCGCATGATCGATCGCCCCATGATAGTCATGCTGGTCATAGGCCCCGTATGCCAGCTCCATCCAGAACTCAGACCAATCGGGCGCCTCGACGAGAGCCTGGTGGGCAGTCACCCGTGCAGCGCCAAAGTCCCCCATCCAGCGCTGACACCGCGCCTTGTAGAGATGAGCGAACAACCACTCATCACGAAAGCCAGTACCAAATGAGATCCGTCGCTCGTACCATGGGATCGCCTCGGCGTATCGACGGGCATCCCTGTAGGTGTTCGCCAGGTAGAACGCCGTGCGCGAAGATGGAGTCTCCGTAAATTCCTCTAGCAAGATACGCAGATTTCGATCGTTCGAGCTCTCACCAGCTCCAGGCTCTGCATGATGACGTACCACCGCATCAGCGAGGATGTGCGCGGAGTGTCCGCCATAGGTCGGATACTCATGGCACCGACCCTGGAAGTGAATGCCTAACCGAGTCTTCCACACACGATGCTGCACCCAGCGGCTCCGACCACTCTCGATTTGCAGACCAAAAACGTCGTGCTGATCCCAGTAGATTGCCCGACGCAGTTGATCTGGAGTCAGTAACTCATCATCGGCATCCATCCAGAACACATAATCAGCTCCACGTGCCTCGATCTCTCGGACAAAAATGTTGCGCGCTTGACTAAAATCCCAAATTCTCCAGTCGCCTGTTGCATCTCGTCGCGAGGCATCCGTGTACATCTGCGCGAAGACCGGCAGCTTCGTTGTCCTGCGCGCGACATCGAGGGTTGCATCCGTCGAGCCAGTATCAATAAGCACAATACCGTCAGCCACAGCCTCGATCGAATGAAGGCACCGTGGTAAGTCCCGCTCCTCATTCTTCACGATGAGACCAGCATAGATCAGGGGTTTCTTCACGAGCGGCTTTAAGATCAGGTCTCGTTGTCCCGCGCTGTTCAATGGATACGTCTGCCGCACGGTGAACAAGTCACCCCCGCGAGCCAGCAGCTCGAGGAAGCTCGATAAACTGTAGAAGAAGGGATGGATCATATAGTGGCTGGACGTGAGGTCCCGCTCAAAGCCGCTGACATCATGATCGGGTAACCGGACGAACAGAGTTCCATCATCAGAGATCAGTTCTCGCAACTTGCGGAGAGCCCCCATGGGGTCATACATGTGCTCAAAGACATGGACCATCGTGATGAGGGAGAACTTCCCCCATGACTTGATCTGATCCTCAGGAGCTAGCTCAAAGTCCGCCATGAGCATAGGTACATCTAGCTCCTGACCATACTTAGATACGAGCTCAGTGTTGTCCATTCCATACGCCTCGCAACCGAGCGCTCGCAGACAGTGCGGGAGGTAGGGGTACCTTGATCCCACATCAAGTGTCCTGGCCGGTAGTCCCCTGAGCCAGTCACGAAACAGCACGGTCGCGAGAGATCTGTTGACAGCTCTGTCAGACTCACTCATCAGATGTGCCCTGGATCTACCCTGAGCATCCTGCTCATGCGGCCCCTCGTACGTCTTTGGGGGCATCGGAGCTTGGAACCAACAGGCGCAGGAGGGACACATCCAGTATGGAGAAGATGCGTGGCGGCTCGAGGCGAAAGCAGCACAAATTGGACAAATAGGACTCTGATGCTCTGTGCGTTCAATGCTCGTCATGGCAGCGCCCTCAGCTTCCATTTCTTTGGAGGCACTTGCTGGAGGGCTCCCTCAGCCTCAGAGTGCTGTGAGTCAGAGACAGGTCCAAACTCATCGAAGAAGCTGACCTGCCACTTACCCGCAAATTTCGTCGACGGATGAACGATAGATGACTTACGGCTATCTAGCCTTGATACAAATTCCGCCCCTCGAAATTCTCCAACAATCTTCCAGTCACAACGTCTGATCCCAAAAGCAAGAGTTCGGCAGACAACGCGCAGTGGAGATTTGCGGGAGAGCACTTCCTTGATTTCGCGATCAGGCTGTGCCGCACGCTTATTCTCCGACATGAGTCATTCATCCTTTCTTTAAGGAGGAGGCTCCATATCCTTGATAAGTTGACCGTCGTACCAATCGCGATGCTCGACGGCGCGATCAACATCTGGGAACCTCCCACCAGCCGTCAGGTGAGCCCGCAACGCCCGAAGATTCGGCGTGAACTCCGTCGTTCGACGCCGCCCAAAACGCTCGATCGCGGCGTGTGACTTATCCTGGGGAGAAATACCCTTGTCCCGGCGAACCAATCCATGCTCACAACCCACGGATCTCTCCTGGATAACGCCGAGCTCGGGACGAAAATCAACACGACGCCCGTGATGTGCAAGCATGAGCCCGAGGATGTAGTCCTCACCAGACAGTGAGTCCACACCCTCCTCAAAGCCATTCACATCGAGGAGCCATGCTAGCGGTAAGGCGACGGAACAGCCATAGAGCCATCCGCCGCCACAGTCCCGCCTGCCCTCAGGATAGCGCTGCAGGCGGTGATCAACAGAAATTTTTCCATTCTCATGCTTCTTGTATCCACCAGCAACCACGCTGGATCGCTCAGACTCGGCGCGGCGGAGAGCTCCCAGCCAAGTTGGTGCAAGGTGACAACGGTCGTCTAGGAATACGAGATAGTCCGTACTTGCCAGGGCAATCCCCGTATTACGGGCATTCGCCACGGCCCACCACTCTCTGGCCGTGATCCGCTGGGGACCCTGCCAGACACAGGGTTTTGGACGAGTCTCTTGGAGACGCGTGATACAAGCGGTTGGTCTGTACCCAATCTCGACCGCTGATCTGCCCCGCGTATCGATAACAATCAGCTCGAGAGCTACGGTTCCTCGATGGGCCTGAGACTGTTTTTCGAGGTCCTCGATCAACCAGTCGAGTTGGGGCTCAGATCGGCCAGTGATGTAGATAATCGTCGCGCGCACGTGTCGATCTTACCTCGCCAGCGCCATCTAACGTCAAGTCAACATGTAGTGCCAAGAGGGCAACACACCTTGGACGGTTTCAGCCCAAAACGTTTCGACCGTCTCGAATTCGTTGCAGTACCGTACCGGTGCCCAGGGGATGGAGCTCTCGAAAACCAAGAGAGATCGCCAGATCCCTCGCACGCCCGACGTGCCCGCCAGCCCACGCAAGATCATCCAGGATCAGCACGCCTCCGAGCTCCACGGCACTTGCAAATTTCGCCACATCACGCACGGCCTGCTCACCATGGTTGCCATCGAGGTGGAGCAGCCCGATCGATCCAGGTTCTGGTGCTGGGGCTTCATCCGAGGCCATGGGAATAACGTCGCACAGCCTCGTTAATCCATGGCGCTCAAGACGGGCACGGAACAGCGTCTCAGCTGCCTGATGAGACTGGGCTCCCCACCAAGCTCGATCAGCTTCATCCTGCCCAATGAGACTTGCCTCCACGGACCAGGCATCGATTGCGATACATCGCCGCATCGTCGGTGCGCTTCCACGTGCAGCTTCGAGTTTCTCCAGGGTCCGCAGGGCAAGGAGCATCGGGATTAATGAACCACCGATCCACACACCAACTTCACAGATCACGCGGGGTCGGAGTGCCAACACGAGAGTCGCAAGAGACTGGGCCTTGACGCCATCACACCAGTCACCACCCTCATGGAGCACACGTGCAATTTCACCCATGAGGGTGCCGCACCAATCTCCACCACTCACGATCGTATGCTCCAGGAGGTCAAAAAATTCAGGAACCGCGGAAGGCGGCCCTTTCCCAGGTTCATCAGCCGTGTCTCCTGAGGGCAGATCATCAGGACCCCGAGGAACACTACAGTGAGCTGACCGCCGTGGGCCCCGGCGCTGGAAGGTGAGCCACGCGACTGTGTCGAAATAGTCCTGCATCCAGGGCTCCAAACCATGCTGTGCTGCAGCAGCCTCCCCGTCTTCCCGCCGAATTTCGCCCCAGCCCCACCACGCATTCTGACTGCCCTCAACATGATAGTCATGGGCCGCGATCACATCGCCAACCTTGCAATAACGTGCAAACGTGGAGAGCTCTCGCGGCTTGTTCCCACCGTCGCACAAAACATAACACACGCCAGGCTCCGCAATCAGCGCTCCAATTTCTGCTTCGGCTGCCCAGATGTCTCGGGTGCGAAACTCAATGCCGAGAAAACGCCCCAGGGGAACCAGACGCTCCTCAGGAGCCTGGCTGATATCGTACGAAATCAGCCGTGCCCCAATCTGGTGAGTGTGCAACCCCAGAGCAATGGTGAATCCCCCATTGCATGTGCCGATCTCCACGACACGCGCTGGGGGATATCGCTCCATTGCGTAGGACCAAGTGGGAACAGCCAATCGATTCTGCGCCATCGACATGCCAAATTGCTGGCTGGCTGGTCCAACAGCATCATAGAGGGGGATGATTCGGGGTGTTCCTGTAATAGCCTCATCGCGAGCGTCGGTCATGTGGGGCCAGTGTAGTCCTCTTGGGGGAGCGGAAGCCACAAAAGCCGACGAGACAAGACTGTCACCCATTTTGAGGAGTGGCAGGCCATCCACCTCGTGGACCCCAAGCTTCGCGAGCTCGCGCTCTTCCCTGTTTTCAGGGAACCTCCTCTTCCCCCCACTTACGTAGATAATAGGCCCGATTAGCAGCCAAACGCTCGTGAAACCAGGCTAATTTCGATCCCCGCCAGCCCTGATAACCATCCGGATCGTGCTTACCATGGACGATCCCCGTGGGAGCTTGCTGCCGTCCAGGGTAGATGGACACCTCCGGTGTTGTTGGCCATTCCTCGACATCGACAGAAGCCAGCCGCAAGCGCCGTCGGTAATCAGTATCTTCAAAATAGACCGGATAAAACTCCTCGTCGAACGGTCCAACAGAGCGCCACACAGCATGCTCGACGCGGAAGCAACCGAACCAGTAGGCCAGCACGACGGGAGCCGCTGACATGAGGATCCTCTCAAAGGTATCCGGGGCCACGGCCAGATCAGCGTTGAGCAAGATAGCAGGTGTCGGCTCCGTGAGCCGCTGAATCAGGTTCCAAGAACCCGCACAACCCAGGTTCCGCTCAGGCTGGATGACGTCCACGCGTAACTTGCCGATCCCCACACCAGGGAAGTCGGAGAGCTCCTCATCGCCGTTGTCCACGATGAGGACTCGTCGCGGAGCGCGAGAGCTCGCGAGGATCGCCCGAAACGTCTCAGCCAAAACATCCCTTGGCTCATTACAACGCGGCAACCCAACAATGAAGTCCTGCATCAGGGACTATCCTACCATACCAGGACGCAGGTACCGTACATCCAAGAAAGTCAATCACCTCATCTTGGCATAATCGACCGCATCACGGACGATCCGCTCTAGATCTCGCGAGGGACACCAACCGAGCTCCCGCTCCGCGAGGTCTCCATCAGGAAACTTGTTACCAGCCTCCGCGAACAAGGCACCATGCAACACGCATGGATCAACATGCATGATGGACGAATCACTGCCTGTCACCTGCAGGACCAGGTGTGCGAGCCCTAAGATAGGGGTCCGATTCCTGGCATTGCCCAGGTTGTACACCGCATAAGATTGATCAGACCCCTGCGCCTTGCGATGACACCGCACGGCCAGCACGAGACCCTCAGCCACATCAACCACATGCGTGAATGCACGCACGGCTCGACCATCTCCATAGACCGTCAACGGCTCTCGAGCAAGGGCCTGCCCGACGAATCGGGGCACCACGAAACCACCTGCTGCCAACTGACCAGGTCCCGCAACATTGAAGGGTCGCACAATGACGACTGCCAGATCAGAGGAGCGTGACATATTGATCAACGCTGTCTCAGCTGCGAGCTTGGCCGCGGCATACTCGAGGCGCACCGTGACCTCCGCTGGGAACACGCGCGCGTCATGCTCTGCACAGGCTCCCTCTCGACCACCTCCATAAATCTCACTAGTCGAAACATTGCACAGGACAGCTCTATCCCGGAGGGCAATCTCCAGGACACAGTAGGCATCCTCAACCACGCGACGGACAATCTGCCCCGCATGTTGAAGGACCCCAACAGGTCCCACTGGAGAAGCAAGATGATAGATCTCATCAAACTGCCATAATGCAGGTCCCTGGCTCGCCCAGTGCACCACAGTGTCAATGTCGTAACTGAGCGCAGCACCCCAGCTACGGGTGAAGGCTGTTACATCCAGGGCTGTTGACGACATGTCGTCGACAACATGCACGTGTACATCCTCTCCATCCCGGAGGAGACATCCAACGAGGTGTCGGCCGAGAAAACCGAAACCTCCAGTGATAAGTACGTGCCTGGTCATGTGCTCGATCCTGCACCACCACGCCGGAGTACGACACCTGTACCAAGGGGGTATTGCTCTACGAAGCCCAATGCGAGCGCTCGATCACGCGCACGCCGGACATGTCCACCGGGCCAATCTAGATCATTGAGAATTAAGAGGCCGCCCACACGTACAGTCCGCGCCCAGCGCTCAATGTCGTCTACCACCTGGGGCCCGTGATTCGCATCATGATGCAGAATATCAATGACCTGTGGGACAACAGCCTCATCGGAACGCTGCCGCTGCACCCTGCAGTGGACCTGTGTGATTCGATGCTTCTTGAGACGCTCTATAAACGTCTGCCGGGCTCTCTCATGTCCCCTAGGACCCACGGAGCGCCACCAAGCTGCGTTGACACCCTCTTGACCCGCGACTGAGGCCTCTGTGGACCAGGCGTCGACTGCAAGCAGCTGCCCACTGCCCAGGTGTCGCAGGGCAACTACCATCGGAATCGCAGATCCACCCGTCCATACGCCCAGCTCAACGACGAGCTGTGGACGGAGCTCCAAGATTAGAGAGGCGAGCTGAACGGCCTTGTCCGGACTACACCAACCCCCGCCCTCAAGCGCCGCGTCTTCAATCTCTCTCCTAAGATCTGGATGTCCAGCCAGGTACATGCCGTGGGGACGACAGCTCCACCATGGGCTCTTGGGCTGCTTGTGGGACCACTCTGCAGGCCGGATCCCATGTTTTCTCAGGACGGGTGGAAGATCGATCTGATCTCGGGGAAGACCGAACGGTAAGGGTTTTTCACACAGGGGCCATGCGACAAGAGCTCCCCACCAGTCTTGCATCACTGCATCGAGCTGGGAACTGCGCTTTCGCCCCATCATCCCGCACGCCCACAGCCCCCAGTTCTCAGGATGCCCATCTGCATAATAGCGAGAGGCTTGACGAAGGAGCACGGGAGCAGCCTCCGGAGGCAATCCGCGGATGCATGAGATTGTCTGTGCGTAAATACAATCAATATCAGGATTGCGATAGAGGATCAAACCGTCCGGCCCAAGATCTGCCAAGGCCTCCTCAACGAAGTGATCCGATATGAAGTCGCAGTTGGCGTCCACCCAGAGAGTAACATCATACTCATCAAGCGGAGAAGTTTGAGGACCCAATACCTTCAGTTGCTTGGCTGCAAGCCTTGGCGGGAGAGTCGAGGGCGCCAAATGGATGATCCAGTCACTCCGCGAGAGCAGCGACTCATCATCAGTGAAACAGTGAAAATCAACTCCAGGAACAGCAGGATGCAAACGCAGTACATCATACCTACCATAGATGGCTGTATATACCGCAGTCTTCATGGAGCCCTCACGCTTCATCATTTCACTATGGCGCTTCTCTCGAGCATCTCCAATACGGCAGACAGTCGAGTCTCACCAATTTTGCATTCCATGTCATCAACGCCGAATGAGACCACGACCCGATCACCATCAAGGGTCATACCTGCAGCAAATTCAATTCCATGGGGAGCCAACTTCATGGGAGAGCTTGCGGACTTTACCTTGCCCCTTGAATCAACAACATACCAGACATGCCAGTAATACTTGAGACCTTCTACAAGTCTCATTGCGTGCCCAATCCCGAGCCATCTATCATCACCGATCGACACGAGTTGGGTTCCTCCACGAAGATCCGTGAGGACTGATCGTCCAGAAAAAAGATCAGCCGGTCCCCTCCATCTATCAAATGCTGCATGCTCTCGACCGCCTTGATCGTGGGCATTTAGGCTTGACACCGCAAGCTCTTCTGCTCGGCGCTGCGAGCGCTTTCCTCGCTCCAGGGCCCGCGAGGATCCTCGAGTTGCCGGTTGCACATGAGCCCTCTCAGATGCAAGGGGCCCCCTCTCACTGAACAACGCCCCCTCACTGATTGAGTAGAGAAAGCGTGGTTCAGCACAGTTATCAAAGGGCACCCAATTTTTCTGGGGCCTCGTCCCCCAGTCACCACGAATCGGTCGAGCTGCTATGACGTTATACTTGGCGTCAAATGACAACAGGACCTGCTCTGCAAGCTGATTTCGTGGGTGCTTGTCTCGACGAAGATGAAGGGATGCTCCAATACCCTGGAGCCCTCCCTTGTCAGTGCGGAAGATCCTGACATCCTCGTAGCCAAGACTCGGACAAGACGCCCGGCGCTGTTCATCACGTTCGCGCATCTTATAAATCTCAATAGGCCTCCAGGATACCGAGTCAAAAATGACCATCGCATTCCTGGTCCATGACTCTCCAGCCTTTGCATCACGGCCTCTAATCATGCGGCCGTCGGGCATCGCATAATCTGAGCAACGTAAGACACAACGCCAGACAGCACCATCATAATGAACACTAGGATTGAAGGACCACATCTCCTTGTAAGGCCGGAACGAGATATCCGTGACCTTCCAGGGGATCAAATCACTTACTCTCTTCACAAGCGTCTACCGATGAATCTTTTGGAGGATGTCCATGACAGCCGACAACTTCGTCTCACCGAGCTTACATTCCATGTCATCAATGCCGAATGAAACGATAACTTGATCACCGTTAATCACCATTCCAGCCGCAAACTCAATTCCGTTAAGAGCCAGCTTCATCGGCTGGCTCACCGCAAGCATCTTCCCCATTGAATCAACCATATACCAAGTGTGCCAGTAGTACTTCCTACCGCCAACGAACTTCATCTCATGCCCGATCCCGAGCCACCCGTCCTCAGCAACTCGCGAGAGTTGGGTGCCCCCACGTAGCCCCTCATATCTAGGCAGTTGCACTCTTCCCGCACCCATCATGCGGGTATCCCCCCCCATCACATGTCTCAGCGCCGCAGGGCGCGGCGAAGACCGTACGGAAGCTGTGTCCACTGACATCTTCCGACCCCGCATGATCTGCACATCACTGCCACGAATCATCGCCCGTAAATTCGGTCGCCTGGGAGCTGGACGACGATCACCAGCGTTTTCGTTCAATGCCCCTACAGGCTGCGTGGAATCTATCGCTCGCTCGAATGATGTGGGAAGGGAGGGAGACTCCAGGGGAGAAAGGCGCTGGACCGGACAACCGCTGGTTGACGGCTCCACCTTGACCCCATCACCCTGGATAGATCCTCCTGCACCGAACATGACTCCCTTACCAATCGAGTAGAGGAAACGCGCCTCCTGACAATTATCGAACGGTACCCAGTTCTTCTGGGGCACTCCACTCCACCCTGGACCACGGATGGGTCGAGCAGCCACGATGTTGTACTCACCGTCAAACGAGAGCAGTACCTGCTCAGGAGGTTGACTCTGGGCCCCCAGCTGGTTCTGAAGTAGGCTGTCCCCACGTCCCTCCCGCCTGAGGTGAAGTGATGCCGCAATCCCCTGCAAGCCTCCTGTAGCCGTCCTAAACAACCGCATGTCCTCATAGCCAACATGTGGTGTCACTGCACGGGGAAGATTATCTCTCTCGTGCATCTGATAGATCTGGATCGGCACCCATGTTCCAGGATCAAGAATCACCATCACATTCTTGGTCTGTTGTCCCGCTGGTCGAGCCCCACGGCTGCGAATCGCTACTCCGCCGGGCATCGCGTAGTCGCAACAGCGAAGCACGCAGCGCCACAGCTGACCATCAAAGTGGATGGATGGATTGAAGGACCAGTAGCCATCAAGGGGACGAATTGAGATATCCGTCACCTTCCAGGGAATAAGATCCTTTGCAAATTTCATTGAAGGGGCTCTCGTCTGCGGCGCCTATGGCACGCGGAAGACGATACCGTGACCAGGGGGCCCTTGTAAGTGTTTCGGCACCCCCGATAAGACCTGCAGTCAGATCTCAGGCGTAGGCCGCAGCCCACGCGCGGCCAACAGTCTCAGCATTCTGCAAGGTATCTTCCAGTCGATTTTTGAGGCCCCGCTTGCTGGGAGCATTCGCCAGACGCCGCAAACCGCCACCCATCTGCTCGACTGGAAACGTCATGACGCGCTGACGCAGCTCGCTCCAACTCGCGGGAGCTCCCCCCTGGCGCGAGAGCTTGGGAACAAGCTCCGTGATCACGGCAGGTGCGGCATGAATCTGCTTTACGGCAGACCCAAAATCGAGACTCGTCTCCGGCCAAAAGATCCGGCTCTCCCCGAGCACGCGCCGAACATCATCGCGTGCAGCCAAGATCTTGCGGATGCCAGCGCCCACCTCCATGTTCAATTCTTCTTCGGACAACCACGTAATATTGGACGGATCATGTTGCTGGCTCTTCCGACAGATCGCGCGAAGACCCTCCAGCGTGGCCCCATACTTCGCGTCAGCAGGGAACATCAGTTGGAAGATCCCAACCTCGTAGGGAGTACCCGTGGAGCACATATCGCCACCACTCTCGATACGAATCCACTCGAGGAGAGCAGGTACGGGCAATCCCTGGGATCGTCTGGTAACCTCACCCCGCCAGCGCTCGACCAGCGGTGAGAACCGGACACGCCCCGCACGGGGCACCTCGGTTGAAGAAAAGGGTCCCCGCGGTCCCGGGATCGACCCTATAGCTCGAGAGGAGCGGGAGAGCAGGACCGTGACGCCCACAATAGCTCCAACCCCGAGTATTGCCCCGAGGACCGAAGTTTCTGCGGCGCCTCCCTCACGCCCCACGCGACTCAGCCCTGCACGGGGCCATCAGCCCCAAGTGATTCTGGGACGATCTCCACCTCTGGAGTCCGGGTCAGGACCGCAGCACGGGCAGCCGCGACCTCTGCCTGGTTCTGGACGACGGCACGCCCCCCGTCCATCTTCACGATCACCGGTGGCAGCTCTCCGGACCGCTGCACGCGACGGGGAGCCATCGCTGCATTGCGTGCCACGCGACCCCCCGCGTATCCACC
>Ga0075366_10000267_pt1 | contig 23116 bp, 19 predicted proteins | sample EndMethybrTD3031_FD_72351 | JGI IMG/M metagenome (GOLD analysis project Ga0075366, IMG submission 72351) | Populus endosphere microbial communities from Tennessee, USA - Endosphere MetaG P. TD hybrid TD303-1 | ecosystem: Host-associated > Plants > Roots > Endosphere | place: USA: Tennessee...
GTCTATTTTTCATCTGCACATTTGTAATCTGAAATCTGCACATCTATTATGCGAATCCCTCGTCCTGTGCCCTTTTCAATTTCCGTTTTTCAACTACTGCCGCTACCAGGATGCCTACTTCGTATAGCCCGAATAACGGGATGCTTACTACGGTCATGGTCATCATATCGGGTGTTGGGGTAACTATGGCTGCAACAATCAGGATAATCACTATCGCGTAGCGCCTGGTTTCGCGCATAAATTTCGCGGTGAGAATCCCCAGGTTTGATAATATGTAAACCAAAATAGGCAGTTCAAATACGATGCCTGTTGCCAGGGTTAGCGTTGATACCGACGACAGGTAAGAATCAATGTCAAACATGTTGTGAATGGTATCACTTACCGTAAAACCTGAAAGAAAATTGATCGATTCGGGTGTTATAACATAGTAGCCAAACAAAACGCCTAAAATAAATAGGGCTGTGGCGTAAAACACAAAACCAGATGCCGCCTTACGTTCCTTTTCGTGCAGGGCCGGGCGTATGAAACGCCATAGCTCAAACAACAAATATGGGAAACCTAAAGTAAGGCCTATCAGCAAAGATGAGTTGATGACCAGCGTAAATTGCCCGGCCATTTCGGTATTAATAAGTTGGATATTTATCTTATCAATACAAAAGCCAGGACGGTGTAGTAAATCGCCAAGGGCGCAAAGCATCCGGTACGTCCAGAAATCTGGTTTGCTGGGACCAAGGATAACGTTATTAAAAATCCAGGTGTAATAATAAAACACCGCACTGGTAATTATTACAATGGCTATGGCCGATCGTATCAAATGCCATCTTAAGGCTTCGAGGTGATCGAAAAAGGACATTTCGGCCTCCATCGTTTTACCTTTATCTTTTATGGCCTTAATTAATTTATTGTCGCTCATTGTATGTTAAATACCGCTGTATAAACGTTATATTGCTAAGTACGTTTTATTGTATGAAGATAGTTTGAATTTATATTACATTTCAAATGTATCCATAAACTTGGTGGTAAAGTTACCTGCCCTGAAGTTTGGATCTTTTAACAATTTTAAGTGGAATGGGATAGTTGTTTTTACGCCCTCAATCACAAACTCGCTTAAAGCGCGCTCCATGGTGCTCAGGGCTTCGTCGCGCGTTTGGGCACAGCAAATAACCTTGGCAATCATCGAGTCGTAATTTGGCGGTATTACATAGCCTGTGTATACGTGGGTATCAATACGTACGCCATGGCCACCCGGCGAGTGAAAATTTGTTATTTTACCCGGTGACGGGCGGAAATTGTTGTAAGGGTCTTCGGCGTTGATGCGGCACTCAATTGCATGCATGGTTGGCTCGTAATTTTTGCCCGATATCGGGATGCCTGCAGCAACTTTGATCTGCTCTTTAATCAAATCAAAGTTAATTACCTCTTCAGTAACCGGGTGCTCAACCTGGATGCGGGTATTCATCTCCATAAAGTAAAAGTTGCGGTCTTTATCAACCAAAAACTCTACTGTACCGGCACCTTCATATTTAACCGCTTTGGCACCTTTTATAGCGGCATCGCCCATTTTTTTACGCAGTTTTTCGGTCATGAAAGGGGAGGGCGATTCCTCAACCAGTTTCTGGTGACGGCGCTGGATAGAGCAATCACGTTCAGACAGGTGACAAACTTTGCCATACTGATCGCCCACTACCTGAATTTCGATGTGACGTGGGTCTTGCACGTATTTTTCAAGGTACAAGCCGTCGTTACCAAAAGCAGCACCCGATTCGGCACGGGCCGAATCCCAGGCATTTTCAAATTCTTCGTCCTTCCAAACAATACGCATACCACGGCCACCGCCGCCGGCAGTTGCTTTTAATATTACCGGGTAACCTATTTTATTAGCTATCGCGATTCCGGATTTAATATCAGTTAACAAACCGTCAGAGCCCGGTACAATAGGTACGCCGGCCTTTTTCATGGTCTCTTTGGCCGAAGCTTTATCGCCCATGGAGTTGATTTGAGCAGCTGTGGCGCCAATAAATTTTATCCCGTAATCGGCGCATATGGCCGAAAATTTCGCGTTTTCTGACAGGAAACCATAACCAGGATGGATGGCATCGGCGTTGGTTAGTTCGGCTGCCGAAATGATGTTAGGAATATTTAAATACGAATCGCGGCTGGGTGGGGGGCCTATGCAAACAGCTTCATCAGCAAAACGTACATGAAGGCTATCGCGGTCGGCAGTTGAATATACAGCTATGGTTTTAATACCCATCTCTTTGCAGGTACGGATAATTCGCAGAGCGATTTCGCCCCGGTTAGCTATTAATATTTTTTTAAACATCTTTTCAATTTGAAGATTTGAGGATTTGAAAATTTGAAAATTATTAAATCACTACCCGTTTAAGAGGTGCATTTTCAGATCTTCAAATTTTCAAATAATATTTTTTTAAACATCTTTTCAATTTGAGGATTTGAAGATTTGAAAATTATTAAATCGCCACCTACTTAAGGGGCCCATTTTCAAATCTTCAAATCCTCAAATTTTCAAATTAATTAAACTGGTTCTACTAAAAATAAAGGCTGGTCGTACTCTACGGGTGATGCGTTATCAACAAGTACTTTTACAATACGGCCGGATATTTCTGATTCAATCTCGTTGAAAAGCTTCATAGCTTCAATGATACAAACTACGCTGCCGGTTTTAATTTCATCGCCAACGTTAACAAACAATGGCTTATCAGGACTTGCCGAGCGGTAAAAAGTACCAATCATCGGCGATTTGATTGTCAGATACTTCGATGTATCCGGGCCGGCCGGTGCTGCCGGTGCAACGGGCGCACTTGCAATCGGTGCAGGTGGCAATGCAGCAGGCGCGGTTTGTGCCGGTATGCTTGCATGGATAACCTGAGGCTGTGTCTCGTTGGTTTTTATCGTGATCTTAAAATCCTTTTGCTCAATTGACACTTCGTTTACGCCAGATTTCGACACAAAGCGAATAAGGTCCTGAATTTGTTTAATATCCATAGTTGGGGATTAATTGGTTGGGGACAAAGTTTATATCTAAAGTTATGTTCAAATGTGCAGATTTCAGATGTGCAAATATGCAGTTTTGATGTGCAGATATGCAAATTCAAGATGTGCAGATTCTTATTAGCTATTATTTATCTTATGGTAAAATTAACGTTTATTATCAGATAGATGTTTTAAATTTTTCGACTTCTAAACCGGCTATTTATTCCGATGAAACCGGCAATTCATTTTTTCATCCGCACATCTGAAATCTGCAGATCTGCACATTCTTTTTCATCTGCACAGTTCAAATCAATACGCCCATCTTAAATAGATGCTACCCCATGTAAAACCGCCGCCAAAGGCTGCCAGTATAAGGGTATCTCCTTTTTTAAATTTGCTTTCCCATTCCCATAAGCATAATGGGATGGTGCCATTTGTTGTATTGCCGTAACGTTCAATGTTAATGATCACTTTGTCATCACTTAAGCCGGTGCGCCTTGCAGTGGCGTCGATAATACGCTTGTTGGCCTGGTGTGGTACAAGCCAGGCAACGTCCTCGCCGGTGAGGCCATTGCGTTCCATTACCTCGTGGGCTACATCGGCCATATTGGTAACGGCAAATTTAAAAACAGCCTGGCCTTCCTGGTATGCAAAGTGCTCGCGGGCGTCAACTGTTTCATGCGATGCAGGTTTTACAGAACCACCTGCCTTTTGATGCAGGTAGGTAACGCCCGAGCCATCGCTTTTTAATATAGAATCGATGATACCGTTACCTTCATCATTTGGTTCAAGCAATACAGCACCGCAGCCATCGCCAAAAATAATACAGGTAGCACGATCCTGGTAATTAGTTATCGACGACATTTTATCGCCGCCAACTACTAATACTTTTTTGTGTTTTCCGCTCTCGATAAACTGTGAGCCTGTGGCCAGGCCAAAAATGAAGCCCGAGCAGGCTGCCGAAAGATCATATCCCCAGGCATTTTTAGCACCTATCTTATTAGCCAAAATATTGGCCGTTGCCGGGAACACCATATCTGGTGTAGTAGTACAAAAAATGATCAGGTCGAGTTCATCGGCACCTATGCCACGTTTTTTTAGTAAGGCCTGTACCGCCGGAACGGCCAGGTCAGATGTGCCCAAACCTTCGCCTTTTAATATACGGCGCTCCTTAATGCCGGTACGGCTTACAATCCACTCGTCGTTTGTATCAACCAATGTTTCCAGTTCCTGGTTGGTTAATACATAGTCGGGCACGTAACCATGTACAGCAGTAATAGCGGCATGAATTTTACTCATCTTTATATTTTTACTGAAAAGCTTGTTTAATTTTATCAACCAGGCCGCTATCCACCATGTTTTTTGATAAAAGCACCATGTTTTTTATAGCCTCGGGACTTGAAATGCCGTGGCCAACAACAACAGGGGCGTTTACGCCAAGAATAGGGCTGCCGCCATATTGCTCATAGTTAAACCTATCAAAAAACTCATCTTTAAACTGTTTTTTGCGGGTAATAACATAAAACGTTTCGGCAAGCTTTAATATTACATTACCTGTAAAACCATCGCATACAAAAACGTCAGCCCCTTCGCTAAACAGGTCGCGGCCTTCTACATTACCAACAAAATTAAACAGTTTGGTTTCTTTCATTAAAGGATAAGTAGCCTGGCAAAGAATATTGCCCTTTTCTTCCTCCTCGCCAATGTTCATAAGTGCTACCCTTGGGTTGTCGATAGCATATACCGATTGGGCAAATAAGCTGCCCAGTACGCCAAATTGCAGCAATACCTCGGGTTTGCAATCGGCATTGGCGCCTACATCCAACAAAATACCCAAACCTCCTTTAAGTTTGGGTACAATGGTAGTCATGGCCGGACGTACAACGCCCGGAATAGTTTTTACGCTAAACATAGAACCTACCAGCATGGCGCCGGTGTTTCCTGCCGATGAGAATGCCTGAATTTTGCCTTCCTTAAGCAACTGGAAGCCAACTGAAATACTTGAGTTGGGCTTTTGTACAATTGCTTTAGTAGGATGTTCGCCCATGCCAATCACTTCGGTTGTATGCACAAACTCGAAATGATCGGGGCTAACATTATTTTCCTGAAGAATAGTAACCGCAGTATCTTTATCTCCTATAAGTACCAGTTTTTGGTCGGCAGATAAAGCCTTATAAGCTTCGATTGCTCCTAAAACAGTTGCTTTGGGAGCATAATCACCGCCCATAATATCTAAGCCAATCTTCATTTTCAGAAAATAAACTTAGGCTACTGCTGCTTTCTCAATAAGTACTTTACCGTTATAGTACACGTTACCATCAACAGTATAAGCTCTGTGCGGCAAATGAATAGCGCCGGTAGTTTGGCAAGTGGTTAAAGTTGGAGCTTCAGCTTTGTAATGTGTTCTGCGCTTATCTCTTCTTGATTTGGATATTTTACGTTTTGGATGTGGCATGATCCTGCTATTTTATTATTTATTTATTTTTTTGAGTACATCCCACCGTGGGTCTGTATCCTCAGTTTGTTCTTCATTTCCTGCCAGGCTGTTAAGCCTGTCAAGCATTTCTTTATCACAATATGAAGTGTTACCCTCATCATCGCACACCGATATAAATGGCATGGCAACGTTTATGTATTCGTATATCAACCCGACAATATTGATCTCATGATCATTTTTGCTTAGGGTGATGATCTCGTCATCTTCATCAACCGGCTCCTCGCTAAACTTGGCAATTTGCTGTTCGGTTATATCCAGCGTTTGCGGATATTGTGCCAAACACCTGTCGCAGCTTGCATCAACGGTGCCTTTAATGTCAAAGTTCAGGATAATCATTGTTTCCTGCTTATCCAACTCAACAACGCACTGCAAGTTAGCCTTTTTAACCAGCGAATATTCAAATTCGTCAAAAAAAGCGTCATCAACAGTAAAATCAAACCGGTGTTTCCCCAGTTTTAATCCCGTAAAAGGAATCGAATATGTTCTAAGCGATTTCAATGAGCAACAATTAGCCCGCAAATGTATGGAAAAATACCATAACTGGAAAGTGTTTTTGAAAAAAGGCTAATGGTGAATGGTGAAAGGCAAAAGGATGGCAACGCGATTCAGGGCGCCGGGTGTTAACGAGGAGCGATGCATAGAGAATGACATAGTAAAAAGAGTTAATCAAGTGGGCCCTGTCAAAATGCCTTTGGCTGCTAACCCATCCTTACAATTACGATATTCCGACCCATTAAGGTCATTTTTTGTTATACCATTGAATGTATTCAAGTACATTATGATCGGGGTCCGAAAAATATACCCAGGTTTCTTCATTTTCGATAGTTAAGGGGCCTCTTAAAATTTGAATGTTCATTAATTCAAGGCTTGTAAGGGCCATTTTCATATCGTCGACCTCCATGCACAAGTGGGGGCAGTATGGTTTTTGCAAAGGTGCGGGCTCATAATTGTTAGTCAAATCCTGTATCAGTTCAATCCTAACGTCGCCGGACGAAATAAAGGCATACTCCTCCTGCTCATGTTCGTTTATGGCCCTGTGATTTAAGCCGAAACCTAATTTTTCTGTATAAAAAGCTATCGCGCTATCCATATTTTTTACCTGTAAGGCGGCATGGTCAAGTTTCATAACGTGGTATTATGTTTAATTAATTTTATAGGTCAAATATGGAAACAGAAAAATTATCCGGTGTTCAATTATTTTAATATTTAGCGTTAAAATAATTAAACGTATTAACTGTTTCTCCTGATCATGCTTAAAAATACCGGTGTAATACCCAGGTAGGATGCTATATGTTTTTGAGGCATGCGGCTTTCAATAGCAGGGTATTTTTTGCACATTGCCCGGTATCGTTGAGCGCCGTCCATTGAAATGGCGCTCAGCAGCCGTTCGTTTTGTGCTATATTAAAGTTCTGGTTCAAAATCCTCCAGAATCTTTCAAAAACAGGAAAATCCAGATATAACTGATCGATACTTTTTTTGTCTATCTGCAATACGATTGATGGTTCCTGCGCGATAATATTTATAGAGGAAGGTGTTTCCCCAAGAAAGCTTTTGGTATCCGAAATCCACCAATCTTCCATAGCAAAATTGAGCGTATGCTGGTTTCCCTTGTCGTCCATAAAAAAGGATCTGAGAAACCCCTTCACTACAAAAAATTCATACTTACATACATCTCCTTCCTGCAATAAATACTGCCTCGGCAAAGCTTTCCGAACGGTTAAAAGTGAGCAAAAATGCTCTTGTTCAGTCGCCGAAATTGGTATTCTTTTCAGCAAATGAGCTATTATAGATGCATCAATTTCTTTCCTGGTCAAAATATCAAATGTTAGTATATTGGTTTATCATTGGTAAATCTAACTGTTATGAAAGAGAATAGATGACTTTAAAAATTTGTTATGTTGAGTTGTGAAATTTCGCGAAATTCTGAAGGGGAAATGACATTAAATAAGGAAATTGTCATCCTGAACGTAGTGAAGGATCTATTCGCGAACTTTTTTGTCGGTCATGCACAGCTGATAGATCCTTCGTACCTCAGGATGACAGGAAAATTGGATATGTCATAGGCTGCCTGTCGAAGCATTGCCGGCAAAGGCCTCTCCGCGCGAGTCTTCGCAGGCTCAGACTGACAGGACCGCCCACTTGAAATGCAACAGGTCATAAGTAATTTATGACCTGTCCAACGTTCAAAATCCTGTCAATCCTGCAAAATCCTTTAATCGTGTTTTGTTATTGCCGGGCTTTCAAAACCAAGTTTAGTTAGTCCATGCTGTACATCGGGGCTGCTCATGAATAGTTTCCAGAGCAGGCCGGTGCGATAGTTTTCTATCATCACCACGATGGGGCCCTGGTCTATCGCCAGATATGATTTGCCGTACCAATTATGCTGTTCGCTGAAAGCATCGGTAAAGCCATATTCGCCCCAGATCTTATCGCCCAGGTCATAATAAAAATGGCGCAGGGCTTTCATGGATTGTTCCGGTGTGTAAGGGAATGCGGATAATGCTGCGGTTGGCGTTATTACCCCAAGGTCGTTTGTTGGCGAGTGGGCGTTATAACCTTCAAAATTATCGCTGGCGGTAAGTCCCCAGCAATCGGGGCCGTAGCCTTTGAATTTTTTGGGGTTATCTACACAATAGGCATAATTTATCAGCGTATGGTTTTTATTTTGCTCCCAATAATCGGCATACTGGTCTTTTAACCCTTTTGGATTCAGTCCCATGAAGGAGTATTGCGAAAAGAAAAGCGGGCCGCCATAATCAAACCCCAAAGGCAGTTTATAGCCATAAAAAGTTTTTCCGTTTTTAAAAAAGTCGCTTTGAGCCCAGCCCTGGGTGTATACGTTTGCGCCAACAGGGTAGCGTTGTGCCGATGCCGCCAATACGTACGTTATAAGGCACTCATTAAAGCCATGGATGGCAAAGTTCATGGCCCAGCCATTATTGGGGCTCCAGTGCCAGTAAAGGGCATCGCGCCCATCGCGGGTATACCAGTCCCATTCCATTTCGCCCCACATCCAGCTAATCACATCGCGGATACGCCGTTCTTTGGGCGTGTTGGCAGTAAAGTATTGTTTGGCGCAGATGAGTCCCTGGAAAAGGTAAGCCGACTCTACGATGTCGCCCCCGTCGTCCTTACGGCCAAACGGGATCACCTTGCCGGTTTCGCCGTTCATCCAGTGAGGGAATGCACCGTGGAAGGAGTTGGCTTTAAATAAAAAGTTAACCATCTTCACCATCCTGTCAACCGCCTGCTCGTGGGTGATCCATTTGCGGCTATCGGCAACAATGAGCGCCATTATGCCAAAGCCCGATCCGCCGGTTGTTACCACCTCATCGCCATAATCAAATGACTTGTTGCTGCGTTCGCGCGCCAGGCCGCTTACGGGGTGACCAAAATCCCAGAAATAGCGGAACGTTTGGCGTTGCACCACATCAAGTAATGCACTATCGCTAAGGTTTTTTATAATGCCTACTGGTTTAATGCCATCCGCAGTTGTGGTTTTTGATTGCTTTTGTGCAAAGCAACATAGGGCAAGCATCAGCAAGACGGGGGTTATTATAATTTTTTTCATGTAGAATATCGTTATTAAAATTTATAGGTTAGGACTGCTGAATCCTAAGTTTTTCATGCCGGTTTTTACTTCTGGCGCACTCATAAACAGGTTCCAGAGCAGCCCGGTGCGGTAGTTTTCTATCATTACCACAATTGGTCCCTGGTCAATTGCCAGGTATGAATCTGCAAACCATGGGTTGGTTAAGTTAAAAGCATCGTAAAAGCCATATTGTCCCCATAATTTATCGCCAAGCGTGTAATAAAAAAATCTTAACGCCGCCATAGATTGTGTTGGCGTATAAGGCAAAGATGCTATGGCCGCGGTAGGCGCAATTACCCCAACATCGTTAGTTGGTGAGCTTGCTGTATAGCCGCCTTCAATATCACTTGCGGTTAGTCCCCAGCAGTCGGGGCTGTAGCCGCCATTGGCCTGTGGGTTGGCCACACAGTATTTGTAATTGATGGCTGCATGTGCTTCATTCTGCGTTTCGTAGTTGGTATAGGCATCGCTTAACCCTTTTGGGTTGATGCCTAAGAACGAGTAATGCGCAAAAAACATCGGGCCGCCCTGCGCCGGGCCAAGTGGTAAGGTAACGCCATAATAAGTATTGCCGTTTTTAATGCCGCCGTTATTTGCCCATCCCTGGTCATAAACTGTTTTGGGTATGGCATGGGTTGTCGACGCTGCTCCCAGAACATAAACTATCAATGCTTCATTCCAGCCGGTAATTTTCATATTGATACCCCAGCCCAGACTGGGGCTCCAGTGCCAGTACAACACATTTTGGTTGCCCTGCCTAAACCAGTCCCACTCTACACCGTTCCATAAAGTATTGATATCGGCGCGCAGTTGGGTTTCATCGGTGTTTGTGGCGGTAAAATATTGGCGGGCGGTAATGAGCCCCTGCATCAGGTATGATGTTTCTACCAGGTCGGCACCGTTATCCTGTGGGCTGAAGGGTACAACAGCGCCGGTAGCGCCATTCATCCAGTGAGGGAAAGCACCATGAAACTTTTGGGCTTTGGTATTTAAAAAGTCAACGATTTTTTGTATCCGGGCCAATCCATCGGCATGGCTAATGAAGCCGCGGCTAACACCCGCTATAATGGCCATAATGCCAAAGCCAGAGCCGCCGATGGTAACCACATCGCCGGATGTATTACGCTCGCGTGCAAGCCCGCTGGTGGGATGGCCAAAATCATAAAAATATTTTAAGGTTTGCCGCTCAACCAGGTCAAGCAACTGATCGTCAGATATAGTGTTGAATTTTTGGGTACTATCGATAGCCGTTGTAAGCTGCACAGCCAATGCCGATTGCAGATTCCCGTCCTTTACTGATTTTAGCGCTGTAGTAACATTGAGGGTGTATTGCGTAATGGGCGATAACCCGGTTGGCGTAATTACTATCGTGCTGTCGCTGTTTTGATAGGTAGCATTGTAGGTAGCGCTTGCACCAGCCTTGCTGCTTATGCTAATGCTGCCTGCTATTGATGTGCGGCTAAGCGGGGTTGAAAACGTAATGGCAATTGCCGGTTTGGCATTGAGGTTGGTATAGCTAAAACCACTCTTTTTGCCATTAACCTTAAGCGCGCTAAAAGTAAATGAGGATGGAACCGGTGTGACAGTTGTGGATGTATTATTTGAATTTTTACTGCAGGAAAAAAGCAAAATTACAGATGCAAGCGCCAAATAATCTTTGATATTCCTCATGCCCACTTTTTAAAAAAGGTTGCCTGCCCTAACTGGCAGGGCAACCTCCAAATCAATCAACCGTATTATTATCTTTTAGCTTTTTCGAGGTTATATAGCGCCTGCACCTGTGTAGCTGTCAGGGCTTTACTATAAAACCTGATGTTGTCCATAGTTCCTGTAACATAGCCGGCCCAATCCTGGGCGCCGGTATTAGCTGTAAGCGAAGGTGTGGTTTGAAACTGTAGCGTACCAAATACCATTTTACCAGCTTTACTCCAATCCATCGGTGCAAAACCAGCGGCGACGTTTTTGCCTACCTGTTCGCCGTTATAGAAAACATAAATCGTCGATTCTGTCGCATTAAAAGTAACGGTAACGTTTATCCATTTGTTCCATGGATCGGCAACGGCATAACCGCCTTCCCATCCATCTATACCTGTTGACATGCCTGCTTTGTTAAATGCATGCACTTTAAGCACACCTGACGATGCAGAACCGCCGTTGTCAAAAAATATAGCCAGGCTACCCCAAAAACCCGCGCCGCCAACTTGATCGTTCTGGATATCCATTAAACCTACTGCCGAAGTATTTTGAGGCATTTTTACCCAAATGCTGGTAGTAAAGCTGGTTAATGCCCTAATGCCGGCAGGAGTGTCATACAATACGTATGATTTATCGGCTCCCTGCAGTCCCTGGCCATTTAATCCGGCAGCAAAACTTGTACCTGTTGCTACACCTGTTGCACCCGATACGCTATCGGCCAGGCCGTTGGTGAATGGGAAATAAGATACAAGGCTGGCCGGTTCAATATCTTTACTGCTACTATAACCGCCGTACGACGGAAGCGGTTTAGATGGCGCGTATGATTTGGGATCAAAGCCTTTATGACAGGCTGTTATGGTTAAGCTTATCGCTACGCCCAAAAGGAGCGTAGCTTTAAGTGTGTTTTTAAATGTTTTCATCGTTGCTCAATTGATAAATTAATAACCTGGATTTTGTGTTAAAGCACCGCCGCTTATATCAATTTCGTTTTGCGGCACAGGCCACACTTCGTTTTTGCCGGCTTTCCAACCGCGTGGGCCAAATACTTCGGTGCCGCGCCCCTGGCGTATAACATCGAAGTAACGGTCAAACTCCATGGCAAATTCAACTCTCCGTTCTTTGTAAATAGCTGTACGTACCACCGCCTGATCTGTAGAAGTAACTTTTGGCAATATGGCCGCATTGCTGCCCCTTGCCCTTGCCCGTACCTGCTCCAGTGGCCCTAACGCGGCAGCTGTGTTGCCCAGTTCATTGTTAGCTTCGGCATTCATTAACAAAACATCGGCATAACGGATAACAATTTTATTCTGCTGTGCTCCTTCATTAAAGCCCGATACATATAGGCTAAATGGCACATACGACTTTTGGTTATACATAGGGTTATCACCATCGGCAGGTATAACATCACCTTCAGGTGTGGTTTCGCCCCTGAAAATAATGGTTGCGTTACGGCGAGGATCGCCAGGTTCATATGCCGCGGCCAAATCTGCTGTAGGCACGTTAAAGCCCCAACCGCCGCCGGTTGACCCGCGTACGCCCTGTACCTGCGAGTACTGCGAATTTGAAGCATCGGGGTTATTTGGGACGATGTTACATTGGATCTCGAAGATTGATTCCTGGTTGTTTTTGTGGGTGGTCCTGAACATTTGCTCATAATCAGGATATAGCGAATATCCAAGGCCCATTACCTGGGTAGTATAAGTTATCACGTCTGTCCACTTTTTCTGATACAGGGCAACCTTAGCATGCAGGGATAGTGCCGCTCCTTTGGTGATACGGCCAACATCTGCCGATCCGTAAGTTTGCGGTAAAACAGATGCGGCATCAGTCAGGTCCGTTTCTATAGCAGCCCAAACCTGTGCTTTTGGTGTACGCGGCAGGTTATATTCCGTAGCATTTTTGGGCAGTGTTAAGCGCAACGGTACATCGCCATACGCCCTTACCAGCCTGAAATAGCAATATGCCCTTATAAATTTTGCTTCGGCCAGGTAACGTGTTTTTAACGCTTCGTCCATGGTAATTCCGGGCACATTTGTTAAAATCTGGTTTGAGAAATTGATGGTTTGATACATGCCCTTCCAGAAGCCCTGTAACTGGCCTTCACCGGCGGTAACGGTAAAGTTATCATAGCTGTTCATGTAGGTAGCGTCCGTAGGGCTGCTGCCTTTCTCGGCATCATCAGAACCCACGCTTTCAATTGCTATAGGCGGGAAGGCAATGTTGTTATACTCATGCAGGTTGGCATACATGGCGTTTACGGCCTTGGTGGCATCATCCTGCGTTTTAAAAAATTGTGTTGCCGCCGTATTTTGGGCAGGGTCTACATTCAGGAAGCTTTTTTTACAGCTTTGAAATGTTATGGCAAATGCAGCAAGGCCCAATATTAATGCCTTTTGCAATAAAGTTTTTTTACTGTTCTTCATCTTTATGTTGATTAAAAAGTAACGTTAACACCAAAATTATAAGTTGCATATAATGGATATACGCTCGCATCAATGCCCATGCTACCTACACCGCCGCCAACTTCGGGCGTAAAGCCTTTATAGCCGAAGAAGTTGAGGGCGTTTTGCGCATTGGCATACAGGCGTATTTTGGAGATCCCCCATCTTTTCAATACCGGCGATGGCAGGGTATAACCCAGTTGAGCATTTCTCATCCTGAAGTATGCACCGCTTTCAACATAAAAGGAGTTTGGCGCCGCGTTGGCGGTTGAGCCTACATTTACTGAAGGGTAGGTATTTGAAGTACCTGGTCCGTGCCAGCGATGGTCATAAAAGTCCTTGGTGAAGTTTTCGTTGCCGAAACGGTAAGCGATATTAGCATTATAAACACTTACATCTGCCACACCCTGGAAATCTAAAGCCAGGTCAAAATTTTTATAGGTGAATGATGTGTTAATGCCATAATTGTATTTAGGCAGCGGGCTACCTAATACTATGCGGTCCCTGGTGTCAAGAATACCGTCTTTGTTGGTATCCTGGTAAATAAAATCCCCTGGCTGCGCACTGGTTTGTTTAGATGCGGCTATTTCTGCCGCTGTTTGGAAAATTCCGGTAACCTTATATCCATAAAACTCGCCAATTGGTTCCCCTACAACTGTACGGGTTGCCAATGCGCCGTTGGCAATACCTTCGCCACCATCATATATAGGGTTGGCGCCGCTTAGTACGCTTAATACCTTGTTGTTGTTAACGCCAAGATTGGCACCAATGCTGTATGAAAAATCCTTGCTGGCCTGGTTTTTCCATGTTATCGAAAATTCTACGCCACGGTTGCGGATACTGGCCTGGTTGCCTATTAAACTGCTGTTGTTTGTACCCAATGAGCCTGCAATAGGAATAGCAAATATGGCGTCCTGGGTTTCCCGGTTATAATAATCGGCTTCAAAAGTTAGTCGGTTATCTAAAAAGCCGCCTTCTAAACCAAAGTCGCTGGCAACGGCTTTTTCCCAAACAATTGTTGGCGGCACCAATGAATTGATACTTGCCCCAGGATAAGCAACCTGCGGATTACCAAAGATTGCCGTAAGGTAAGGATCGGAAGAAACAACCTGAACTGATGGGTTAATTGGCACCACAGAGTTACCCACCTTGCCCCAACTGCCACGAAGTTTAAGACTACTAAATATTTTTTGATCTTTCATGAAATCTTCGTTGGTAATAACCCAACCGGCACCAACCGATGGAAAGTAACCGAAAGTATGGCTACCATAAAACTGTGATGCCCCATCGCGGCGGATAGACGCATTTAGCAGGTATTTATCCTTGAAAGAGTAGTTGACCCTTGCAAATTGCGACAATGCGCGAGTGTGCAGCTGCGAACCAGGAGTGGCATAATAGGTAACTTTTGCCGTATCGGGAAATGAATTGTGCTGGTTGCCGCTGCTTGCATATGGCACATTTTGCGCGTGTGCGTCCAACTGCCTGGTGCGGTTGTTTTGTGCGCTATATCCCAATAAGGCCGTTATTTTATGGTCTTTTATTTTAACATCGTAAGTAAGCGTGTTTTCCCAAATCCAGTTACGGGTTTCGGTATGGTTTACATCAAGGTTTGATACCAGGCTTTTTTGCGCGAATGTGGCTTGATAAACAGGCGTGTATCCCCTTACTTCGGCCTGGCCTATATCGCCGCCAAAGCTCGATCTGAATTTGAAGTTTTTAAGGAAATTAACCTCGCCGTAAACGTTGTAGGTGAAGCGCATATTTTTTGATTTTTGATTAAAAAAATCAAGTGTTACCTGGGGGTTATAATTGTTGCCGCTACCGGTGTGGTAATCATTAGGATCGCCATAATTGCCATCGCTGTAACGTACCGGCAAGGTAGGCGCGGCCCCAAATAGCTGGTGAAAAATACCACCGTCAACATCTTTTGATTTTCCTATCAGACCGTTGGCGGTATAGCCCAGCTTTAAAGCCTTTGTCGGTTTAAAATCATTCGACAGGTGGACGGTGTAGCGCTGGTAATTGTTGGTTTTGGCGATACCATCCTGATCAAGATAGCCAAAGGAATAATTGTAAGTGTATTTATCGGTACCGCCGCTAACAGATACTTCATGATTGGTCACAAAAGCATCACGCAAAATCAAGCCATACCAATCTGTGCCTTTACCATAGCTTGATGGATCGCTGAATATTTTGGGCGTTACATTATTGTAAGTGTATAATTCATTTATCGCAGTGGCATATTCAGTAGCGTTGGCCATTTTTACCTGGTTGGTAACCGATTGCCAGCCGGCATAACCGTTGTAGTTAATAACCGGTTTGCCTTTTGCACCTCTTTTTGTGCTGATAAGCACAACGCCGTTTGCCGCCCGTATACCATAAATGGCAGTGCTCGACGCATCTTTAAGGATGCTGAAGCTTTCGATGTCTTGCGGGTTAAGGAAGCTGATATCATTATACCAAACGCCATCGACTACAAAAAGCGGGCTTACGTTGCCATAAACTGTACCTAAACCACGAATGGTAATTGAAGGAGAGGCTCCCGGTGAGCCGGCATTGGTAATTTGTACACCGGCTACCTTGCCTTGCAGGCCGCTTAAAGCATTTGTTGATGCCTGTTTGGCAATTTCAGAGCCCTTTACTGTGGCAACCGAGCCCGTTACATCCAATTTGCGTTGCGTGCCATAACCAACTACAACTACCTGTTGCAATTCATTAGCCTTAGCCTGCAGCTTAACATCAATACTGGTTTGCCCGTTTACGGGAATAGCCTGCGTAGCGTATCCAATATAGGCGAATGTAAGAGTGGCTGCTGAAGGAGCATTAATGGTGAACGTGCCATTAACGTCTGTTTGGGTGCCGGTTGTTGTTCCCTTTACCTGTACCGATACACCTATCAGACTTTCGCCGGTGGTAGCATCGGTAACTTTTCCTTTAACTGTAACGTTTTGTGCAAACGCGGTGTCTATGGAAAAAAGGAACAATAACATCAACCCCGAAATAGTAAATATTCTTTTCATAGTGGTTAATTAGATAAAAAACGGGTTAGAAATAATTGGTTTATTAGTTCACAAAGCTGAACAGATAATACATTTTAATCAAAAAATTTAACTCAACATTAATACATCACTAACAACAGACTATCTCAAAAAATGTGTGCGGTATTTATAATAAGCTTATAACCAAATAATTGAATGTGTTCGGCGGATTGCTACCCTACTACAATGGGAATGTGTGGAAGGTAAGCTTTGTAAACGGCTGTGAGAGGTAATGATGTAGTGTTATAACTCGATGAGAAACTCTACCAGGTTTTTATTATGCCCGAGGTTAAGCTTTTTACGCAGGCGATAGCGCCTTATTTCGACGCCACGTAACGAGATATTTAACAGCGAGGCCATCTCCTTACTGCTCATGTTCATGCGCAGGTATGCGCAAAGTTTAAGGTCGTTTGGCACCAAATCGGGATGGTCTGACTTTAATTTTTTGAAAAAGTTCTCATGGGCTTCGTTGAAGCTTTTTTCAAATATGTTCCAATCCCGTTCGTCGTTCATGCCCTCGTCAATAACTTTCTGGATGCGGCGCAACTGGTCATCGGCCAGCTTTTTACCCGAGCTATCTTTAAGGTGTAATATCTCTTCACTTATTTTTTGCAGCAGTTCGTTTTTATAAACAAGGTTCATTGCCGAGTTCGCCAATTCGCGGCTTTTGCTAGCCAGATCGGCCTGTAACTGCTCATTTTTTATGCTGATGATGTGTTGCTCGTTGGCGATGGCTTCTTGCTTTAAAAACTCCTCTTTTTCATGTTGAAGTTTTTCACGCAGGTTCTGCTGATGACGTTTTAATTTGATGCGATAATAATATCGTACCAGGTAATAAGATAGCACGAGCAGCATAGCATAAAAAAACAAGGCAGGTTTACCGGCATACCAAGGCGGTAGAATGATGAAGGTTAGCGAGGTGATGGGCGATACATTTTGATCGTTAATTTTGGCACGTACCTTAAAGTGATAGGTCCCTTGGTCAAGATTGGTAAATTCCTTTTGGCTTTGCGGCGCCCAATCGCTCCATTGGCGCGAGTAACCTTCCAGGTAATACTGGAATTTTATTTTGGCCTGTTTATAATACGGCAGCGAGTACGAGATGCGGATATTGTTTTGGGCGTATGGTATTTCTATCTCGTTTGTGCCGGTACCATCTTCGGTTATTAGATAAACTTTATCTGTAATATTCTCCACCTGGCGAATAAGCACTTGCGGGATGCTGATTTTGTTAGGGAGTAAAGCATCCTCATCATTCAGGATCACAAAGCCATCATCAATACTGATGAGATAAGTAGAATTATTGATGCGGTTAATGGTTTCATAGTGCTGCACCATTTGCCCGTTAAGTACGCCGAACCGGTTGGTATCGATACTAAGCTTGCCGGGTACCGAAAAATCGGCGAGTGCTACGCGGCCATGGTTTATAAACCAGTATTTTTTGCCTATGGCCTTAATAATTTTGCTTGAGGTAGCGAAGGTGCCCAGTTTTTTATTAAGCTGGGTGTATTTAAAAAAACGATCTGTTATATCATCGTAAACATAAAAGCCCGAGTCTGATGTAAAAACCACCCGGTTATCAAGGCTGAATACACTTACGTTATAGCTGCCAGGCAAGCCGTACCTGTTGTCGTAGTAAACCTTGGATGTAACCTTTTTTAAATCGGCGCTTAGCGTAACTTTATAAATACCTTTATAAGCATGGCTAATCCAAATTTGGCCCTTGTTATCCTGTTCTACAAATCGGGAGGGTTCGCCAAAACCTTCAACTTTATGATCGAAGGCCCAATTGCCGGCTGCATCTTTTTTAAAGAGCGCCAGGCCGGTGTAATTTCCCTGGATAAGTTTATCCTGCCCAAGTTTTTTGGTTGTCCACCCGCCCGTAATAGCCGATATTTTGGTAATGGTACTGCCGTTTACCTGGTAAGTACCATCATTGTGGCCGCAAAGCAGCCGGCCATCCTGTAGTGTAAGCTCCCAAACCTGGCCCTGAGAGCCGGGGATGAGTTTAAAATCAAACGACTGGAAAAGCTTGTTGTTATTTTCGGGAACCCAATCGCTGTAAAAAAGGCCCTGGTTGGTGCCCAGGTAAATCTTATTATCAAAAATAATACTGGAGTAAACCGTGCCAAACTTACCTGTTTTATCAAAGTAAAAATATAGTGGCGAGTTTACTTCAATGCGGTCGATGCCGTTATCAAGGCCTGCCCACAGGTTTTGTTCGCTATCTGTATATAAGCTTAAAACAGTATTATTTTGCAGGCCGCTTGCTTTGTTAATGTGCTGAATGAGGTTGCCTGCGGTATCAATAACTACTATGCCATTTAAAATAGTGCCGTAAGCCAGGTATTTATTGGCAATAAGGGCGCCGTTGTTAAGCTGGTAAGTTTTTAAAAAATCATTTGCCAGGGTAGCCCAGGGCTTTATGGTTTGCCCATCATAAATAAACAAGCCGTTTTGGGCGGTGCCAATAATGTACCGGTCTTTTTGAAATGGCAGGATGGATAACACACCACTCGGCCCAAGTATGTTGCTGCCAGGCAGGTATTCCAGTTTATTGTTTTTGAGTTCGAACAGGCCAACCGATACCTGCTCAATAAAAAAGCGCTTGCCTGCTTTAAACATAAAAAGGTAAGGGCTTGGCGTTTTTATCACGTCAATTTTTCCTTTGGAATAAATGTATATCGACCCAAACGACTGGAAGAGGATACGCCCGCCATCTATATAGATCTTCCAGATCTCCTCGTTTATGGGCTTATACTTTGCCGGGACAAGGTTTACCAGCGAATTGTATTTTAATACCCCTTTGCTATTGTTTGCCCAGTAGCCAAATTCACCATAGGCGCCCACGTAAATTTTGCCTTTACCATCGGCCGATACCGAGCGAACAATCAAGCCGTTGGGCATGTGGTGCTGCTGCCAGTATTTGCCATCGAAGGCAAGCAGGCCTTCGGCATTGCCAAAGTACATAATGCCATGCTCATCGCGCGTAATACTCCAGTTTTGGTTGCCCGACTGGTACATGGCTTTGGTGTAGTTTTGTACATAGGGTACACCTATGCTTTTGATATCCACCGCATGTACATGTAGAGGAGTAGTACAAAACAACAGGAAAACAATCAGAAACGATTTACGCATGGGTTATGAAATGGCATCAGCTTGCAAAGCAAACCAATTTTACGAAATTAAGGTTTGAGTTGCAGAAATAAAAAAGCCTACCGGTTTGGGTAGGCTTTTTATTTATTACTGATCTGCCAGTTGCAGGTTATTTCTTTTATTGGTATTTACCGGTTGCGGTACTTTTACATAGTAGCCGGTACCATCATAAACCCGTTTGCGTGGGTGGCTTTGGCAGGCATCGCTGCAGCAGCCACCCATTTTGGTGCCGCACTCGTCGCACTGGGTAAAATGCTCGTTGCACTCGGGATTGGCGCAGTTAATCATTTTGGGGGTGGTTGTACCACAATTGAGGCAGGTTGATATCACTACCGGGTTTACACTGTTTACGTCAACAGAAAGGCGGTTATCAAATACATAACATTTACCTTCAAAATCCTGGCCGCCGGCTTCTTTGCCATATTTAATAATGCCGCCATGTAGCTGGTATACTTCGGGGAAACCTTCATGCAGTAGCAAGGCCGATGCTTTTTCGCATTTGATGCCGCCGGTGCAATAAGTCAGGATTTTTTTATCCTTGTATTTAGCCAGTTCGTTAATCATCGCCGGGAAATCCCTAAAATTTTCGATATCAAGCGTCACAGCGTTTTTGAATTTGCCTAACGAATGTTCGTAGTTTGACCGTACATCCAAAACCACCACATCGTCACGGTCCTTCATTGCCATAAATTCTTTTGGCTCCAGGTGTTTGCCTGTTTTTTGCTTCGGGTCGATAACGTTCGGGTCGCGCAGGCCCGAGTATACGATCTCGGCTTTATGCCGCACGTGCATCTTTACAAACGACGGCTCGGCAACTTCATCAACTTTAAAGTCGATACCGGCAAAACGTTCGTCCGCATGAACGGTGTCCATGTAAGTTTTACAAGCCTCGGCCGTGCCCGAAACAGTGCCGTTAAGTCCCTCTTCGGCAACAATGATGCGGCCCGTTAAACCCAAACTTTTACAAAATTTTAAATGATCGGCAGCAAATTGCTCCGCATCAGCTATTGTTGAATAACAATAGTACAGTAGTGTATTATATATTGCCATAATCCATTGATACTGCTGCAAACAGTGTTAAATGAGGTGCAAAGATATGGTTTTTGGTGAATAGTTGATTGGGTGAGTGGTTGATTGAGTTGGAACAGGTTGATTGATCAGTTATAGACGACTTTTAACCACTCACCGAATCAACCCAATCAACCACTCACCACCTTACCTTATCCCATAAAATATCCTGAAGCCCTGGATGTATTTTTTGTTGCCCATGTAGGATATACCATAATCAACCCTGAAAATAAGCCGCTGAACGCCAACGTAAAATTCTGAATAATCGCGATTTGCTTTGGTCGTAAGGTAGTTGGCACCGATAATCTCTTCCAGCTTGGCTTTCCTGAGCAATGGGATTTTATCGAAAATTGAACCGGCGAAATTGTGCTGGAAGTGGGCTTCAAGGAAAGCGCCGTTGGTACTGTAGGTATAAAAAGGCAAAAAGTGAAAGCTGCCTACATAAGTAGGGTCGAAGGTGGTTCCCTGGTTACCTAAAAAGTGGTTGTAATCCATGTAATACAACTTATTATCGTTAAAGAAACCACCTGCAGTTAATTTGAAAGATGAAAAGCCTGTTAGCCCCACTCGTATCTTATACTGCGATACATCGACGGATGTAAAATCATAATTAACATCCGATCCTAATATATTATTGAAGCCTTTGCGGTAATTTAAAGTGAGGGTAGGATATTTTGATGGCAGGTTAAACTTGCCGGTTGGCCTGGTAACATACTGCTGACCGAACGTGAAAGTGGCCGAAGTCGCAAAGGTTAACGCCTGGTTTTCAGGAAATAAGAAAGAGCGGTCATCAGCAGGAGTGCCCGGCGGGGCTAAGGGATTATTTGATGTAAACTCCCTGTTTTTAATATCTTTTATATGTGAGTACGATGTATTGTAAAGTTGGCTGCGGCTGGCGTATGATAAACTGCCCGATAATAATACCCCATTAGTCACTTCGCGCTGATAACCAAATAAACCGTAATGGGTGCGATAATATTTTACGTAGTTATTCTCGCTGAGCAAAGTACTCAATGTATTAAAATACAATGAGCGTGTTCCTACGTTATTAAGATCTAAAACGTCGCTTCCAAAGCCCGTAAAAAATTTGGCGTTGTGGAACGGATCATTTTTATATTCGGAATAAATATTAGCGCTAAAAACCTTGTTTGAAAACCCGTAACGCAGGGCAGGCGTTATACTAAATGAATGGAAATCGTCAATTTTTTTGGTGTATCTAGCCTTGGCATTTATGCCGAAGCCTTCAACCGTGTTGTAATAGAATGTTTGTATAAACGGGTATACCCACAACGAATCCTTGTTATCGCGGCTGGCGGCATAATAGCCAAATATCAAATAGCCGGGATAGTTGATATGGTTTTTGGTGTGCTGCAGTGTATCAAGGTATTCTTTGGTTTGCTTGTAAGCCGCTATGCTATCTTTTTTCTGATAATCGCGGGCTTCTCTCGGCGTTAATGGCACTGGCCTCACCGACGTCCAGTAATCTGCATTTTTAGCGTTTGCAGCTGTATCAACTTTTAATACCTCTCCTGTAAAAAAATGCTCAGGAAAGGTGGGGTTAATTTTATAGTTATTATAAATAGCCTCATAATAGCCGCCAAACTTAAACCCAAACACCTGTCCTTTGAAATTATATTGTACCGCCGATGGCATCCAAACACTATCGGTTATGGCCACGTATTGCTGGGTGATTTTTAAAGTATCTACCAGGTTAAGGCTATTTACGCCTTTAGTCAGGTACAAATCGGCGCTATACAAACGCCAGTCGCCATCCACAATATAAATGTCGCCCTGAAAATACTGGCCGTGAGCTCGGCGTGGGATCACCTGGATTTTATCTATCACACGTCCATTTTCGTTGGATACACCCAGTAGTTTATACCTGTAAAAAGTTAAGGCGTTAGATGCCAGCGGTGATACAAAGCCGCGGGCGCTTAAGCCGTTGATGCTGAATACATTTTTATAAAAATTTACCTGTAAATCAGATGCTTTATTGTAGCTGAAGGCGGTATTTATACCGGCTGTCCTGTTAGCTATGGTAATTTCCTTTATTTTATCGGGCGATTGAAAATTGTAGTTGGATAGTGATTCTTGCTGATAAAGGATACCCCGGCCCATCGAATCAAGATCGAGCGTACGGATAACCTCTTTTGACAATAATGATTTTGGCGCGCTTAATAGCTTTTGAACCCCTTTGATGTAAACCGCGCAAGAATATGAAGTAGCTTCATCCAGGTAATACTTTCGTTTTTTGATAACCTGTTTCATGATGGTATCGGCAGCATCGTGATTTTTGCGGTATATGGCAGCTACCCGTTCGGTACCAAAAACCTCATCGTCTAATTGTACGTTTAGGGTTTCGTCGTGATCGGCTATGGTAACGCTAATTGTCTTTTCGTTAAACCCAACGAAACGATAAGTTAAATTATAGATGCCGGGAGCAAGCTTAAACTCATATAATCCGTTTTCATTGGCTGTGGTGCCATAGGTAGAATTGCGGATGTACACCGATGTAAAAGGAATTACTTCGCTTTTAGAATTGGTGATTTTGCCCGACAAAACATATTGCTGCGCCGAAGCGGCAACGGCACATAAAATGGTAAAAATCAATAGTAAGGTTCTTTTCATGGTCTA